>Ga0213861_10005057_pt1 | contig 10645 bp, 9 predicted proteins | sample PICome_4_FD_160110 | JGI IMG/M metagenome (GOLD analysis project Ga0213861, IMG submission 160110) | Coastal seawater microbial communities near Pivers Island, North Carolina, United States - PICO131 | ecosystem: Environmental > Aquatic > Marine > Coastal | place: USA: North Carolina | collected...
TTTGTCTGATGGTTAGAGATGTTACGACTACTTTTAATAGTTGGAGTATCGATCAGGAGGAATTTGATAAAATAAAAAATGCAATTCCTGGGCAAAATCAAGAACTACCAGCAACTACAGAAATTACAAAACCAAAAATTCAATTTGGCGTTGCTAAGCGTTTTGAGATAGGACGACTGTTTCATTTACTTTCTGAAGTGGATTTCAATATGCGTTTGGCAAAAACAAATGACCTTATTTCTTCAGATATTGTAAGCATAGACCCTGCCGTTGGCTTGCAATTAGATTTTGACGAATTGGTCTATCTAAGAGCTGGAGTAGGTAATTTTCAATACATCACTGAATTTGATGATAGCAAAGCATTATCGTTACAACCCAATTTTGGTGTTGGCTTTAAATACAATGGAATTCAAGTAGATTATGCCCTAACCAACATAGGCAGTGTTGGAAATGCTTTGTATTCAAATGTATTCTCTATTACTTTTGATTATCAATTTTTTAGACCTTAAGTTTTATGAAAAAAAATTACTTCCTGCTGCTTTGCTTTCTCTCCTTTTTTAATCTTTCAAATGGGCAGGTACAACTCTCTGTATATTCTGAAGTAAGTATTGTTACTGCTGGACCGGGAACTGAAATTTTTGAAACTTTTGGTCACGCCGCAATTCGAATTAAAGATCCAGTTTTGCAGTTGGATGTTATTTATAATTACGGAATGTTTGATTTTAACGCTCCCAACTTTAACTTGAATTTTGTAAAAGGGACTCCCTATTACAGTCTAGGAAAACAACGTTTCAGTCACTTTATATCTAGTTATAATTTTCAAAAACGATGGGTAAAACAACAAGTTTTAAATTTATCTCAGTCAGAAAAGCAAGCCTATTTTTTATATTTAGAAAACAATGCAAGACCAGAAAACAGAGATTATTTATACGACCCTTACTATAATAATTGTGCTACAAAATTAAGAGACATTACAACAGATATTTTAGGAAATAAAGTAACTTTTAAAGCACTCGATTCTCGCAAAAAAAACTACACATTAAGAGAATTAATGCAACAAAAAATTCCTTGGAATACATGGGGAAGTTTGGGTATAAATATTGCTTTAGGTAGTGAATTGGATAAAATTGCGACCGAAAATCAATACATGTACTTACCAGACTATGTTTATCAAAAATTTAAAGTTGCTACAACCATTCAAAACAAAGAAGTTGTCCCCTTAGTGAAAAAAGAAGTGGATCTTTTACTACACCCAGAAAAGCAATACAAAAGTGCACTACTAAGTCCTTTTTTACTATTCATGCTCCTAGGGCTTCTTGGGTTGTTGATTACCTACAAAGATCATACAAATCGTAAAAGAACAAAATGGTTTGATTCTTTACTCCTATTCGCTACGGGTATCTTAGGCAGTTTGGTACTCTTTTTATGGTGCTTCACCAATCATTCAACAGCGCCAAATAATTTCAATTTTTTATGGGCCTTCGCACCAAACCTATTGGTAGCATTTTTACGCTTAAATAAAACTTGGAAGCGATGGTTTTCTCTTTATTTTAAGTTCTTAGCGTTGTTATTGTTTGTAATGCTTGTTTTTTGGGTGCTAGGAATTCAATCATTCCCATTAGCAATCATTCCATTTTTAATTCTATTGTTTGTAAGATATATCTATCTTCAGCACTATTTCTCGAGTCTACATAAAGAATAATTTTTACATTTCAGAAACTTAACAAAAATGAAAAAAAAACTTATAGAATGTGTTCCTAACATTAGTGAAGGACGTGATTTAAAAAAAATCCATGCCATTGCAAATACGGTAACTACAGTAGCCGGAATCAAACTATTAGACGTAGATCCTGGTAAAGCAACCAACAGAACCGTTATAACATTTGTTGGCGCACCAGAAGAAGTGATAGAAGCTGCATTTCTATTGATACAAAAAGCGGCTGAATTGATTGATATGCGCAAACAATCAGGGGAACACCCTAGGTTTGGCGCAACCGATGTTTGTCCATTAGTACCCATTGCAAACATTTCTATGGAAGAGACAGCCAACTATGCACGCATTTTAGGAAAGCGCGTTGGCGAAGAATTGGGCATATCGGGTTATTATTATGAAAATGCAGCCACATCAGAGGATCGTAGAAATCTAGCAACGGTACGTTCAGGAGAATATGAAGGTTTGAAAGAGAAATTCTTAAAGCCAAATTGGCAACCAGACTTTGGGCCCACGGTTTTCAATGCGCAAGTAGAAAAATCAGGAGTCACTGCTATTTCTGCAAGAGATTTTTTAATTGCCTACAATGTAAATTTAAATTCAACTTCTACCCGAAGAGCCAATGCAATTGCTTTTGATATTCGAGAAAATGGACGTCTAAAACTTAAAAATGGAGAAAAAGTATTGGACAAAAATGGTAATCCACAACGAATACCAGGAAAACTAAAAGCTGTCAAAGGAATTGGCTGGTTTATTGAAGAGTATGGAATCGCACAAATATCCTACAACCTTACAAACATCAGTATTACTTCCATGCATGAGGCTTTTTATGAAACGACCCTATCTGCTACAAATCGAGGGTTGCGTGTTACCGGATCAGAATTGGTAGGTTTGGTTCCTTTACAAGCCATGTTAGATGCTGCTGATTTTTACTTAAGAAAACAGCAACGTTCTCTGGGAATTTCAGAAAAAGAAAAAATAAAAATTGCCATTAAATCTTTGGGATTGGATGATTTAAAACCGTTTAAACCAGAAGAAAGAATCATAGAATATGTAATGAATGCAGCGGCGCCAAAAAAACTAATCGATTTTACGGTTGCCGATTTTGCAGAAGAAACAGCTTCAGAGTCAATGGCGCCTGGTGGTGGAAGTGTTGCCGCCTATGTTGGTGTTTTAGGAGTTTCCTTAGGCACCATGGTAGCCAATCTTTCTGCACACAAAGCAGGATGGGATGCACAATGGGAATCTTTTTCAGATTGGGCCGTAAAGGGGCAAAAATATAAAAACGACCTGTTGTTTTTAGTAGATGAGGATACCCAAGCATTTCATAAAATTATCGAGGGATTTCGTTTGCCAAAAACGACTACAGAAGAAATTGAAATTCGAAAAGAAGCCATAGAGAATGCCACCAAGTATGCAACAGAAATTCCGTATAAAGTAATGGAAACGGCCTATAATTCTATAGAAGTTATGCTTGCTATGCTGCAGCATGGTATTCAAAACTCCTTATCAGATGGCGGAGTTGGAGTATTGTGTGCAAAAACAGCCGTGACAGGTGCTTATTTTAATGTGAAAATCAATGCAAAAGATATTAAAGACCGTGAATTTGCCAAAGAGATTTTAGCAAAAGCAGCAAATATCTATCAAAAAACCTGCCAACTGGAACTTGAAATGATGGCAATTATCAATGAAAAATTAGATTTATAGTGACTTCAATAACCATTGATATCGTTCCTTTTGAACCGCAATATGCAACTCATTTTTATGAACTTAATGTAGCATGGCTCAAAAAATACTTCTATGTAGAACCTTACGATGAAAAGATACTCAGCCATCCAGAAACCCATATTCTTAAAAGTGGTGGTTTTATTTTTTTCGCAAAAAGCAACGCAGCAATTGTGGGCACCGTTGCATTGATCAATCAAGATAATTTTTTTGAATTGAGTAAAATGGCGGTAACACCTGCATACCAAGGAAAAAAGATAGGAATGCAACTCTTGGAGCATTGCATAGCGTTTGCGAGAAAACAACAATGGAAAAGTATTACCCTCTATTCTCACAGATCATTGGTTGCAGCGATATCCCTTTACAAAAAAACAGGGTTTAAAGAAGTAGCATTAGAAGCGGACGTACATTATGAACGCGCAGATATTAAAATGCGGTTGGATTTATAAAAAACTTTCGATCGCTAAATCGTAGCTTTTAAGGCCAAAACCAGCAATGATTCCTTTTGCGTTTGGCGCGATAAAACTTTGATGTCTAAAGGCCTCTCTTGCATGCACATTGGAAATATGCACCTCAATAACCGGGGTTTCAATGCCTTTTACAGCATCTCCAATGCCAACAGAGGTATGGGTATAAGCTGCTGCATTTAAAATAACACCCGTATAACTAAAGCCCACTTCGTGTAATTTATCAATGAGTTCTCCTTCGATATTTGATTGGAAATAATGCAATTCTACATCGGTGTATTTTGCTTGCAGAACCTTCAAATAGGCTTCAAAAGTTTCTGAACCGTAGATACTTGGTTCTCTTTTTCCCAATAAATTAAGGTTTGGACCGTTTAAAATTAATAGTTTCATACGGCTAAAATAATCTTTTTTACACAAAAGAGGGATGCTTTATAAAAAGCATCTTTCAAGTATTTTTTGAAAAATTGTATGAGAATCGATATTAGCAATTGTATTTGTTTAATTATACTTATTTTTAGCTGCATGAACTGGCAAAACGCAATAAACGATTTTCAACTTTTTTTAAAAATTGAAAGAGGGCTTTCTAGCAACACCATAGAAAACTATGCAAGGGATTTAAAAAAGCTCATTGTTTTTTTGAAGGTCAATGAAATTGACATCTCTCCCATTGCTATAGATGAAAATATCCTTCAACAATTTATCTACGAAACAGCAAAAAAAGTAGCCGTTCGAAGTCAGGCAAGAGTAATCTCTGGGCTCCGAAGTTTTTTTGATTATTTAATTTTTGAAGACTACAGAACTACGAATCCAACGGATTTAATAGAGCCCCCAAAGCTAGGAGTAAAACTTCCTGACACCTTATCTGTAGCTGAGATTAATGCAATTATTTCGGCCATTGACTTGAGTCATCCACAAGGAGAACGAAATAAAACAATGCTTGAAACGATGTATAGTTGTGGATTGCGTGTGAGTGAGTTGATTTCCTTAAAAATATCGGATCTTTTTTTTGAAGAGGGATTCATAAGAGTCATTGGTAAAGGGAACAAGCAGCGTTTTATCCCCATCCATAGTACCACTCAAAAATTAATCAATGCGTATGTATTTCATTTTAGAAATACCACCAAGCCCAACAAAGGCTTTGAAGATATTTTGTTTCTGAATCGGAGAGGCAATGGTTTGACTCGTCAAATGGTCTTTATGGTTTTAAAAAAAATGGCGTTCAAAGCGCAAATTGAAAAGAGAATTAGTCCCCACACTTTTCGGCATTCATTCGCAACACACCTCTTAAAAGGAGGTGCCGATTTACGGGTAATTCAGCAAATGTTAGGTCATGAAAGCATAACAACTACGGAAGTTTATTTGCATTTAGACAAAAGTGACTTACAGAAAGTAGTAGAAAAGTTTCATCCTCGGAAATAAAAAAATCCTGCAAATGCAGGATTTTTTTTGATTAGAAAAATTTACTCCGATTACTTAGCAACATTCACGGCCCTAGTTTCTCTAATTACCGTTACTTTTACTTGTCCTGGATATGTCATGTCATTCTGAATTTTCTGAGAGATACTGAATGATAATTCTGCAGCTTTGGTATCATTTACTTTTGTACTTTCTACCATAACACGCAATTCTCGTCCCGCCTGAATTGCATAGGCTTTTTGTACTCCTGTAAAACCAAATGCAATATCTTCTAGGTCTTTTAATCGTTGAATATAAGAATCTAACACTTGCCTTCTAGCCCCTGGCCTAGCTCCAGAAATTGCATCACAAACTTGAACAATTGGAGAGATCAAACTCTTCATCTCAATTTCATCGTGGTGGGCACCAATTGCATTACATACGTCTGGTTTTTCACCATATTTCTCTGCCCATTGCATTCCAAGTAAAGCGTGTGGTAATTCACTTTCTTCATTGGGTACTTTACCAATATCGTGCAGCAATCCGGCACGTTTGGCTAGCTTAGCATTTAAGCCCATTTCTGAAGCCATAATTCCACAAAGATTTGCAACTTCTCTTGAGTGTTGTAATAAATTTTGTCCGTAAGAAGAACGGTATTTCATTCTCCCGACTGCTTTTATCAATTCAGGATGTAATCCATGAATACCAAGATCGATCACAGTTCGTTTTCCAACTTCAATGATTTCTTGTGTGATTTGTTTTTCTGTTTTCCCAACTACTTCTTCAATTCGTGCAGGGTGAATTCTTCCGTCAGTGACTAATTTATGTAAGGACAATCGGGCAATTTCTCTACGAATAGGGTCAAAACAAGATAAAATGATCGCATCCGGAGTATCATCAACAATAATTTCTACACCTGTAGCTGCTTCTATGGCTCGAATATTTCTTCCTTCTCTACCAATAATTCTTCCTTTTACATCGTCGGATTCTAGGTTAAATACAGAAACACAATTTTCGACAGCTTGCTCTACCCCCACTCTTTGAATGGTTCCGAGCACTACTTTCCGCGCTTCTTGTTCTGCAGTTAATTTGGATTCTTCAATCGTCGTTTGAACAAATGCCATGGCATCTGCTTTTGCTTCATCTTTTAATGATGTAATTAATTCTTTCTTGGCTTCATCGGCAGACAAACCAGATATTTGCTCAAGCATATCTACCTGACGCTTGTGGTTTCTTTCTAACTCACTTTCTTTTTTGTCAAGAAATTCAAGTTTAAAATCATATGCTTTTTCTTTTTGTTCTAGCGCGTGATTCAATTTTTTATTTCGATCTACTTCAGAAGCTACTTGGGATTCTCGATCACGAATTCTTTTTTCAACGTCTGAAATTTTCTTTTCTCGAGACAAAATAACTTTTTCATGTTCTGATTTTAATTCAATAAATTTCTCTTTTGCTTGAAGGATTTTATCTTTTTTTATAGATTCAGCATCAATTTTGGCTTGTTTTAAAATTGCTGCTGCTGCTTTGGTTGTTCGATTTAACTTTTTTTTGCCTTTTGCTTTTTCAGCAATTTTCAGGATTAAAAAACCAATAACAATTCCTATCAAAATTCCCACGATAATGGGAAGTATCATATTTTCCATAATTTAAATTTAATGTATAAAAAAGCCTACATCAGTTGGGTTTATATAAACTCCATTATGGTATTTATAGGACTAACTAGCACATCAAGGATCCATACTGAGATGGCATGCTTTAGCTACTAAGACTCATCCTTCATAATAGATTCGTGTTGAGTTTATCAAACAAATTACTAACGTAGGCAGTGTATTATTAATATCTTTAAGAAAACTATTCTAAATGCGTATTTACCAGCTGGGTAAGCGCTTTTATTTTATTTAATACTTCGGTATCTGTCGCTGATTCTTCTAATTGTGAAATTTCTAATTTTGAAGCAAATTGTAATGCACACATTGCTAGGACATCTTGTTTGTCACTAACGGCATAATTTTGCTCGTAATTCTTAATTAAAGCATTGATGGCTATAGCTGCTTTACGCATGCCCTCTTCTTCTTGAGTGCTATTGACATTTAGCGGATAGGTTCTACCAGCTATAACAACGTTTATTTTTAATTTTCCCACAATATAATGAACTTACGCATTCAGTTGAATGATACACTTGTCGATTTCTCGAATTAAAGTATTTATTTTTAGTTTCGTCTCTCTTGTGTTTTCTTTACTGCCTTCTATAGTTTTTGCAATTTTTAAAAGATGGTATTGTTGCTGTTGTCCTTCTATTAATTGTTGCTGCTCTATAAGCTTCTGTTGATACATTGATGCATTTTGAAGCAATATTTCATTTTCATTCTTTAAAAATTCGTAATTTGAAAGCAAGTTTTTCAACTTATCTTCCAGTAAATGAATTGCTTCTAATGGTTTGTTCATTTTAACTTTTAGAAAAAAACTATAGTAACAAAGTTAATATTCTTTTTTCATTCTACAAGGTTTAATTGGTTTTTTAGTTAGTAATTGAATTTCAGTCAGTTAATAACTACCGTCAAATTTCACTATTTTAGCCAAAATTTTTTTTCTTTAATGAAATACATTCCTTTTACACTTTTATTCTTTTCTTTTTTGGGATTTGGTCAAGAAAAATACCCGAAAAATTACTTTCGAAGTCCTTTAGATATTCCGTTAGTATTGTCGGGTACCTTTGGAGAACTTCGTAGCAATCATTTTCATTCTGGTATTGATATTAAAACACAGGGCAAAGAAGGTTTGCAGGCTTATGCAATCGCAGATGGCTATGTTTCTCGAATTAAAATAACCCAGTTTGGTTTTGGAAAAGCAATCTACATTAAGCATCCAAATGGATATACAGCTGTCTATGCGCATTTGAGTAAATATGCAGATGATATCGAAAAATATGTGAAAGAATATCAATACAGCAGAAAAAAAAATACTTTTGGAAATCTCTATTTAAAGGAAAATCAATTTCCTGTAAAAAAAGGAGATATTATAGCTTACACTGGAGATACTGGAGGTTCTAGTGGACCTCATTTGCATTTTGAAATTAGAGATTCAGCGACAGAAAAAACTGTAAATCCTATGCTTTTTGGAATCCAGCCCAAAGACGACATACCTCCCAGCTTTCAGTCACTAATGATTTATGCATTGCATAGTGATTCACGCATCAATGAAAACAACTTAAATGTGTCTCTCCCAATAAGAAAAACAGCAACAGGCGTTTACAGAACCAATCGATTTTCTTCTAATGGGCTCATTGGTATAGGGGTTCGTGTTTTTGACCGCCTAAACAATGCAAATAACAAAAACGGTATTTACAGTTTGGAAATGTTGGTCAACGGCAAAAGCGTATACTATCACGATCTAAGCACTTTTTCTTTTTCAGAAAGCAAGCTTATTAACCTACTTATTGATTATCAGCATTTTAAAAACTACAAACAACGAATTCAAAAAACACACCGAGTAGCTAAAAATAATTTATCCATCTACAGAGGTTTAGTGAATGATGGAAAGATTCTAATAGCAGAAAATTCGAACTACCAAGTACAGGTAATCGCAAAAGATTTTAGTGGGAATAAAAGTGTTTTAGAAATACCGATTCAAGGTGTCACTAGCAATGCATTATTCTCAAAAACAAAAGATACTACTGCCTATAAAATCTTAGCAAAAGAGTTTCAGAAATTTACTTTTGATGATTGTACAGTTGCTTTTCCTAAAAACACCTTTTATAAAGATTGTTTTTTAAACCTTAGAAAAGAAAATGGAATTGTAAAGGTTCATGAACCAACAGTTGCACTTGATAAAAGCTATACCTTAACCTTTGATGTTTCAAAATATTCAGAAAAAGAAAAAGCACAAATGTATATTGCAAATGTTGATACTAAAAAATATCCACGCTATCAATACACTCGAAAAAAAGACAGTACCTTCTACACTACCACTAAAACCCTAGGAAACTATCAATTATTGACAGACAGCATAAGTCCAAAAATAACTCCATTGTATTTTAAGGACCAACAATGGATCTCGAATGCTAGCTCTTTAAAAGTCAAAATTTCTGATGCAGATTCTGGTATTAAAAATTATTTAGCTACCATTGATGGTGAATGGATATTAATGGAGTACAACCATAAAAAAGGTATTTTGACCTATAATTTTAAGGATAAAAAATTGGTAGGCAGTAAACATATCTTTAAACTTGTAGTTTTGGACAATGTTTCAAATACGAATACAATAAAAAGAACGTTTTATAGAAAGTAATTAAACATATAATTCCACAATTTACGTGAAGAAAATATTTTTCATTTTCATTTTGCTGCCTACAATTATGTATGCACAGACAACAACAATTTTAAGAGGTGTCATTAAAGACACAAATAACCAGGCTATCGAGGGAGTGAATATTCAATTCAATACCGTCGGAACCACCAGCGACAAAAATGGAAATTATAGCCTACGAATTCCTTTAAACCAAAGCATTACAATTACTTACAGTCATATTGCCCATTATTCCTTTACAAAAGAGATTACAGCAACCACAAAAAATCTGATGCGATTTTCGCCAATATTAACGCCAAAAACAGAGGCTCTAAAGGAAATTGTGGTTAAAAATAACAAAAAAAATGCTGCAGGAATCACCAAAATTGATGTCTTAAAAGCAAAGAATATTATTGGCCCAAATGCAGGAGTAGAAAATGTTTTAATGACCCTACCAGGCGTAAATAACAACAATGAACTTAGTACACAATACAATGTTAGAGGAGGGAATTTTGATGAAAACCTCGTGTATGTCAATGGGATTGAAATTTACAGACCTTTTCTCATTCGATCTGGACAACAAGAGGGATTGAGTTTTGTTAACGCTAACCTGGTAAAGAACATCAACTTTTCGGCAGGTGGTTTTCAAGCAAAATATGGAGACAAATTATCCTCTGTTTTAGACATCACTTACCGAGATGCAAAAGAAAGAGCCACATCTATAGATGCCAGTATTTTGGGGGGAAGTATTACTTTAGAAGGACAATTTTTAGACAAAAAATTAAGCGCAATTACTGGAGTTCGATATCGCGACAACAGCCTTTTTGTAAATAGCAAACAGGTAGAAACCAACTTTAAACCTCAATTTACAGATGTACAATCTTTTTTATCCTACAAAGCTACGGATGCATTCACACTTAATTTTTTAGGGAATTTCTCTTTAAATAATTACAACTATACTCCTATTTCGCGAAGAACTCGTTTTGGAACTGTAAATGCCCCCTTAGAATTAACCGTTTTTTATGAGGGTCAGGAAAAAAACAATTATCTCACCTTATTTGGC
>Ga0213861_10005067_pt1 | contig 10631 bp, 10 predicted proteins | sample PICome_4_FD_160110 | JGI IMG/M metagenome (GOLD analysis project Ga0213861, IMG submission 160110) | Coastal seawater microbial communities near Pivers Island, North Carolina, United States - PICO131 | ecosystem: Environmental > Aquatic > Marine > Coastal | place: USA: North Carolina...
TCAAACAGCAATTTCTTTTTCCATTACAACTTTACCTTTATAGTAAAGTTTCCCTTCGTGCCAATGCGCTCTGTGAAACAAATGCGGTTGACCTGTTGTAGGGCAAGTTGAAATATTGTCAGCAACAGCTTTTACGTGTGTTCTTCTTTTATCTCTTCTTTGTTTAGATATTTTTCTCTTAGGATGTGCCATTTTATCTATTTTTTAGACTTTCAATTTAAATCGTCATATGAGCGACTCTTCATTGTTTTTGTCCGATATTCTTATTTCAGTTAATTACTTTAAATCTTTCAATTGTGACCACCTTGGGTCAATTTCATCATCATCTTCTGGTTTGGCCTGATCGTTTTCAGTTTCGGAGCTATCCGATTCAACCATCAAATAATTATCAATTTCTTTTAGCATTTCTTCATTGCATTCCCCTTCTGGATGAATCCTTCTGGGAGGAAGTAGTAAAGATGTGAATTCAAAAATTGGAATTGTTAGATCAATTTCAACTTCGTTAGGGAGGATACTAATTACTTTTTCATCACCTAGGTCTTCCTCTGCGAATTTATAAATAACTTCATCTTCTCCTGCAACTGGATATTCAAAACTATCCGTGCATTTGTCGCACATTACTTTAATGTTTCCTTCGGCCTTAAAACTTGCGATCATCATATTGGGTTTCTTTTCAATTAAAAGATCCAAGGTAAGATCTGCGCCTTCTATGTCCGAATATTCAAAATGTTCAAAGAACTCACTCCCTATTTTGTAGTGATAATCGTGCTTACCGTCTAGTAAACTTGAAAATCCAATAACATATTCACTTTTCTTTCCCACATCAAAACAGAGCGCAAAGGTATTAATAATATTTTAATTTCAACAAGCGTTTTTTAATTTCTCTTAGAAATATCTGCAAAAATTTTAAATCTTGCTCTATTTCATGCATAAATCAATGGTCATCAGCCGTTTAGTTAATAGCTAACTATTTTTTAGTGGTTTGTTTTTTAAGCGGATTTTCGTGCAATTCCGCATAACGAAGTCTTCGATCATGCACATCACAAGCCAAAAAGTAGGCGTTTCTAAATGATCTGGCTGATGCTTTGTCTTTTCCAGCAATATCGTAAGCCGTGCCATGATCGGGCGAAGTACGCACAATTGGCAGTCCTGCTGTAAAATTTACACCTTCATCAAAAGAGATAGATTTGAATCCTGTTAAACCTTGATCGTGATACATAGATAAGATTGCATCAAAATTCTTAAGGTTAGATGACCCGAAAAAGCCGTCGGAAGAATACGAACCGTAAACCAATTCGCCTTCCTCGCGCAATTTTTGAATAACCGGATTAATGATCTCAATTTCTTCATCCCCTAAAGTTCCACGATCACCAGCATGAGGATTAAGTCCGAGTACCGCAATTTTTGGCTTTTGAATCAAAAAATCTTGACGCAAAGATTGCAACATTAATCGCAATTTATTTTCCACGGCTTCTTTTGTGACCAATGCTGCAACATCCTTTAAAGGCACATGTCCTGTTACCACACCAACGCGCAATGTATCTGCTACCATAAACATTAAAACATCTTCTGTTCCAGACATGCTGGCTAAATATTCAGTATGACCAGGGAATTCGAATCCAGCATCACGCACGCAATCTTTATTGATAGGTGCCGTAACTAATACATCAATCTTTTTATCATTCAAATCCGCCGTAGCTTTTTCTAATGATTTTAACGCATAATTACCTCCGTTTGCATTCTTCTCTCCCATTACAATTTTCACTTCCTCTTCCCAACAGTTAATTAAATTCACCTTTTTAGGCTTTGCCTCTTCTGCATTTTTAATTACTAAATATTGAAAATCTGGCGAATCAATTGTCTTTTCGTGAAATGAAATGGCCTTTGATGATCCGTAAATAATTGGAATCGAGTTCGCATATACTTTCGAGTCTGATAAGGCCTTAATGACAACTTCAAGCCCAATTCCATTAATGTCACCTATAGAAATTCCTACTTTAATCATGTTTAAATTCTTTTTATTTTTTCAATTCATTTGCCTTACTTCGGAAAAATTCCGCCAATAAGCGCACCCCTGCTCCTGTTCCGCCAAGACCTCTATAATTGTCTCTTTTATGCATAAAAGTTGGTCCGGCAATATCCAAATGGATATATGGGTAATCTGTAAAGTGTTCTAAAAACTTGCCTGCTGTAATTAACCCCGCGTATGGACTCCCTAAATTGTTTAAATCTGCAATAGGCGATTTCATCTCTTCAGCATAATCATCCCAAAAAGGAAATTGAACAATACGATCATGCGATTGCATCCCGGCTTTGTCCAATAAAGCAAACTCCTTTTTTAGTGCATTGCCCATGGCACAAATTCCGAATATGCCAATAGCTCTTGCGGCAGACCCTGTTAAGGTAGCTCCATCAATTACCAATTCTGGATCATATTTCTTAGCGTATGCTAAAGCATCTGCCAAAACCATACGACCCTCTGCATCCGTATTTAAAACTTCTACTGTTGTTCCGTCAAACATAGTGACGATATCGCCCGGTACATATGCATTGCCTCCAGGTCTATTATCAGTAGCAGGAATTAATGTGATAACATGCAGTGGTAGTTTTAATTTTGCAATAGCCAAAGTTGCACCAACCATTGCCGCAGCCCCACCCATATCACTTTTCATAAAGTCCATTGAATTGGCAGTTGGCTTTAAACTTAAACCGCCAGTATCATAAACAATTCCCTTACCCACTAATACAATTGGTTTAGAATTCAAGACCTTTTTAGGTTTCCATTCCAAAATTGTAAATGTTGGCGGATCAATAGAACCTTTATTCACTGCCAAGAGTCCGCCCATTTTAAGACTTTCAATCTTAGATTTTTTAAAAACTTCAACCTTAACACCCGCTTTGCCACATTTCTCTTTAATTTCTTCAGATAATTTTGTGGCGGTAAGGTATGAAAGCGGTTCGTTCACCAAATCTCTTGACCAAACTGTTGCATCAATAATGTTTGACACTGATTTTAAATCCGCATCTGCATTGGTAGTCGTTACTTTTGATAAAGTCGTTTTTTCTTTTCGATCTTTCGATAAGTATTTTTCAAATCGGTAAGATGAAAGTGATAATCCTTCAGCAAATAACTCAACACCTGCGGCAGAATCACTAATTATGCTAAGGTTTTTACACTTGTTTTTAGCCACTTCATACACGCTAAAACCATGTTTTCTTGCCGCCTCACGACCTTTACAATCGCTTAATTTTTCAACGATACATACAAATGTGAAAACACCTGCGTTATTTGTAAACGCCCATTTATTGTCTTTTAACTCCGCAACAAAATAAGCACCCTCCTTAGTGGAGAGATTCAACTTTTTAAGTTCACTCAAATTACGAACTAAGAAAACTCTGTTTTCTGATTGAATTTTTGCAGATTTTTTAACGTGAATAAGCATCAAAGAAATTTTTTTGTAAAGGTATCATTTTTTCCACTCAATTAAAATCTGATACAGATTAGTCATTCTCTTCAACTAAATGAGTCCTTTTTACGTTATATAGCAGAAGGTACGATTGCTTTTTCGTATATTTGATATCCTCACAATTAAGAAAAACTGGTACGTTCCATTACATATCTCATTTTGTTTTTGCTGCTTCCATTAAGCAGCCTTGCAACTCACAATCGCTCAGGTTCAATTAGTTATGTTCATTTATACGGCACGACTTATGAGTTTACGGTAACCACTTGCACCAAATTTCCTACAGAAGCAGATCGTCCAGAATTAGAAGTTCGTTGGGGAGATGGGTCAATTGACACCCTTCCACGCAGCACAAGAGACACTGTTGAAGTCTATAATGTACAGAAAAACACCTATATCGGAATTCATACATTCACAGGACCAGACTCATATATTATTGAGGTTGAAGACCCCAATCGTAATTCTGGTGTGAATAATATTACAAATTCTGTTGACAAGGTCTTTTGCATTCAAACCGAATTAATTATATCCCCTTTCATGGGCTCTCCGAATAACTCATTGATTATAGAAGATTGCCCCTGTCCCGAATTTGCATGTGTCAATCGAATATATTGTTACAATGTATCGGCTTACGACCCAGATGGTGACAGTTTAAGTTATGCATTAGTGCCCTGTCGTGGTGAAAACTGCCTTGAAATGAGCATACCTGCCATTTATCAGTGGCCTCAGGACGTGGGAGGCGGAGTTATGTCCATTGATCCAGTTACAGGTACAATGTGTTGGGATTCACCTGCAGTAAAAGGAGAGTATAATATTGCCATAAAAATTTCTGAATATAGAAACGGATTTTACGTAGGATCAGTGATTCAAGATATGCAGTTTACTGTAGTAGATTGCGCCTATGACCCTCCTTTAGTTGAAGATTTACCAGACACTTGCGTGTTCGCAGGTTCTAGCTTAAGCTTAACAGTTACAGGAAGTGATCCTGCTAATGGGATTACGGTGTCTGCAACAGGAGCCGTTTTTAGCTTGCCAGATAACCCGGCAATATTTATAGAGGATAGCGGGAGTGAAGATGCGACTGGCGTGTTTTTATGGAATCCTGAATGTGCAGAGGCTTCAGCAACCTATTATACAGTTAATGTACATGCAAAAAACAATCATCCTGAACATCAGATAACTGTTTTTTCTAGTTTTAGAATAAAGGTGAATTTACCACCTATTGAAAACTTAACTGTAGACCCAGCAGGTAATACCATGTTATTGGATTGGGATCCGTCGGAATGTGATGGAATTGTGAGCTATAATATTTATCGCTCAATTGACAGTTCGGAGGTGAATGACGAGTGTTGCGAACAAGGTACCCCTGAACTTATGGGTTACGAATTAATTGGAACTTCAAACACCACAGATTATGTGGATACGGATTTGCTTATTGTAGGAAATGAGTATTGTTATATGGTGACCGCAATTAATGAAAGCGGCGTTGAAAGTTGCGTTTCAGAACAAATATGTAATCATTTAAAATTTGAAATTCCAGTTTTAACACATGTCTCAATTTCCATCACCGACCCGGTAGTTGGAGAAGATTCCGTTTATTGGTCTTATCCAAAAGAACTCAATGAAGTTTTATATCCAGGACCTTATCACTATAGACTTTACCGACAAGAAAATTTAGAGGGGCCAAATGAATTGATTTACACATCAGCCGAACAAGTTTCCATCATCAATCCGGATACTGTTTTTTACGATAGTGGTTTAAACACCGAAGACATGCCCTATACCTATCAGGTAGAATTGTATAATGATGGAACATTAATTGGCAGTTCAATCACGGCTTCATCCATTTACATTACGCTAGTGCCAAATGATAATGAATTGGGCATTTTCTGGACAGAAAACACACCATGGACCAATACATTGTACGAGATTTATAGAGAAAACCCGACCGGAAGTGGGGTCTTTGATTTTGTTGGTAGTACAACAAGTATAGGTTATGTCGATACTGGATTAGTGAACGGAGCCACCTATTGTTATAAAATTAAAAGCATTGGTGGTTATACAGCTGATGGAATTGTGAATCCAATTGAAAACTGGTCGCAAGAAACCTGTGGCATTCCCATTGATTTAACACCGCCTTGCCCACCAATATTGACTATAAGTGGGGATTGTGATTTGGAAGAAACGTATTTAAACTGGACCAATCCAAACAATAGTTGTGCTGATGATGTAACACGCTACAACCTTTACTTTGCGCCTTTTGAAGGAGACAGCATTGAATTTTTAACCGCATTCGATAGTGATTTAGACACGTTCTTTACCCATAAAGATAGAGGAAGTATCGCCGGTTGTTATTATATTACGGCCATTGACTCAATCCAGTATAATAATGAAAGCCTACCTTCTAATATCGTCTGCATTGATAACTGCGACGGTTATTATGAGCTGCCTAATATTTTTAGTCCAGATCAAAATGAGATTAACGATCTTTATCATCCACTGCTTCCTTTCAAGTTTGTTGAGAGCATTGAACTTAAAATTCAAAACCGTTGGGGACAAACTGTATTTGAAACAACAAATCCTTTCATATATTGGGATGGCACGGATCAAGTAAGTGAAAAGCTTTGCCCAGATGGGGTCTACTTTTACACGATTGTTGTAAATGAAATCAAACTTTCTGGTTTAGTTCCTCGGGCATTCCACGGGAATATTCAGATTATAAACAGGGAGTAGTATTCCGCATTTCCTTGTTTTCAGAAAGCTTCAGCATAGCAAAGCGAGAGCCTCAATACTCGGCCTTGATTTTTGCGCTTCGGTTAATCAATAGAGTCGTTATATCGCACCCACTTAACATTTTCAATTTGAGCCATTTCTAATCATGAAATAAAACTGGCGAGCCGTTCGGCAATCTTTTTTATAATATGCATCCTATTGGCAATTGACTTAATCTAAAGAAAGATAAACACCCTTGAATAGTTGGTTCATATGCTCAAAAAATAAAATATGTTCGAACAACACCTCATATCTCTCCGATTTTTTCGGATGAATCAAATGAAAAGTACTTACTTTTGCATATATCTAAAATCACCAACATGTTTACAGGAATCATTGAGACATTAGCACGCGTTGAAAAAATTGAAAAAGAAGGGACAAACGTTCACTTCACCTTTTCATGCGGATTTACGAATGAATTAAAAATTGACCAAAGTGTTGCACACAATGGTACCTGCTTAACCGTTGTTGCAATTGACGGAGCAAACTACACATTAACCGCTATTGACGAAACCTTAGTACGAACAAATTTAGGATTACTTCAAACAGGAAACGTTGTAAACCTTGAACGCTGCACAAAAGTAGGCTCAAGGTTAGATGGACACATAGTACAAGGACATGTTGATACCGTTGGAACCTGCGTTGAAATAATTGAAATGGATGGAAGTACAGAGTACGTTTTCGAATATGACTATGATGATGTCACTGTCTCTAAAGGATCAATCACAGTAAATGGAGTAAGCTTGACAGTTGTCCAATCCGAAGATCGATTATTCTCCGTTCATATTATACCTTATACAGTTGAACATACGAATTTCCATACTTTAGAAGTAGGATCAAAAGTGAACCTAGAGTTCGATATTATCGGTAAATATGTTAAGAAGATGATGAAGGGTCATGCTTAGTTCTTGAGCATCTTTTCCATTTTTTTTTTAATTGCGAAGGCCTCAATTAGTTTTGCCACGACTTGTCTATCTTCTGTTTCCAAGTTTTCAATTTGTTTGAACAGGCCGATTAATTTTGAGTCCGTAATCGCATTTTCAGCTTTTTGAACCGTGGTTCCGTTGACTAAAAAATCAATTGTAATACCAAAGACCATTGCCATGCGTTTTAACGCGTCGGCATTTGGCTATACACCTTGTGTTTCATAACGTGTTAATTGCGCCACAGAAACACCAATGTTTGATGCCAACGCGGCTTGCGTCAAACGCTTTTCTTTGCGTAATTGTTGAATTCTCTCTCCTAAAGTCATGCGGTTGGTTTTCGTGTATTATTAAGATACGTCCGATACTAAATCCAAACCATGATCATCACAATATGGGAATACGGCCAATTTAAAGTTTGAAGTTACACGATTTTAGTGAAATTCGACGAGTTACACTATTGTACACATCAATTTAAGCTAATCCAACGTTTCTTGCTTCTCTTTTAGCTGCATTCCAGAAAATACCATTGAATAGTTTTCGAAAAAATGATCTGAAAGTATACCAGATAATGCATAAAAAAATCCCGACCAAACATTGAAATGTTCAAACGGGATTTTAATTATAATTTTGATTTGTCTTATCCGTTCAATGCTTCAGCACCACCAACAATCTCTAAAATTTCGTTCGTAATAGCTGCTTGACGTGCTTTATTGTATTCCAATTTAAGCGCTTTATTCAATTCTGAAGCATTATCAGTTGCTTTATGCATTGCTGTCATACGAGCACCGTGTTCACCAGCATAAGATTCTAAAAGAATGCTATACAATTGTGTCTTCAAGGTCTTCGGTAATAATTCAGCAACAATCTCTTCTTTAGAAGGCTCAAAGATATAATCTAATTCCGATTTTGCTTCTTCAGTCTCATCTTGAACAACAGGTAATAATTGACTTGCCTGAACAATTTGAGTTGCCACGTTTTTAGAGTGATTATAAATAATTACAACCTTATCAATATCCTTATTAGCATACGCAGCCATTAACTTTTCAGCTATTGGAGTTGCATTTGCATAAGTTAATTCATTCCAGATTTCATCTAAATCAGTCGGTAAAAAATCAGCAGAAGCAAACATAGGTGTTTTCTTAAAAGCATCTGTCGCCTTTTTACCAATACTAACAATAGAAACATTTTGATCTTTGTATTCATTACTCGCCAATCGTAACGTTTCTTTCACAATGTAGTTATTGAAACCACCACACAAACCTCTGTTTGATGTAATTGGAACCAATACCACATTTTTAACCTCACGATCAGATGCATAAACATTATCAGCACCATCTAAAGCAGATGACATGCTAGATAACATTTCTTGCAATTTTTGAGAATACGGCATCATCTTCGTTACGGCATCCTGCGCTCGTTTTAACTTAGCAGCAGAAACCATCTTCATAGCAGAAGTAATCTGCATAGTTGAAGATACTGAAGTAATCCTATTTCTAATTTCTTTTAAGTTAGCCATGCTATTTTTAGATTAAAGCTAAACTCCGTGCACTTCGAGTGCCTCAATGTACGGAGGTGTAATTGTCTTTGTTCTATTTTTTAATATTTAGAAGCTAGTTCTAAAGCTACTTTTTCTAATACTGACGTTGAATCATCACCATATTTACCTGATGCTAATGTGTTCATTACATCTTTATGGTTTGCATTCATATAGTTAATGAATTCCTTTTCGAATGCTTTAACTTGATCAATAGGCACATTACCTAATAATCCCTTAGTACCAGCATAAATGATTGCAATTTGATTCTCAACTGGGAATGGATCTCCCTCGTTTTGTTTCAAAATCTCAACGTTTCTTGCTCCTTTATCCAATACAGATTTAGTAGCAGCATCCAAATCCGAACCGAATTTAGCAAATGCCTCTAACTCTCTATATTGTGCTTGATCTAGTTTCAAAGTACCAGATACTTTTTTCATTGATTTAATCTGTGCGTTCCCTCCAACACGAGATACAGAAATACCTACGTTAATCGCTGGACGAACACCTGCATTAAACAAGTTAGACTCCAAGAAGATTTGACCGTCTGTAATTGAAATTACGTTGGTAGGGATATATGCAGATACATCACCCGCTTGTGTTTCAATAATTGGCAATGCCGTTAATGAACCACCACCTTTGATTTTCCCAACTAAAGAAGCAGGAACATCATTCATAGAAGCAGCAATTGTATCATCATTGATCACTTTTGCAGCTCTCTCTAATAATCTCGAGTGCAAATAGAATACATCTCCAGGGTAAGCCTCACGTCCCGGTGGTCTTCTTAATAACAAAGAAACCTCACGGTAAGCAACTGCTTGTTTTGATAAATCATCAAATACAATTAATGCTGGTCTACCAGTATCTCTAAAATACTCACCAACTGCAGCACCTGCGAATGGCGCGTAAAACTGTAATGGAGCGGCATCAGATGCGTTTGCAGCAACAATAGTTGTATAAGCCATTGCGCCTGCAGCTTCTAACTTAGCTACTAATCCTGCAACAGTTGAAGCTTTTTGTCCAATTGCAACATAGATACAGTATACTGGTTCACCTTTATCGTAAAACTCTTTTTGATTGATAATCGTATCAATACAAACTGTAGTTTTACCGGTCTGTCTATCTCCAATTACCAACTCACGTTGTCCTCTTCCTACTGGAATCATAGCATCAATTGCTTTAATCCCTGTTTGAAGTGGTTCAGTTACTGGCTCACGGAAGATAACTCCTGGTGCTTTTCTTTCCAATGGCATTTCAAATGTCTCACCTTCAATCGGCCCTTTTCCATCAATTGGAATTCCCATTGTATCAACAACACGTCCAACGATACCTTCTCCTACTTGAATAGAAGCAATTAAACGTAAACGTTTAACTGTATCGCCTTCTTTAATGTCATTCCCTTTTCCTAATAATACAGCTCCTACGTTATCCTCTTCAAGGTTAAGAACGATCGCTCTTAATCCTGATTTGAATTCGATCATCTCACCGTATTGAACGCTAGATAATCCATAAATACGAGCAATACCATCTCCTACTTGAAGGACGGTTCCAACTTCTTCTAATTCTGCTTCCGATTTAAATCCTGAGAGTTGCTCTCTTAAGATTGCGGAAACTTCTGCTGGTTTTACATCTGCCATTTTATTCTAGATTTAAGATGTCAGATTAAAGCTCTTTTTCTTTGCTCTGTAGTCTAACATTTAATTTTAAATTATGTAATTTTTGATTTTGTTAAAAAGTGTTTTTCCGACACTTCTTCCTTGTACTTCTCTTTAAACTTTATTGCATTCTCCTGAACAAACGTATCGTCAGCCAAAACACTCATTTTATACATCAGGCTATTAGCTTCATTATAATTGGCGTCTACTTCAAATTCTGGAATATCAGTTCCAATGAACTTAATTTCGCAATAGCTATGCGTAATTTCTTTTCCCGTAT
>Ga0213861_10005070_pt1 | contig 10628 bp, 10 predicted proteins | sample PICome_4_FD_160110 | JGI IMG/M metagenome (GOLD analysis project Ga0213861, IMG submission 160110) | Coastal seawater microbial communities near Pivers Island, North Carolina, United States - PICO131 | ecosystem: Environmental > Aquatic > Marine > Coastal | place: USA: North Carolina...
ATATCTCGAAAAAATATGGCGTAGAACATAATCATATCGATTTCGTTTTCCACGGTGGATCAGGATCTACAGTTGAAGAAATTCGCGAAGGTATTAGCTACGGTGTAATCAAAATGAATATTGATACCGATTTACAATATGCTTTCATGACTGGTATTCGTGACTATATGGGAGACAAAGTTGAGTACTTAAAGTCTCAAATTGGAAACCCAGATGGTAGTGATTCTCCAAACAAAAAGTACTACGACCCAAGAGTTTGGTTACGCGCAGGAGAAGTTACTTTTGTAGAACGTTTAAAAAAGGCGTTTGAAGATTTAAATAATGTAAATACCTTATAAATTTAGTTGAATTTACTACAAATATATCTTAAAAAGGTTCTGTGATTCGCAGAACCTTTTTTATTTATATGACTCAAAAACAGATGATTAAAAATAATAAATAATAAAATCATTTGTGCGTTACCACAAAATTAAAAAAAAGTTTAATTTTGTGATTAGGCTTTCTGCAGTCGCTTCCCGATAAAATTGGGAGAGTTTCAACAAATGCCTCAAATGCTGTGTATCTACGATTTCATAAATTATAAAATCGAAATGCATGAGTAACTCGTAACTCTATTTTCGATTCGTCGGATAATTTTAATCCGAAATCGTAAATAGTAAACATATCCTGAGCACAGTCGAAGGATTAAAATCGTAAAGCATTATGTCTTGGTTTAAAAGAAAAACAAAAGGAATAACAACGACAACTGAAGAGAAAAAAGACACACCTAAAGGTTTGTGGTACAAATCTCCTACTGGTAAAATTGTTGACACAGAAGAGTTAGAAAAAAACTTCTATGTTAGTCCAGAAGATGGCTACCATGTTAGAATAGGTAGTAAAGAGTATTTTGAAATTCTTTTTGACGATAATAAATTCGAAGAATTAGACGCTAATTTAGAATCTAAAGACCCCCTAAAGTTTGAGGATACTAAAAAATACCCTGACCGTTTAAAAGCTGCTCAAAGTAAAACTAAATTAAAAGACGCTGTGAGAACTGCTGTTGGAAAATCTAAAGGTAAAGATCTTGTTGTTGCTTGTATGGATTTCAGTTTTATTGGTGGCTCAATGGGAAGTGTTGTTGGAGAAAAAATCGCCAGAGCTGCAGATTACGCTTTAAAAAACAAACTACCATTAATGGTTATTTCTAAATCTGGTGGAGCACGTATGATGGAAGCTGCATTATCCTTAATGCAATTGGCTAAAACATCTGTGAAGTTAGCACAATTAGCAGATGCTGGTCTTCCATACATTTCGTTATGTACAGACCCTACAACTGGTGGTACAACGGCATCGTTTGCTATGTTAGGTGATATTAATATTAGTGAACCAGGAGCTTTAATAGGTTTCGCAGGGCCTCGTATAGTAAGAGATACAACAGGAAAAGAACTACCAGAAGGGTTTCAAACTTCAGAGTTTTTATTGGAACATGGTTTCTTGGATTTTATAACACTTCGTAAAAATTTAAAACATAAGGTAAATCAATATTTAGATTTAATATTAAATCAACCTTTAAGAGCATAAAAAAAGCGAGCCAAATGGCTCGCTTTTTTTATGCTCTTTTAAGAAAAATTGAAAACTCGGTTCCTTGTCCAATTTCACTTGTAACTTCTACTTTTCCTCCTAAAGATTCAATATGATTTCTAGTAATAAATAGCCCTAGGCCAATAGCATCTTTATTGTTGTGAAATGTCTTATAAAGTTGAAATAATTTTTTTCCGTATTTTTCCATATCAATTCCTATTCCATTATCAGAAATCTTAAAAATAACAGAGTCGTTTTCAATAAATGACGTTAATTTAATTTTGGGTTCCCGTTCTTCAGACCTATATTTAATGGCGTTTGTTAAAAAATTTAAAATAATACTATCTAAATATGCTGGAATACCCTTAATTTTTTGTTCGTGATCTACTTTATTTACAATAGTTGTTTTTGTATTTTTAGCATAGGCAGTAACAGTATAAATTGCTTTTTCAACATAATCATGCAAATTTAAAGTCTCTAATTGTTGTGAATCTACTTGCTTAATTTTCGCAACTTCGGTTAAATGCGATACTGTCTCTTCTAAATTTTCAATAGCGTTTCTTAAAAGCACAAAACTTTCATTCTCTTTTAACCACGAAAATTCATCTTCCAAAAATCCTTCTATTGTAGATAAATTACCTGAATGAGATCGTAAATTATGGGTTGTGATATCAGCGAAAGCTGTTAGTCGTTCATTTTGTTCTCTAACAACACTTAACATTAACCTGAGTTTATCTTGGTTTAGTTTTCGGCTTGTGACATCAGAGAACTGCCATATCATCTGACTTGGACTACCATCTGGGTTGTTCATTAATGAAACGGATATTAAAACCCATATTATGGAACCATCTTTATGAAAATATCGTTGCCTAACTCGATATCTATTGATTTCTCCTTGCATTAAGTGCTCGTACTTTGTAGTATGAATACCTAAATCTTCTCTGTAAATGATGTTTTCAATGTTCATGTTGAATAACTCATTTCTAGTATAACCAAAGAGTTCGCATATACTATCGTTCACCTTTATCCAATCACCATCTAAGGTTAATATGGCAATACCATCATAAGTATTATTGAAAATTTTCTCTAAAGAATCGTAGGTGTCAGGAAAGGTGCCTTGAGGCAATAGTGTTTTCATGAATTTATGAGTTATTAATTATTTAAAAATTACTCGAGCTATAAAATTCAATTCTTGGGAGAAATAATAGTAAAAGTTACGTAAAAAAAAGTTTCAAACCAAAAAAGTATTATATTTGCGGCTCGAAAGAAAGGCTTTCGTGTACATAACAATCATTTACAATAATATTAGCATGTATTTAGATCAAAAAGAAAAAGAGAACATCTTTAAAAAACACGGTAATAATGCAAAAGACACTGGATCTGCAGAAGGACAAATAGCATTGTTTACACATAGAATTAATTACTTAACAGGACACTTAAAAAATAATCGTAAAGATTATAATACTGAGCGTTCATTAGTAAAGTTAGTAGGTAAAAGAAGAAGCTTACTTGATTACTTAACTAAGAAAGATGTTTTAAGATATCGTGCCATAGTAAAAGAATTAGGATTAAGAAAATAATTTAAAAAGAGGCTTTTATTAGCCTCTTTTTTGTTTTTGCGTTAGGGATTACAGCGGCATCCTTTTTTGACATTAAAAGCAAAAAAGATATAGCGGAAAGCCCGACCTTTAGGGAACGCCCATACAACATAACTCGAACGTAAGAGTTTAAACTACGTATTAGAAGAAGCTAATTATAGTTTTTCATTGGTCACACACAACAGCTACACACAACACAACGACCATTGTTTAATTTGATTTGAGCGTGATTATGCTTGAATTGCAAGAAAAAATTTATGATTCCACAAGTTTTTAAAGAGGTCATTGACCTAGGAGACGGTAGAGAAATTTCTATTGAAACCGGAAAATTAGCAAAACAGGCACATGGCTCTGTTGTTGTTACATCGGGAAAATGTATGTTATTATGTACAGTTGTTTCCAATTACGAACAAAAAGATCTTGGTTTTCTACCATTAACAGTAGATTACAGAGAAAAATTTGCTGCTGCAGGACGTTACCCAGGTGGTTTCTTTAAAAGAGAAGCAAGACCAAGTGACGGTGAAGTTTTAACCATGCGTTTAGTAGACCGTGTTTTACGTCCGTTATTCCCGAAAGATTATCAAGCAGAAACACAAGTGATGATTCAGTTGATGTCTCATGATGATGAGGTTATGCCTGAAGCTATGGCTGGTTTAGCTGCATCTGCTGCCATTCAATTATCTGACTTCCCATTTGAATGTGCGATCTCTGAAGCTAGAGTTGGCCGTGTTAATGGCGAATTTGTTATTAACCCAACACGTGCTCAATTAGCAGAGTCTGATCTTGAAATGATGATTGGTGCTTCAGCTGATTCTGTAATGATGGTTGAAGGTGAAATGGATGAGATTTCTGAAGAAGAGATGGCTGATGCAATCAAGTTTGCCCACGAAGCTATTAAAGTGCAAATTGCTGCGCAATTACGTTTAGCAGAAGCCTTTGGTAAAAAAGAGGTTCGCGAGTATGCTACTGCAGAAGTAAATGAGGATTTAGAAAAAAGAATACATGATTTAACTTACGATAAATGCTACGCTATTGCTAAGAAGGGAACTTCTAAAGCAGAACGTAGTGCTGCATTTGCTGAAGTTAAAGCAGAAGTAAAAGCATCTTTTACTGAAGAAGAGAATGAAGAATTTGGTCACCTTGTTGGAGGTTACTACAGAAAAGCTGAAAAAGAAGCTGTTCGTGAATTAACATTAAGCGAAGGTTTACGTTTAGACGGAAGAAAGACTGACGAAATTAGACCAATTTGGTGTGAGATTGATTATTTACCATCTACACACGGTTCGTCTATATTTACTCGTGGAGAAACTCAAGCTTTAGCAACGGTTACTTTAGGTACTTCTAGAGATGCTAACAAAATAGATATGCCGTCTTTTGAAGGTGAAGAAAATTTCTATTTACATTATAACTTCCCTCCTTTTTGTACAGGTGAAGCTAGACCATTAAGAGGAACTTCTAGAAGAGAAGTTGGTCATGGTAACTTAGCGCAACGTGGTTTAAAAGGAATGATTCCTGAAGATTGTCCGTATACAGTTCGTGTTGTATCTGAAGTCTTAGAATCTAACGGTTCGTCTTCAATGGCAACGGTTTGTGCTGGTACAATGGCTTTAATGGATGCTGGTGTTAAAATGAAACGCCCTGTTTCTGGAATTGCTATGGGATTAATTTCTGATGGTGATCGTTATGCTGTATTGTCTGATATTTTAGGTGATGAAGATCACTTAGGAGATATGGACTTTAAAGTAACTGGTACTTCTGAAGGAATTACTGCTTGCCAGATGGATATTAAAATTAAAGGTTTAAGCTACGAAATTTTAGTAAATGCACTAAAACAAGCACGTGAAGGTCGTTTACATATTTTAGGTAAAATAACTGATACTATCGCTACGCCTGCTGAAAGCGTTAAAGAACATGCGCCAACTATGATTACGCGTAGAGTTCCTAACGAATTTATTGGTGCTTTAATTGGCCCTGGTGGAAAAGTAATTCAGGAAATGCAAAAAGAAACTGGAACTACTATTGTTATTAATGAAGATCCAGTAACTGAAGAAGGTATTGTTGAAATTTTAGGTGTAGGTTCTGAAGGTATTGATGCTGTTTTAGCAAAAATAGATTCTTTATTATTCAAACCAACAGTTGGTAACGTATACGAAGTAAAAGTTATTAAAATGTTAGATTTTGGTGCTGTTGTAGAATATATGGATGCTCCAGGAAACGAGGTTTTATTGCACGTAAGTGAATTAGCTTGGGAACGTACTGAAAATGTAAGTGACGTAGTTAATATGGGTGATGTTTTTGATGTGAAGTATTTTGGACAAGATCCAAGAACTCGTAAAGAAAAAGTATCTCGTAAAGCTATTTTACCAAAACCAGAAGGTTATGTAGCAAGACCGCCAAGAGACAGCTCTAGAGATAGTCGTGGTGGTGGACGTGATAACAGAGGTAGAGATAATCGCGGACGTGATAACAGACGTGATGATCGCAAACCTAGAGAAGATAAGAAAGAAGATTAAGTTCTTTAATTTAAAGAAAAATGCCAGCCCTTACAAACAAAAATTGTAAGGGCTTTTTTTATGTTACATTTCTCAGAAATACATAATTAATACTTCTTTATTCAAACTATTTTGAATCTATGTAATACTCTTTTTCCTCCTATAATGGCTTACTATAAAAAGCATACCAACAATAGCGAAGGGAATGGTTATGACCGAAATAATGCCAAGACTCAGCCATATAGATTCATTCATTTTAAAATTATGTATAAATATAATGGGGCTAAACCCTAACCCTATTATCATGAAAATAATGCCACCAATAAGTTCCCTTTTCCATGACAAAAGCAATAAAAAAATTAAAACAAAGGATGGAATTAGATGCATAGATAAACTCAGTATTTGCTGCCATATAGTTAGTTCTGAATTTAACGTATCTATTGAAAACATACTAATAAATAGAATACCAATTATGCAAATAATACGCGGTAACCAGTACAGTACTCGTGTCGATATTTTCATAACTTTTATTATTCTTGCAGTAAATTATTACACTTTAAATAATTGTACAATGATAAATATCAGCAAACTATAGAGGCGGTAAAACAGTTTAGTGATTAATCCAAGTTAAAAAAGAGGCTGCTATTTTTTAATAGCATTTACAAAAATCAATATTTAATGAGATAATACATAATAATTGACAATGATACTTTTGATTTTGAATAGATGTTTATTAAACTTAACTCTTGTTCAATCTTGCATAAACATCAATTCTGAAGCACATATTTGTTGTGACTTTTTTAGCAATTATAGTGTCTAAAAATTAAAGAAGTAAAAATATTTCACCTTTTTTGTAACAAAATGTAGCATGTGTGCGTATAACCATTGAGCAACCTATTTATTCACAATTAAATTCAGGAGAACATTAGATGAGACAACTTAAAATTACGAAGCAGGTAACTAATAGAGAAACCGCTTCGTTAGATAAATATCTACAGGAAATTGGTAAAGTTGATTTAATTACAGCCGATGAAGAGGTTGAATTAGCACAACGTATTAAAGCTGGTGATCAATTAGCTTTAGAAAAGTTAACAAAAGCTAATTTACGTTTCGTTGTATCTGTAGCTAAACAATATCAAAACCAAGGTTTAACATTACCAGATTTAATTAATGAAGGTAATTTAGGTTTAATTAAAGCAGCACAACGTTTTGATGAAACTCGTGGTTTTAAATTTATATCATACGCTGTATGGTGGATTCGTCAATCGATTCTTCAAGCATTAGCGGAGCAATCTCGTATTGTACGTTTACCTCTTAATAAAATTGGTTCTATTAACAAGATTAATAAAACATTTGCCTTTTTAGAGCAAAGTCATGAGCGTCCGCCTTCTGCCGAAGAAATTGCTAAAGAATTGGATATGACTATTAACGACGTTAAGGAGTCTATGAAAAACTCTGGACGCCACGTAAGTATGGATGCACCTTTAGTTGAAGGTGAGGATTCTAATCTTTACGATGTATTAAATAGTGGAGAATCACCAAATCCAGATCGTGAACTATTACATGAATCTTTACGCACCGAAATTGAGCGTGCGTTAGAAACATTAACACCTCGTGAAGCAGATGTTATTCGTTTATACTTTGGTTTAGGAAACCAACACCCAATGACTTTAGAAGAAATTGGTGAAACGTTTGATTTAACTCGTGAACGTGTAAGACAAATTAAAGAAAAAGCTATTCGTAGATTAAAACATACGTCTAGAAGTAAAATATTGAAAACATATTTAGGTTAGTAATTTGAAAAAATTATGACTAAATTACAGTAACAACAGTTACAAAACATAACTGTTCGTTTTTTGATTGATGAAAGAACCCTCGGCTGATTACCGGGGGTTTATTTTTATTCTATTTTAAATCTCTCTGTAAAGAAAAGGAACTTCAAAAAAGACTTTTCTATATTTGCATCAATTAAAATCATATTTCATAATGAATTCTAAATTAATTGCACCTTCAATACTAGCAGCAGATTTCGCTAACCTTCAACGCGATATAGAAATGGTTAATAAAAGTGAAGCTGATTGGTTTCATATTGATATTATGGATGGTGTTTTTGTTCCGAATATTTCATTTGGCATGCCTGTTTTACAAGCTATTAGCAAACATGCAAAAAAAACTATTGATGTGCATTTAATGATTGTTGACCCAGATAGGTACATAAAAACTTTCGCTGAATTAGGAAGTGATATTTTAACCGTACACTATGAAGCCTGCCCGCATTTACATAGAACTTTACAGGCTATTAAAGCAGAGGGCATGAAAGCTGGAGTTGCTTTGAATCCGCATACAAATATTACCCTTTTAGAAGATACTATTAATGATATTGACCTAGTATGCCTTATGAGTGTAAATCCAGGGTTTGGAGGCCAAAGTTTTATAGAAAACACGTATACTAAAGTAAAACAATTGAAAGATTTAATTAGAAGAAAAGGTGCTTCAACTAAAATTGAAATTGATGGAGGTGTTACTGATAATAACGCAAAACAACTTGTTGATGCTGGAGCAGACGTATTGGTAGCTGGAAGCTATGTTTTTAAAAGCTCAAATCCACCAGAAACCATAAAGGATTTAAAAGCCCTTTCTAATTCTTAAAACTGTTTAATAAAATAGTTTAATAAATCTGTTGTTGTTACTATACCTATCAAAACGCCACCATCTACAATTGGTAATGCATGAAATTCGCGTTCAGCTAAAATTTGAGCAACCTCTTTTATTGTAGTTTGACTAGTAACAGTGACTACATCTTTAACCATTACCTGTTCTATAGTGAACATATTATAAACAACAGATTCTACTGAATTATTTTCTTCATCAGGAGTTTCAGCAAAACTAATTCGCATCAAATCTGTAAAACTTAACATTCCTATAATAGCCTCACCTGAAACTACTGGTATATGTTTGATTTTATGTCTATTAAAAAGCATTTCTGCTCTTTCTAAATCATCTTCTCTTGTTAATGCTATAATGTTTTTCGTCATTATAGTAGAAATTGCTTTATGCTCCCTCATAGCTTTTGATTTAAATTCTAAAGTAACATTACTTCAGAATGAGAAATATATTATGATATCTAATCAATTAATAAGTAATATCTGAATCCTGTTTTAAGCGTTAAATTTAATTTAAAACTGTTTTATTAAATACTTTATCAAATCAGTAGTTGTTACTATACCGCTTAATAAATTATTATCAACTACGGGAAGTGCATGGAACTCTTTAGACGCTAAAATCTCGGCTACTTCTTTTATGGATTTGGACGAAGAAACACTAACTACATTTCTTTTCATAACCTGTTCTATTGTAAACATATTATATACCATCACGTCAGTAGAATTATCATCATCATCATTAGTTATATCAGCAAAACTTAATCGTAATAAATCTGTATAACTTAGCATACCAATAATCACATCACCACGCACTACTGGAATGTGTCTTATTTTATGACGCTTAAATAATTGTTCGGCTGTTTCTAAGTTATCTGTCTTTTTTAATGTGATGACATCCTCGGTCATTATCATTGAAATCGGCGCTTTTCGTATCATGACATTAATTATTAAAGTTTAATTACTCTAAAAATATTAAACTAAACCCTAAAAAAGCATGATAAAAGTCATCCTATATAAACATAATGGCACCATTAATTGCAACATTTATGTCATAGATACAAAATTAAAAACCTCAACTATCTATTTTATAGATAATTAAGGTTATTTAAGTGTGAACCAGATAGACCTTACTTCAAATCAAGTACTTGAGTTTTTTGAAAAAATAAACTTGAAAATTCTAAACTAAAAAACAAAACCCTCAACTTATTAGGTTGAAGGTTCTAGTGGTACAAAAAATCCCTATCCTAAATAATAATTTTAGAGTAGGGATTTATTTAATGATTTAAAAATGATTCTAATCAAACTCTATTATGATTTTAAATCATTAAACCTTAATTATTCTTTAATAAATCTATCTATTAATTCTCTCTTATCTATTTTTATTTTAATTAAATATACCCCATTCTGAAGGCTTGAAACATCAATAGCTGTTGTTTTACTTTTTAAATTAAACAAAACACGTCTTCCTAGCGCATCAAAAATTTCATACCCCTTAATAATTCCATGATTTTCTGTTATAATTTTTAATACATTATTAACTGGATTTGGATAGATTTTAAATTTAGTAATTCCAAATTCTGAAACATCTAAAGCGACATCAAAATTAGCTGTTACTGAAATGTCTTTGTCAATATTGATGTCCATTCGTGGATTGGATTTTAAACCATCACTCCAATCAATAAACAGATAGCCTGTATTAGGTATCGCCTCAACACTTGAACCGCTTTCATAACATCCAACTGTTTGTGGCGTTGCACCATTAATAATACCTCCTGCATTAGATGTATAATTTAAAACAAAACTCGTATTTTCTGTAATAGTGAGGAGCTTTTAGGGGAAGCTGCTCTCTCTTTGAGAAAAACCCTAGGACTTAAAGAATACCAACGCATAGAGATCATTCATAGAAATAATAAACATTTAGTTATCACCAATACCACAAAACATAAAATTGACCTAGGAAAAACCTAGCTCTTAACTATCCAAAAGTCATATAACAAGTTTGGAAAACTTCTTATGGGCACTATTGGAAATAATGAACATAAACGATGCAAAGCGCATTTTAAACAAAAACAATGAAAGTCCTTATACAGACAGTGAAATTGAAAAGATTATTAAACTAATAGAGGGTATATCGGATGTGATATGCCACTACTTAACCAACAAAAAAAGTTAAGCCATGAAGAATGTTATTTTATATGTCAGGGTATCTACTGATGAGCAAGCTGACAAAGGGTACTCCTTGCGCGACCAAGAAGCTAAATTGATTCAATATTGTAAAGAGCTCAATTACAATGTCGTTGATATTTATAGAGAGG
>Ga0213861_10005074_pt1 | contig 10625 bp, 11 predicted proteins | sample PICome_4_FD_160110 | JGI IMG/M metagenome (GOLD analysis project Ga0213861, IMG submission 160110) | Coastal seawater microbial communities near Pivers Island, North Carolina, United States - PICO131 | ecosystem: Environmental > Aquatic > Marine > Coastal | place: USA: North Carolina...
ACACCACTTGAGGTAGAAGATACAGATGTACAAGGTAAGTACATGGGTTTTGTCCGTGCTATGCAACCTGAGAAAGAAGAAGTAAAAGAGTTGGGTCCAGATGAGCCTACCCCAGAAGAGCTTGCAGAGACTTCTGATGAGGTAACTTCTATGGTTCGTCCTAGAGGTAGGTCACAGGTGTCTGAAGGTGAGACTCAGGAAGAGGTCTACCAAGGCCTACTTAAACGGGGTTTTCCGGAACATGTCGCACAGGGTATCATGATGAATTTCCAAGACGAATCTGGCTTTAAAGCGGATATCGTAGAGGCAGAACCTAACGTACATGGTACAAGAGGTAAAGGTTATTATCAGTTGACTGGTAGTAGGCGAGAGGATTTCGAAGAGCGTTACGGTGATGATTGGTCTACAGATAACCAACTGGACTTTCTACTCTGGGAACTAGATAATGCTGAAAAGTCTGCTAAGGATAAACTCTTTGCTACTGAGACTGCTGGAGAGGCTGGTGCAGCTTTTGTCACTAACTTCCTACGTCCTGCAGAAAAGCATAGAAAAGAGCGTGTTGCACGTTACGCTAATAGTGTAGGTTACGCACCTAGGACACAATAAGGATAAGAACGATGAACGCACCAATCCCCGGAGAGTCCCTTACTGGAGCACCTAAAGCACATGCTTGGGAACGCCCACCAGAGATGACTGATCCAGAAGAAGTGATCCAGATGCACATTATGCGACTTCAAGATGAGGATCGTATGAATGCTGTATTGGATGCACTGGAGTTTGAAGCTGTTGACCTGTATACTCTTGTCAAAGGCCTTATGCGTAGTGCTGTAGCTAATGGTATCCATTCTATTGATCTTGGACTCTTAGCTGCTCCTGTCGTACATGAATACATTAAGCAGACTGCTGAAGCCCTTGACATTGAGTTTGATGAAGGTCTCTCTCGTGATAAGGATCGTAAGAAGTCTGATGATATGCGGGCTGTAATGAAAGCTAAGAAGATGCTTAAGGGTATGGACATGGAGCCAGAACCTTTTAATCGTGACGACATAGAAGAAAGTTCTGATGAGTATCTCTTTGAGGATGAAGGTTCTGAAGAGATGCCAATGGAAGAAGAAGAAGTAATGGAAGAGCCTAAGAAGGGCTTGATGGCAAGGGGTCAATAAGATGGGTTTCTTTCAAGGTGTAGCTAGGGCTTACGGTGAGATTTCCGAGAGGAAAGAACGTGAGGGTGTACGTAAAGAAGAGATTGAACTTCGTAAGTCTGAGAGGGCTGAAGATAAAAAGGACAAACTAGAATTTTACAAGATGCAGTTGGGTGATTCTAGGACTACAAAACTTCTTGAGTTAGAGGCTCAAAGGTTGGTAGCGCAACGTAAAGCTGAAGAGTACTCCTTAGCACCTTCAGCACTTAGATCCGTTCTAGGGGACTACGCAGAAACTCCTGCGGGTAAGTCATGGCTTAAAACTGCTGAACAGTACCCAGATGGGGCAAAACAGGCGTTAGAGATCTGGAATAGTAGTGATAGGGTGTACACACCCGAAGAGTTTGTTAACGGGATTACGATAGTTGGCTCTCCGGGTAATTCGGGTATTATTGAAATGCTAGATATTGAAAGTATTGATACCTCTGACCCAGAAGCATATGTGGATGCAATCGCTGGATTAACTCCACCAAGCCGACCTGAGTCTCAAGTTGTGATTGCAGGTACACTCAAAGATGAGTATGCCTCTCAAGAGGTTAAACTAGCAAGAGAGGAGTTTACTACTACTGCTCAAGAGCTTGCTATGGAAAGTCTATCTCACCTAGAAGGTTTTGAGAGAGAGAACCACCCTGTGCAGAAACTGTTAAATATTGCTTCCAATGGGGATGAGTCAGCAATTTATAAGATAAATAGGATGTTTGCAGCACCAGCAGCAGAACGACTACAGGATAGCCCGTATTTTCCTGCTATTAGTTCATTACCCCTTGTAGATGCTGGGATGGAAGACCAAGTTTACTTAAAACTAATTAATAGTGGCAAGCTTAAACAAGATAGAGTTGATAGATTGAAGGCAGAGAGACCTTGGTTGTTTGAAAGGTACTAAAGTGGAAGAAGAACTTAGCGAAGAAGATAAAATCTTTGATAAGATGATGGGCATAACTAGTGACCCCTTAAAAGAAAGTACTGAAGTTACTCCACTGGCAGAAGAACTTAGCGAAGAAGATAAAATCTTTGATAAGATGATGGGTACAGCTTCTGAAGGGAATACGGGAACTGCACTTGATGATCTCCCCATGGTTGAGGAAGAAGAACTCAGCGAAGAAGATAAAATCTTTGATAAGATGGTGGGTAGTAGCCCCCCTAAAAGAACTCTATCGTCAGAACCAGTAGATTCTCTTGTCACCTTTGATGAAGAGGGTGCTCCTGTCGTCAATGCAGAGTCTTACTCTGAGAATGACTTTAAAGACCCTGCATTCTACAAGGTTATCAAAGACTACATGGTGTCTCGTAAGGGTACCCATATTAACGAAATGGATCAGGATGAGGTGATTAACCTTTACCTGAATAATATGCGTGGTTTTGCCTCAACTAACACCGTTCGTGTAGCAAGTGAATGGGCCTTCCTTAATGGTGCTGAAGGTGAGGACATGAAGAATGCCCAGAAAGCCTATGCACTCTACCATAATATGGAAGGGGTCTTTGGGGACACTACCCTGCGTGAGAAGGCTGGTGCAGTGGGGGATATTCTCAGGTCTGTTGTGTTTGACCCAGTAAACCTTCTAAGTCTTGGTGTGGGTAAAATAGTAACTTCTGGGGGTCTTAAGGTTGTCTCTGAGACCGCTCAAATTGCAGCCAAACAATCATTTCAAAAGGAGTTGATTAAGACTGGTTCAGAAAAGCTTGCTATTAAGGCTGCAGGGAAAATCTTTGCAGAAGAGTCTTCAAAGTTTACAGCTAAGAAAGTTGCTGATCTAGCTAAACGAGTGGCTTTCGAAGAATCTATTAAGGGTAGTGTAACTAAAAAGGTTTTGAATAGTACTGCACTTAAAGAGATTGTGGCTGTTGGTACTTTTGATGGACTAGCTGCTGCTGGTGCTGACTATGTTTATCAAGATTCTATGCTTCGTACAATGGTACAGGACGAGTACTACCAAATGAATACTGGTATTGCTGCTATTGGCTCTCTTGTAATGATGGGTGGCATTGCTGCAGGTGGTAAACTTCTAAAGAAGGGTGCGGCTGTTGGACCAGAGGCTATAAAGACTGACCCTAAAGGAGTGAGACTCTCTGAACTTCAATTTGGTAAGAAGGTAAAGACTGGCAAGAAATCTAAATCTCCTAAGAGAACAAACTACCCAAAGAATAAAGACTACCCCGAAGATCAGATGGAGATAGGTGCAGACTTTTGGGTTAGATTCTTGCTTGGAAACGACAAGGATGGTACATCTGGGTTGGCTCAGTCTTTGCTAGAGCAGGGTTATGGTTTTAGGAAAGTTGATAAGGACGACCAGATTACTAAGTGGTTGGCTGATACAATTAAAGAAGCTGACCCTAAAGAGTTTCGAGGTATGATGGGCAACCTTAAGACTTACCTTGGTGGTGACCTTGGTAAATTTAAAGGGATGACTCAAAAAGATTTTGCTAAAGAGTTTCGTAAAAGTTACTCTAAGGCGGGGGAGAAGTTTCGTGCTGCTGGTATCACTTCTCACATGCTTGGAGAGAATATTGAGAAAGTAACCCTCAGCGAGTTCCTTGATTTGACTATCAACGGGAATAAGGTTGTGAGGGGGACTAAAGTAGAGAAGGCTGTAGGTGAAGGTAGTAACTGGTTGGCAACTAGGTTGGGTGCTCCTGAAGGCACAATTCAAGGTATCCAGAACAGGCTTATTCGTCTGCTGGTAACTAACCCATCTACCACAGCTTTGAACATCAAAGGTTATGGTGTTGCTTCTACCATGAATAGTTTCTCTGATATTACCATTGCTGCTCTCTTGAATCCTGCACAAATGATGGTAGGAAAGAAGTCAAAAGCAGAGGTAGTTAAGGGATTGAAAGATGTTTGGCACAATACCATTTACAAACTAAGAAATACTGTTGATGCAAACACTACTTTTGATGAGTTCCAAATGTACGCTCAAGCTAGACCGGGAGCTATGAAAGAGTTGCTAAGAGTCCATCCCGGTGGTGTGGAGGATCTCTCTAAAGTAGTAGATGGCATGGATCTGAACAAGACTATCTTAGGCTCTAAGACTGACGAGTTTATTGATTTCGCACAACTACTAACTGGGGTGACTGCACAAGACAGTTATACCAAGTCTATTGAATTTCTGACTCAGATGGATAAGAACCTCCGTAAACACTATGGCAAGGGCTACAGTAAGTTTATGAGGGAGTCAGATGCAAGGTCCATAATGGCTACTAAAGAGTTTGCTATTATTGAAGCTAAGTCAGTTGACGACACGATGAAGACTATCTTCTCTAAGTCTCATAAAGGCCCTACTCCTGTGGGTCAGGTTGCTGGGTTTATTGAGGATATGCGTCAAATCCCCGGACTTGGTATGCTTGTACCTTTTGGTCGTTTCTTCAACAACACTATGGCCTTCTTTGCAGATAACTCAGGTTTGTCTTTAGGGCTTAGGGTGTTAGGGAAGAGCAACCTCACCACTTCTAATGAAGAGTTGATAGCAAGGGCTATGGTCACTGCTACTGGTATTGCCTTCTTGGTCCCAGAGGAAGAAAGAGCTATTGATCTAGGATTGTCTGTCTTCCAGAAACCAGATGACACAGGTGCAGTGACTGATAGCACTTATGACTTCCCTTATGGGGCAGCTAAGGCTCTTGCACGTTTGGTTGCACACAAGAAGCGTGGAGAAGCCCCTCCCGGTGAAGTCATTGCTATGATCCGTGATCAATTCCTTACTCAGGTTACACGTAACGTAGATGCTAGTGGTAAATCCATAGTAGAATTTATTGACGCTGCTCTGGGTGCTGAAGGTGATGATGTACTAGGGTTGTTGTCTGCTATGGCGGGTAAAGTTACGTCTCAAAGTGTCAGTGCTGGTACACGTTTCTTGGACCCAATTAATGCTGCTGTAGGCCTTGCTCGTGGTGAAGACTACAAACTTCCTGATCGTAACCAAGGCAATAAGGTGATGAATGACTCCTTCAAGTATATGGATCAGATCATCATGTCTCTGGGTATTGCGGATTACCCACAGAAATTTTCTCGGACACAGGGTAAACCTGACATACAAGCTACTAAATTTATCTCTACTGTGAGGGAACAAAGGCCATCTAGTCTTGACCGTGTGTATAATCTTATGGGTATTCCAACTTGGAAGGCTCGTGTTCAGATACAGGATGCTAAAGGCAAGAACCGCTACAATGAACTCTTTAGTAAGTTAAATGAAAGAAGTGCAGAAATTCTTCTAAAGAATGACAGGTTCAGGCAGGGTGATGAAGAGGAGAGAAAACTAATCTTTGATGAATTTGCTAAAAAGAATGTCCAACGTGTAAAGACTGTTATGTCTAGAGATATTGATCCCGGAGATAGAGAAGCCCTACTTCGTATGGAGATTGAAGGTACGGGGAACCTTCTCACAAGAAAGAATGTTATGGATGAGTTAGGGTTTGATGACTTGTCTGATCTTTCTTACTATGAGTTGAAGACTATTAAAGATGCTCTGGACTCTCGTAAGTGGACTAAGCGTAGATAAAGAAAAACCCCCAAGCTTTCACTTGAGGGCTAGTTGAGGAGAGGCTCCCAGTTTATTCTGGGGGTCTTTTTTTTTTTATCCTTTTAGCATGTAGTCAGCCCACTCATAGGCTTCTCTCTTTAACTCTGACATGGGGACTACCCCTCTGCTCCTTGCTAGTAGCCCTGATAATGCCATGCCTGCATGAAACTCCCTTAGGCTAAACATCTTACCAAGTTCAACTTCTTCTTGTCGTCCCTTGATAAATTCTTTAGCTTCTTCCTCAATCTCGATCTTACTGACCGAAGGGTTCTTTTTTCTTGGCATCTATGCTCCCTGTCCTACGCAATCCTTGAAGAACTCCTCAGCTACTACCTCTGGTGAATTATCTTCCTGCAGGATGTAGATATACTCTGCAATACGTACTGCAATCTCTGGGGGAGCACCAGCCATCATCATTAGTTGGATAGCTTGTTGAGGTGGCATACCGTAATCCCTTTGTTCAGCAAGTGGTTTGACTACTTCATTGGCTAGTACTGTGCAGTCTTTCTCTTGCTTACTATCTGCCATTGCTGTTGTAGATACGAAGATAAAAAAGATAGTTGCTAAGAAATGTTTCATACGTTTTCCTTTTGTGTTTCGATTAGTTTGTTAAGATACCATTGTGCTTTCTCCAAGTCTTCTACTCCATTCTTATATCGGAAGCGGTGCATGTATTTTGCGATATTGCCACGAAGGTAGCCAATCCACTCCTCTTCTGTAAGCATATCATTAATATAGTCGATAGCTTCAATAGAGCCTTGCCCGTAGTGTGAGGGGTTGTTTACGTTGTCTTTCACTTCTGGTTCCTGATCACTCTCTGAGATAGGTTTAAAGGTATAGTCATTCCAGAATTTGTCTGATCTAGGTTGAGGGTAGTCATAACCTAATTCGTCTATGATTTTCCCAGTAACAGGGTTTAGATAGACTTTTCTTACCACCTGACCACCGATGAGTAAGTCAAAGTTAGGTTTTATCATTGCTGTGTTCCTCCACTATTTCGTCAAGTTTGCAAGCTGCAAGAACTGCTACATCGAATTGGGCTGCATCCTCTGATAAGTTACAAGCAATCCAGAAAGACTCTATGTCAAGTCCAGATACGATACCAAGAGCTAGGCTACTCATAAAGATATCAAAGGGGTCTATGTCGTCGTAAATACTCATGGTGAATTATACCACATAATAATACCCCTTGTCAAATACCTTCTGAGGTAAATACCTTTACCCATTCCTTAGTAATACCAGACCTTACAATGTCATCAATACCAAACTCAACAATAGGAATATCAAGGCAGTGTTTCTTAATCAAGTGGATAATCTTAGTCAACCCATCACCTTCCTTAAGATCAGACTGTTGGATATCACCATTAAGAACTAGCTTAGAACCTTCACCAATACGAGTTAATACCATCTTAAGTTCCTGCAGAGTAATGTTCTGTGCTTCATCTACAATAACGAAAGAGTTATCAAAACTACGACCACGCATAAGGGCTAGAGGGGCGGTCTCAATGTTCCCATTCTTTAGTCCTGTTTCAACTACACCCTTACCCAAGTGTCGTTCTAGTACATCAATTACTGGTAGTGACCAAGGAGCACACTTCTCTTCTAGTGTACCGGGAAGGAACCCCACCTCTTTACCCACAGCTACATGAGGGCGAGTGATGATGATACGACTGATACCTTTAGTGTGGTACAGAGAGGCTGCTTCTGTCGCTACTACATAGGTTTTACCTGTATTGTGTGTAACAATTCCACTATTAACTACAAAGTTGTGCCAAGGGGCTTCCATAGTCAAATCATAGACTTCAACTTCCCCCAAGTTACTTACGGAAGTTACACGAGAAGTTTTAGTGAACTCCCTATTAAAGTTCTGTGTGTTTTCCCCAGAGTGAAGTTTCGCGTGATCAGCTTTTGTCATAACCTTGAGGTTACTTATCTCATCGTTAGTGCAGTCACCGTCAATATGGTGAACCTCCAAGTCTCCTGCCAAGATGAACTTGTGTTGATGGTTGGGGTTATGCTTTAGGTCAAAGATATACTGACCATAATCGACAGACATAATATCTGCTTCTACCACAAGTCTAGCTTTATGATTTCTTTTGTACTTGTAAGTATTTGAACCCTCTCTTACAAACTTATCCCAACCACCTGTGTAATACTTAAGACCTTCAATTGTAACTCTCTTTTTCTTATTTTGCTTTTTAAGCTGGGAGCCTTTAGAGGGGCAAGACATAGAACCTTTACAGAGAAGTTCATCCCCTACGACAACATCACCAGCCTTTTTAAACTCCCCACTAGAAAGAAGAACCTTATCATCTAGGGTAATATCTACGTGACCCCCTGAGTCTGTCTGAATACGAGTAGCCTCCTTAAATCCTGTGTACCAAGCTTTATCGACCTTATTATAAAAAATCTCACCTGTCTCTTGGTTATAGGATTGTATGTATGTTGGTATTGTAATGTCCCAAGGGCGACCTATGTGATCCTTACCTCCATTAAACTTTGACACAAACTCTTTTAAGGTGAGTGTTCGAGAGGAGCTTCGTTTACCCCTGCGATAGTGGACTAGGGTGTCCCCAGATTTACAACCTGCTGGACCGAAGACTACCACCTGATCTTTAGTCCTTAGGGACTTTATGTAGAAGTCTTGGTTGTCGTTCTTTGCTACCAATTCAATAGACTTTTTAGCCTTATCAAACTTAGTTACTACTCGCTCCGTCTTAACCTTGGGTTGCTGACGTGACATTGTTTATCCTTCTAGGTTATCAATTAGGTCTTTGAGTTCTGTGTATCCACCAACATATCGACCAGACATATCGTAGATTTGAGGTACTGTTTTAATCCCTGCCTTCCTTACTAGGTCGAGTAACCACTTGTGTTCTGTCTCTTCAATATTAAACTCCTTGTAAAAGATACCATTACCTGAGAGAAGTTCTTTAGCCTTCAAACAATAGGGGCAATTATTTCTACTAATTATTGTGAACATTGGGTTAAACTCCTTTGTTAATGTCATAACATTTTTCCCCGCACTTAGGGCATTGAAAGTAAGGTGGCAGTTTGTTTCCCTCTGTATCGTAACTTTTTACGTAGATCTCTTTACCAAACCTACCTCTATCTGGGACTGCCCCGTACATAGAGGCTACATCTAATGCCTTCTGACAGTCACCTTCATACTTTTTTAAGAGGTACTCGTAAATTCTCTCCCCGTTTAAATCAAAATCACAATGCACACACTTTCCGTGATCGTCAATATCCCTCATTCAGTCTCCTTTATTGGGTGTCCAAAATGTGCAGTTCTCTTCGGACACCCTTAATGTTATATCAAACGTACACTAAGTGGGTTAATGTTACGTCAAGAGTTCATTTTCTTGTGCAGAAAGATAAAGTGTTCTTGCTTACCCATATCAAAGTAACGTATGATTGCCTCCACTAGTAGGTCATCTGGGTACTCCTCTAGGAAGTCCTTTAAGTCTTTAGCGGTCTTATCTTTCAAAGAGATTTCTCCATAAGTCTTATCTTCCATACCTCACTCGCAAGTTCTAATCAGTTGTCCTGTATCTTCATCGAACTTAATCTCACAAGCACCCCCCTCTTCAATTTGTCCTTCTTCTGTAGCAGTCAATACTGAACCAGTTACATCATTAGGTCGATAGGTAGTGCACCCCTTACACCCAGTGTCATAGGCATCCATGTACACTTTCTTGAAGTCATCAAAGTTAATGTCTTCTGGTACATTGATAGTCTTAGAGATAGAACTGTCTACCCACCTTTGAGCAGCAGCTTGCATACGGACGTGAGCGTTAGGTTCCAAGGTCTGTGCAGTTACAAAACTCTTAGGCAGTGGCACTCCGGGGTTATCTCGCTTCCACTTAGTAACTCCGTAATCCTCTACTACCTCTGTTACCTTACTCCCATCTTTCTGCATAACCTTTCTTTCGTAACTCAGTGCAAAAATTGGTTCAATACCAGAACTTACATTACCAGCGTATAGAGAAATAGTACCAGTAGGGGCTATAGAAGTCAAGAGTGCGTTACGAATACCGTGCTGTTTAATTTGACTACGGATAATATCTGGCATACCTTTCATGTTATCTGTAGCAAGATATTTGTCTGTATCAAAGAGAGGGAAAGATCCTTTTTCTTTAGCAAGGCCAATAGAAGCCTGATAAGCAAAGACTGAGATAGACCGCATAATATCATTAGTCCACTCAACAGCATCCTCAGACCCGTAGGTGATACCCGCTAGTGCCAAAGCATCTGCCAGACCTGTTACCCCAAGACCAATACGCCTTTTATCTTTAGCCTCTTTCTCTTGTGCTGGAAGGGGGAACTTAGATACGTCCACCACGTTATCCATCATACGTACAGCAAGTGCTACAGTATTAGCCAAACTACGTTTATCCACAGAGTAGTCATCGTTAAGGAGTGCTACAAGATTAATAGAACCAAGTAGACAAGCACCATAAGGAGGTAGAGGTTGTTCACCACAAGGGTTGGTACAAGAAATAGTCTCACAGTAATTAAGGTTATTCATCGAGTTAATACGATCAATAAAAATAACCCCCGGCTCTGCATAGTGGTAGGTAGCAGACATGATCTTGTCCCAGAGAGATTTAGCCTTAATAGTCTTGTAGACTTTTCCATCAAAGATAAGATCAAAGGCAGTGTCGTTCTTTACTGCATCCATAAACTTATCTGTGACGAGTACAGACATATTGAACATACGTAGTCGTAGAGGATCACGTTTAGCTTCAATAAACTTCTCTACATCTGGGTGGTCACACCGCATGGTAGCCATCATAGCACCACGTCGAACGCCAGCAGACATAATGGTACGACAAGAAGCGTCCCACACATCCATGAATGATAGCGGTCCAGAACTGTCAGAAGCTACCCCCTTACCCTCTGC
>Ga0213861_10005077_pt1 | contig 10623 bp, 9 predicted proteins | sample PICome_4_FD_160110 | JGI IMG/M metagenome (GOLD analysis project Ga0213861, IMG submission 160110) | Coastal seawater microbial communities near Pivers Island, North Carolina, United States - PICO131 | ecosystem: Environmental > Aquatic > Marine > Coastal | place: USA: North Carolina | collected...
CCCCCAAGTCTTGCGCCCCTCGCCGTCAGATGGTCTACTCCTGCCTCAAAGACGCACCAAAAGAATCGAGCAGCGCATGGCAAACGACCTCCTCTCCTCTGTCCCGGAATCCTACGATGCCTCCTCGATTGAGGTGCTGGAGGATATGGAGCACGTCCGCTTGCGCCCCGGCATGTATATCGGCGGCAAGGATGACCGCGCGCTGCATCACATGGTGGCCGAGATTATCGATAACTCGATGGATGAGGCGGTCGCAGGCCATGCTACTTGGATTGAGGTGGAACACCACGCCAATGGCCATGTTTCGGTGCGCGACAACGGGCGCGGCATTCCCGTGGGCATGCACCCCAAGCTGCCAAATAAATCCGCTTTGGAAGTGATCTTTTGCACCTTGAATGCAGGGGGCAAGTTTTCGGGCGACAGCTATCAAACCTCGGGCGGTTTGCACGGGGTTGGTTCTTCGGTGGTCAACGCCCTCTCGGACCATCTGCGCGTCGAAGTTGCCCGCAACAAAGAACTGTTCGCGATGGAGTTTTCGCGCGGTGTGCCGCAAGGACCACTGACCAAAATTGGTGCTGCCCCCAACCGGCGCGGCACCTCCGTCACCTTCCACCCCGATCCACAAATCTTTGGGTCACTGCAACTCAAACCCCACCGCCTGTTCAAAATGGCGCGGTCAAAGGCCTATCTGTTTTCGGGCGTTGAAATCCGCTGGAAATCCCACATTCCCGATGGCGACACCCCGATGGAGGCGACCTTCCGCTTTCCCGGCGGCCTTGCCGATTACCTGAACGAAAACCTGACCGGCGCCACCACCTACGCCGACAAACCCTTTGCGGGCAAAGTCAGCTTTACCGAAAAGTACAACATCCCCGGCTCGGTCGAATGGGCGATCAACTGGACCCCTTCGCGCGACGGCTTCATCCAATCCTACACCAACACCGTCCCCACCCCCGAAGGCGGCACGCACGAAAGCGGCTTTTGGACCGCGATCCTCAAAGGCATCAAGGCCTACGGCGATTTGGTCAAAAACCGCAAGGCCGAGCTGATTACACGCGACGATATGATGACAGGCGGCTGCGCCCTGATCTCTATCTTTATCCGCGAGCCGCAATTTGTCGGCCAAACCAAGGACCGCTTGGCGACCGAGGAGGCGGCGAAATACGTCGAAGGGGCGGTGCGTGACCATTTCGACAACTGGCTGGCAAGTGACACCAAATCTGCGGGCGCAATCCTCGACTTTCTGGTGTTGCGCGCCGAAGAACGCCTGCGCCGCCGCCAAGAAAAAGAAACCGCGCGCAAAACCGCGACCAAAAAACTGCGCCTCCCCGGCAAATTGACCGATTGCACCGCTAAAAACCGTGAAGGCACCGAGCTGTTCATCGTCGAGGGAGACTCGGCCGGCGGCTCGGCCAAAGGGGCGCGCAACCGCCAGAACCAAGCACTGTTGCCGCTCAAGGGTAAAATCCTGAACGTGTTGGGGGCCGCTTCAAGCAAACTGCACGACAACTCCGAAATCCGCGATATTTGTGAAGCCTTGGGCGTCCAGATGGGCACCAAATTCAAGGTCGACGACCTGCGCTATGACAAGATCATCATCATGACCGATGCGGACGTCGACGGCGCACATATCGCGTCCCTTTTGATGACATTCTTCTTTACCCAAATGCGTCCGCTGATCGACCAAGGCCACCTCTACCTCGCCTGCCCGCCGCTCTACCGCCTGACCCAAGGCGCCAAGCGGCTCTATGTAGCCGATGACGCGGAAAAAGAGCTGTGGCTGGCCAAGGGATTGGGCGGCAAGGGTAAAATCGACGTGCAGCGGTTCAAGGGCTTGGGCGAAATGGACGCCAAAGACCTGAAAGACACCACAATGCACCCCGACAGCCGCAAACTGATCCGAGTCAGCATTGATGAGGACGAGCCCGGCGAAACCTCGGATCTGGTAGAGCGCTTGATGGGTAAAAAGCCCGAACTGCGCTATCAATATATCCAAGAAAACGCACAGTTTGTCGAGGAGTTGGATGTTTGAGAGCGAAGTCGCAGTTGCTCACGCCCTAACGGGATTGATATTATTCCTCGGTTCCGATGTCGTGTCGCACGAAGCGCAGAGCCCTTTGGCGCTCAAAGGCCAAAGGGCTTTCCCCTCCCAATGCTAAATGCCGAAGGTGCCGCCAGCCGACAAAGACCGGGTGATTTGCAGAGGCCGGTTGTGTCCCGAACCGCGGCCTTTGATCGCCAAGCGACGAGCGATCATGCCATCCTATGGTTGCGCCTTTTGCTTAAACTGACCTCCGCAACGCTACGAAAGTCCCAGACAAAGACTAAACGCCCCTCGCCCTAAAGCGGTCCAAACCGCTCCGCGACCCGCGCGGCATGTTCGGCTACAGGCATTTTGCCACGGCCCCACAGCGCCAGCATATCGGTCCAGGCAATCGCCAGAAACGCGACCTCATCGCCTTCAACGCTTTCGCCAAACAGTTGAATATCGGCGCGATGGGCGGCGATTTTGGCCGGGTCTACTTCGCGGCCATTCGCAAAGGCCGCAGGCTCGGCGTAAAGATACAGCAACACAGGGCGCAGCTTGCGGCGGTGTCCTTCGGTCCGCAGCCCGTAAGCGTCTTTCACCAATTGCACATCATCAAGGCAGGAAAAACGGCGCGCGCCATTGGCATGAGTGCGGCGAATGCGGGTATAGCCTTCCATCTTTTCGCCCCAGACCTTGCGGTCAAAGTTTTCCGAAAAGCTGTTGGCTTTGGCGGGCCGAAACGGCTCATAGCGCGCGTGTTCGACGCCGATCAAATAGCGGTCGGTTTCAATCTCGACATCCAGCCAAGGATGCTTGCCCCCGTCCCAGGGAAACCGCATCTCGGCCTCCAGCTTTACGGTTTTGGCCTGACCCAGCCCCCCCGGCAGCATCGGCATCATCTTTGCGCGGTCCAAAAACCAACCAAAGGCATTGGCAACCAAGGCGCTCGACGAATCGGGGCTGTCAAACTTGCCCGATTTCAGCTCGTTGCCCGGCACGCGGCCAAGGGCGGCCAAAATCATGTCGGTTGGCAGATCAGGAAGGAAATCGGGCATGGGGTTTTGGCCTTTTTGGGCCGCGAACGCCTGCGTACGCGGGTTAAGATTTGGTAAACGAAAAACTTGATTTCGCGTGAAATCAATTGGTTACAACTTTGTTCACACGCGGACATCCATCGTATGAAAAAGGGCCGCACCCACAGGCACGGCCCCCAATTCTTGGTCGAAAACCGCTTGACCTTACATGTCGTCCAAGGCTTCGATCGCCTTTTGCAGGTCTTCTTTGCTGACCTCTTTGTCCGAAACTTTCGCCCCGGCCACGATATGATCAACCACTTTGTCTTCAAAAATCGGCGCGCGCAGCTGCTGCTGCATTTGCTGATTTTTCTGGACATATTCAAAGAACTGACGCTCTTGACCCGGATATTGACGGGCCTGTGTCATCACCGCTTGGGTCATTTCCTGATCCGTCACAGTAACCTCGGCCTTGCGGCCCACTTCGGCCAACAAAAGCCCCAAACGCACGCGGCGCTCGGCCAGCTTTTTGTGCTCGTCCGTGGTCTCGACAGCCCCATGGTTGTGATCGTGAACCTCTGGGTTTTCTTCATGCCACAGCTGGTGCGCGATTTGGCCTGCTTCCGCCTCAACCAACGAAGGTGGCAGCTCAAACTTTACCAAAACATCCAACTGGTCCAGCAACGACCGCTTCATCACGGCGCGGGCAGCGCCTTGATATTCAGCTTCCAAACGCTCGGAAATCTGACCCTTCAACGCCGCCAAATCCTCGGCACCGTATTTCTTGGCCAATTCGTCGTTTACTTCGGCTGGAACAGCGCCTTTGACAGCCTTCACGGTGCATTCAAACACAGCCGCTTTGCCTGCCAGATTTGCCGCGCCATATTCGGCCGGAAAGCTGACTTCAACTTTCACTTCTTCACCGGCTTTGGCACCAACAAGCTGCGCCTCAAAACCGGGAATGAACGAGTTCGAGCCCAGAACCAGCGGATAATCCTCGCCCGTGCCGCCTTCAAAGTAGTCCCCGTCAACCGAGCCTTTGAAGTCGATCACAACCTGATCGCCGTCCTTGGCTTTGGAACCCTTCTTGCGGTCCTCAAAGTTCTGGGCAGATTCGGCCAGGTTCGCCAAAGCCTCATCAACAGCCGAATCCTCGGCTTTCACGATCAAACGCTCCAGCGTTACCTTGGATGCGTCCACTTCTGGAATCGCTGGCAGGGCTTCGTAGGTCATCTCGACCACGACGTCCGTGCCCTCTTTCCAGTCTTCGCCGCCAACCATTTTCACGTCAGGCTGCATCGCAGGGCGGTCGCCGGATTTGTCAAAATGCTCTTTCATCGCGCCATCGATGGCGTCTTGCATGGCTTCACCCATGATACGCGGGCCAAATTGCTTGCGCATCATAGCCATAGGCACTTTACCCTTGCGGAAGCCCTTCATTTCGACTTCGGGCTGCGCTTCGACCAGCTTTTCTTGCACTTTCGCGTCAAGTTCTGCCGCGGTCACCGTGATGGTGTAGCCGCGCTTAAGGCCTTCGTTCAGGGTCTCAGTGACCTGCATATAAATCCATCCTTCTCATATATCTGGTGCGGGTAGAGGGACTTGAACCCCCACGCCTTGCGGCGCCAGAACCTAAATCTGGTGCGTCTGCCAATTTCGCCATACCCGCATCTCATCCACGCACCCTTTGGCCTTGTGCCACCGGCTGCGATGAAATTCCGCGTCCTTCTAGCAAAGGCGCGCGCAGGATGCGAGAGGAAAAGATTGCCTTAAAAAGGATAGATTCAAATTCCGAGTTTGACATTTCCTTGACGCATTGGTGCCACATTTAAAGGCGAACAAGGCTTAACCCGCCAAGGAAAGCAAATCACATGACCCAAAGCACAGCTCTTTTCGACGTTCTTATCGACCGTCCAGACGCTGCACTCTCCTCCGGGCTTGTGGCGGGAACCAAGGTTATGACCCTTGCAGGCGAAATGCCGGTGGAATATTTGTCGGTCGGCGACCGTGTTATCACCCGGTCAGGCGCTCGCGCCTTGCGCGCGATTGAAAGCCGCATCTTGCCAACAGCAAAACTGATCTGCATTTCGGCCTCGGCCCTTGGCGTGGAAAAGCCTGAAGAAGACATGCGTGTCGCACCAGACCAAGGCATTCACATCCGCGACTGGCGCGCAAAAGCCCTGAAAGGCACGTCACAAGCGGTGATCTCAGCCAAAGACCTTGCTGATGGTGAGTATATTCGTATGGAAACGGTTGTCGGTGCCTGCCTGTTCACCCTGTCGTTTGACACCGCCGAAGTGATCTATGCCAACGGCGTCGAAGTGACGTGCGCCCCGGAAATGGCGGCGGCCTAACCTATAAAAATCGCTACTTTTCCTAATAATCCCAAAAGGTAAGCCCGCCCCAGTACTGGCGAGCTTTTCCTTTCTCCCCTACAGCCCCAAGGCACGGAACACTTTGGGCAGCTCTTCGGGCAAATCTTCTGCAATCAATCCGGGGCCAAACGACCGTGCGCATTCCACATGCAGCCAATCGGCGGTTTCCGCCGCCTGCATCAGGTCGAATCCCCGCGCCAAAAGCCCTGTGATGAACCCCGAAAGCACATCACCCGAGCCAGCCGTAGCAAGCCAAGGGGCCGCGCGATCATAAACGGCAGCGTTGATCGAACAACGGCCATCGGGGGCTGCGATCACCGTATCCGCCCCTTTGAACAACACCACACAGCCCGCCCGTTTCGCCGCCTCACGGGTCGCATCGACCTTGGAATAGGCTGGGCCCTTAATCGCAGGTTCGGCCAGTTTTGCAGAAATGTCAGGGAACAATCGCGCAAACTCGCCCGCATGGGGTGTCAGCACACAGTCCTTATGCAGCATCGAAAACAAGTCCGCATCCCCTGCCAGCAAGGTCAACGCATCCGCATCCAATACCGTAGGTCGAGGCTCATCCCTATTCGGGTCCAAAACAAGCGCCACCAATTCCGCCTGCTTGGCCGTGGTCCCCATTCCCGGCCCAAGGCACAGTGCGTTGATTCGGGTGTCTTGCAGGATGGTTTCCAAAGCGCTGGCATCCGCGATGGGTTTCAGCATGATCGCATTCAACTGCGCCGCATTGGTGATCACCGCAGAAGGCGGGCACGCAAGCGTCACCACCCCTGCCCCGATCCGCAACGCGCCCCGCGCGGCAAGACGCGCCGCGCCGCCTGAGGTTATGCCGCCGGACAGAATGAGGGCGTGGCCGTGGGTGTATTTGTGCTTATTGGTGAACTTCGCGAGCCTTGATCTCGCAACGGACCCCATCGAGGCAAGCCTGACGTTTCCGGGGAGGGCCTCGTGCGGAAGGCCGATGTCCTTTACGACGATCTTGCCGCACCACGTCGTACCGCCCGCAGGCGGGCCCAAGGGCGACAGATGGTGCCCAACCTTGCTTCGGTGAAAGGTCACGGTCAGATCAGTCGGCAGGGCGCCTTGCAGGTTCTTTCCCGAATCGCTGCAAAGCCCGCTCGGAATATCGATGGCAACGTATTTCTGTCGGGTTTCCGATGTCTCGCTAAAAACCCGGGGCACGAAACCGTGCCATGTCCTTTCGGTATCGTCGGGCATGGCACGCGTGAGCCCGGTTCCGAAAAGACCGTCCACCACGAGGGTTTCGGCGTTCTCGTCCAGCCGGTCCTCGATGGCGTTGTCATCCCAGGCATGAATAGGCCCGAGTCCTGCCCACCGCTCATAATTCGCCTTGGCATCCGGTGGCAGCTTTTCGGCGTCGCCATACAGAAACACCTCCACCTCCCAGCCCCACTCCTTCAACAGCCGCGCCACGACAAACCCGTCGCCGCCATTGCTCCCCGGCCCGCACAACACCAAGGCGCGGTGCGAGGTGGCGCGCAGTTCCGGCCATTCTTCAAAAATAGCCTCAACCACGCCCCGGCCTGCGCTTTCCATCAGCTCCAGCCCGGTCACTTGGCCAGACTCAATCGCGGCCTGTTCAATGGCGCGCATTTGGGCAGCGGTTAGCAGTTCGGTCATTTTTCGTGCCTTTCAAGTTTTCATTTCGCCCGTATTTCAACCGAAACGATTAAATTTTAGGCGACGCATTAAAATCCCCAAGCAGAACCGACCTACCGCGCCCCTAGCAATTGTCCCTGCCGTTCTAAAATGGTCAACACACAACAGATGGAATTTGCCCACGGGGGACAACGGCCGATGAAAAAGATCGAAGCGATCATTAAGCCATTCAAGCTGGATGAAGTGAAAGAGGCCCTGCAAGAGGCCGGCATCCAAGGGCTTTCCGTAACCGAAGTCAAAGGATTTGGCCGTCAAAAAGGCCATACCGAGCTTTACCGCGGCGCGGAATACGTTGTTGATTTCCTGCCCAAAGTGAAAATCGAAGTCGTGCTTTCGGATGATATGGTGGATGCCGCGATCGAGGCCATTGTCACCGCCGCGCGCACAGACAAAATCGGCGACGGCAAAATTTTCGTCAGCCCCGTCGAACAAGCCATTCGTATCCGCACCGGCGAAACTGGTGATGACGCGATCTAAACGCCGCAGCCCAAGACCAACGTCGGGGCGCAACCCTTGCCAAACCACGCTTAAGCAGAAGGAATGACCCTATGAAAACGGTCGCAGACGTTCTGAAACTGATAAAAGACGAAGAGGTCGCCTATGTCGACGTCCGCTTTACCGATCCGAAAGGCAAATTGCAGCACGTCACGCTGGATGTTGACCTTGTGGATGAAGACTTCTTTGACGAAGGCTTTATGTTCGATGGCTCGTCCATCGCCGGGTGGAAGTCGATTGACCAGTCCGATATGAAACTGATCCTCGATCCGTCTTCGGCCTATCTTGACCCCTTCTATGCCGAAAAAACCCTTTGCGTGCATTGCAACGTGGTCGAGCCTGACACCGGCGAAGCCTACAGCCGCGACCCTCGTGGCACCGCAGCCAAGGCAGAAGCTTACCTGAAATCGACAGGTATCGGCGACACGTCCTATTTCGGCCCCGAAGCTGAATTCTTCCTGTTCGACGATGTGCGCTATTCCGTGACGCCGCAAAAAGTGTCGTTCCAGATTGATGCCGAAGCCGCATCTTGGAACACAGATGCCGAGTTTGAAGGCGGCAATATGGGCCACCGCGCACCTCACAAGGGCGGCTATTTCCCTGTGAACCCAATCGACGAAGCGCAAGATATCCGCGGCGAAATGCTGTCGACCATGAAGCGTATGGGCATCAAGGTTGACAAGCATCACCACGAAGTTGCGACCTGCCAGCACGAGCTTGGGATGATCTTTGGCGGCTTGGTTGAGCAGGCTGACAACATCCAGAAGTACAAGTATGTGATCCACAACGTGGCCCATGCTTACGGCAAGACCGTCACCTTCATGCCAAAGCCTATGAAAGGCGACAACGGTTCGGGGATGCACGTCAACATGTCGATCTGGAAAGACGGCAAGCCGCTGTTTGCTGGCGATAAGTATGCCGATCTGTCCCAAGAAGCGCTGTATTTCATCGGTGGTATCCTCAAGCACGCGAAATCCTTGAACGCTTTGACGAACCCTTCGACCAACAGCTACAAGCGTTTGATCCCCGGTTTTGAAGCACCCGTTCTGCGCGCTTTCTCGGCCCGCAACCGCTCTGGCTGCGTTCGCATTCCGTGGACAGAAAGCCCAAAGGCCAAGCGTGTCGAGGCTCGCTTCCCTGATCCGGCAGCGAACCCATACTTGGCGTTTGCAGCCCTGTTGATGGCCGGCCTTGACGGCATCAAGAACAAGATCGATCCGGGTCCAGCATCCGACAAAGATTTGTATGATCTGCCGCCAGAAGAGTTGGCAGCAATCCCAACAGTTTGCGGTTCGCTTCGTGAAGCGCTGGAATCGTTGGAAGCCGATCATGACTATCTGTTGGCCGGTGACGTGTTCACCAAGGACCAGCTTGAAGGCTACATGGCGCTGAAGTGGGAAGAGGTTTATGCTTATGAACATACACCCCACCCAATCGAATACGCGATGTACTATTCTTGCTGAGGTAATTTGCATCCAGTCTGAATTAGATTGGATGCAAACTAAGCCTTGCCATAGTTTGATACGGTTTTCCTCGCCCCCAAGCCTTCGGTTTATGGAAAAATCAAAACAGTTTAGGCAAGAAAATCAAAGAAATGGAAACAAAAGCCGCCTTCGGGCGGCTTTTTTTAATTGTGTTCAACAATGGGCGGAGTGAACAACAATAACATTAAAATTGCCTTATTAGATGCAAAATTTAGCTTTATTTTCTTCTTAGGTTGAACTGGACAACTTAAAGGGGATCTCGAAATGAGCACTGCAACAACGAGTACAATTGCCCTGGTAACCTGTGATGTGAGTTCAAAAATCAACTTCGCCCATGTCGTGGGTGAAATGCGGCGTTCGCTCGATAGATCGCCGCTCAACACCTATACTCTGACTTGGGATCATGACGATATTGCCACTTTCGATTTCGAAAGCACGCGCATCGTTTTGTCACTGGAAAGCCAATCGCTTCATATAAATGAAGCAGATACAGATCGCTTGTTTATCAGCGTTGGCCCCCCTGCCGTTGGGCACTTAAGACGCGCGCCAGAAGTCCCATATGAACAGCTCTGCAGCATGATTGTTGAACGGGTTTGTGGCTACTATGTCACCAAGCCGGTCTATTGGCAGCAAATCGAAGACTCTGTCACATCGGATACGGTTGATCAGATCTTCGATGAAATCGCCTTGGCGCAAAGCAGATCCCAGACAATGGATCTCGCGGCAGCAGCGATTGTTGAAGCACCCGAGCCGCAAACACCTACAAATATCGTGCAGTTGTCGATCCTTCCCAACCGGGTGCCCCGTTCCCGACCAAAAGGCGATACCCGGCAGCGGCCCTCACACGTATACCCCCCCCCGCGCGACGCGCAGGCTGAGGTTGCAAATGACATCGCTGTCGGGGTCCGTTATGATTCTGACCGACTCCGCGCCATCCGCACGGCCCTATATGAAGTTGAAGACGGGCCGAGTTCCGCCGAAAATGCAATGGGCACACCCATTGCTCGCCTGTCAGCCACCGCGATGGATGCAACCTTGGTGATCGTTTGCCTTCCGGTCGGCGCGGCAATGTTGACCTATCATGTGTTCCGGGGTGGAGAGATCAGGCACACGGCGCATATGATGACGATCACAGGCCTCTTCCTTGCATCGTCCGAAGTCTTCTCAACAATGCCTCTGACTTCGTTCCTCTAGCGATCAAAACCAACCGTCAAGGTTTGGCACATGGCGGCCCCCAAGATGTGGGGCCGCCCTAATTGCTTTGCAAAACGCCTGGCAACACACACAGCATTTCATAAAGCAAATTCGCGCCGATCAAAGCCGTATTGCCACTGGGGTCATAGGGTGGCGACACTTCGACCAGATCTCCGCCCACGAGGTTCAATCCCGCACAGCCACGTACAATCTCAAGCGCCTGGATGGTGGTCAGCCCCCCCGGCTCTAGCGTGCCGGTTCCAGGTGCAAAGGCCGGATCAAGGCTGTCGATGTCAAAGGTCAGATAGGTCGGCGCATCACCGATTTTCGCCCTGATCTCGGCCATC
>Ga0213861_10005080_pt1 | contig 10616 bp, 8 predicted proteins | sample PICome_4_FD_160110 | JGI IMG/M metagenome (GOLD analysis project Ga0213861, IMG submission 160110) | Coastal seawater microbial communities near Pivers Island, North Carolina, United States - PICO131 | ecosystem: Environmental > Aquatic > Marine > Coastal | place: USA: North Carolina | collected...
ATATCTGTAGCTGCTCCGTGTTGTGCTTGGGCCATAGCATTATGTTCTCCAGCGTTTAATGATCCTGCAAGACCTAAAGACCCAGAAAATTCTGTAGCTAAATCTGATAAGATATCACCAAACATATTTGTAGTTACTATCACGTCAAACTGACTTGGGTTTCTTATAATATGCGCTGCACATGCGTCTACTAGCATTTCTTCATATTCTACTTCTTTGTTTTTAGATGCTACCGTTCGACATGCCTCTAAAAAAATTCCATCTGTTAACCTCATAACATTGGCCTTGTGTATAGCGTGAATTTTAGGCTTTTTATTTTTTGAAGCACATTTAGTTTTGGCTATTTTAAATGCTGTTTCAGCAATCCTTAAAGATGCATGTTTAGTAATTTTTCTTATAGCCAAACCAACTCCAGGGACAGGACTAAATTCACCTGGGCCATCAAACATATTTCTATCCGAATAAAATCCCTCTGTGTTCTCTCTTACTATTATTAGGTCCATATCTTTAGAGAGAGAATTAAGGTTAATATAATTTCTTGCAGGTCTTATATTGGCATAAAGGTCTAATTCAATACGAAGTTTACCAGACGGATTAATACCACCATCAACAACTGATGGATAATTATTATGATCAACTGGTCCCAAAATAATACCGTCTGCTTCTTTAGATGCTAAAACAACTTCAGAAGTCATAGTTGTACTATTTTGATCTATTGATTTAAAGCCAATCACCTCTTTTCTAATTTGGATATCTAGCTTTAATTCTTTATTTAAAAAATCAACAATATCTAATGTTGATTGCATTATTTCAGGGCCAATACCATCCCCATCCAATGCCAAGATATCAATAGACATAATTTAACTTTCTTATTCGCCTTTAAAAGATGGTTTCTTTTTATTTACAAAAGCGTCTACACCATTAATACCATCTTTTGTTTTTGCTGATTCTGAAATCATTCTAGCTTCAAATTCCATTTGACCTTCTAAAGAATCTAAAAAACTATTATGGACTAAGTTTTTTAATTTACCAAACGCAACAGAGGGCCCTTCGGCTAATTGCTGTGCAAGATTAACAGATTCATTTTTAAGCTCATTGAAATCAACTACCTTGTTTACCAATCCCCATTCAAGAGCCTCGTTTGCAGTCAAAATTCTATTAGTCATTATAAGCTCCAAGTATCTTCTTGATCCAATTATCCTTGGAAGAAAATATGTTGATGAACCATCAGGTGTTAATCCAGCTTTAGAATATGCTGAAACAAATGAAGCATTAGTAGAGGCAATAACCATGTCAGCAAAACCTACAAAAGAAAATCCTGCCCCAGCAGCAACTCCATTAACAGCAACAATCAAAGGAGCATTCATTCTTGAAAATCTTGAAATTGCTCCATGGAGTATGGTGGTTACTTCTTTTAAATGAGATGAAATTTTATCTCCATATTCATAAAATGAATGGAGATCTCCTCCAGCACAAAAAGCTTTATCTCCTACACCAGTTAGAAGAACACTTCTTATTTCAGGGTTATCATCGCATTCTAACGATGCTTTAAACAAATCATCAGCCATAGCATGATTTAAGGCATTGTAGTGCTTAGGCCTATTTAACTCTATAAGTGCAATTCCATTTTCAATGTTAAAGTTTATTGTTTTGAATTTCATTTAACTTTTTTATCCTTTTTTATTTAAGTTTTTTAAAACTTCTTCAGTATGTTCACCCAAAAGTGGTGGTGAAAGATATAATCGAGCTGGAGTTTCAGACAATTTTACTGGAAACCCTGTCATTTTTATTTTTCTTCCTTCTGGACCATTGGAACTTATTACCATTTCTGAGTCCTTTATCAATTGACTATTAAGAGCGTCTGGTAATGAAACAATTTTGGCAGCTGGACATCCTGCGTCGTTCAATTTCTTTATCCAATAATCAGATGTGTTTGAAATCATTTTTTTATTTATAATTTCATTTAAACTTTCTCTATTCTCCATTCTCTTTGCATTATTCTTATAAATATCTTGTTCAAGTAAATTTAGTAACTCTATAGTTTCCAAAAAAATATGACAAAATTTATCACTTGCTGGAGCTACAGCCACTTCACCATCAGATGTTTTAAAAATACCGTAAGGGGCTAAAATAGGATGATTATTTCCTGATTTTTTGGGAGCTTTACCTGTCACAAAACTTTCAGATGATAAATAGGCCATCATAGAAACCAGGCCAGATGTTAAGCTGGATTCAACTTTTTGTCCTTTGTTAGTTTTAGACCGGGAGTTAAGAGCACAAACAATCCCAAACGCACAATACAAACCTGCGATCAAATCAGAAATAGGCATCGCCGCCCTCATTGGACCACTTTCCTCCGTGCCATTTAAAGACATAAAACCACTTAAAGCCTGAGCGATGAAATCAAATGCAGGTTTATCACTCATCTCACCTTTACTTCCAAAACCATTGACAGATGCACTTATTATTTTTGGATTTATTGATTTTAAAGTTTTATAATCAAAACCCATTTTATCAAAAACACCTGCCTTAAAGTTTTCTACAACAACATCAGCTTCACTTAATAATGATTTTAAAATTTCTTTATCTTTTTCTGTGTAAAGATCTAAAATAACAGATTTCTTATTCCTATTAAATTGAGAAAAATATGAACTGAACCCTTCAACCATATCCCCTTGATTTCTTACATTATCGCCTTTGGGGGGCTCTATTTTGATAACCTCAGCCCCCATATCAGCCAATAACATAGTACAGAATGGTCCCGAGAGTACCCTTGTAAGATCAATAACTTTTAATCCGGAAAGAGCTCCATTTTCATTAATCATTTAAGCACCTATAGCGGTAGGAACATCATCCATTGAGTAAGATAGTAATCTATGACCGGCCCTCATTACTTGTCCAGGTAAGCGATGACCAACTAGTTTTTCTACATTTTTTGCAATAGAAATTGTTTGACCTAAATCAATACCAGTCTCTATATTCATTTCGTGTAACAAATAGACAAGGTCTTCAGTACAAATATTGCCTGTAGCATTTGGTGCAAATGGACACCCGCCCATACCACCAAAACAACTTTCATAATTTAAAACACCTTGATCTAAGCCTGTCATTACATTTGCAAGCCCAACACCTCGAGTATTATGAAAATGTAAAGTTATTTCAAAGTCTGGAGCGTTATCTCTTATAGCATTTATTGCGTCTATAACTACTGGAGGTGTAGCCATTCCTGTCGTGTCACCTAAAGTGACTCCTTTGAAACCCATTTCTTTATATTCTTTTGAAATGTCAGCTAATTTTTTTGATGAAATATTCCCTTCAAATGGGCAACCAAAAGCAGTAGCTATATCCCCTTGAATTGGTATATTATTTTTGCCTGCTATATCAGCAATTTCCTTGAAACCTAGCAATGACTCTTTAACGCTTCTATTAACATTTTTTTTATTATGACTTTCAGAGGCAGATAGAAAAACAACAATCTCGTCAACTTTTGCTTCGACAGCTCTTAGAGCCCCTCTAGCATTTGGAACTAATGCAGCCAAGATTGTATTGGGAGATCTATTTACATTATTAAAAATTAATTCAGCATCAGCCAATTGAGGTATAGCTTTTGGAGAAACAAAAGAAGAAACTTCTATCCTTGGAAAGCCAGCTTTTATTAAATTATTAATAATATTGACTTTATCTTCAGTCTTAAGAATTGTTTTTTCTGATTGAAAACCATCTCGTGGACCAACTTCTGTAACTTTAACATGTTTTACTTTCATAAATAATTCTCCACAAACTTTTAAGTGTAAAAAAAATAATAAAGTTAAATACAAAATTATACAACAATCACTTGACCTTTTAAGAAATAAATAGTGATACTAGCAACATTATATTAACTTAAAAAATTCGGGGGATTTAATGAAACGTATTTCAAGTGCTTTATTAGTAGCTTCATCACTAATAATATCTACTTCTATTGCAAATGCAGACCAATTTGTTCGTATGGTTTCCGGACCATCTGGTGGGTCATGGTATCCATTAGGTGCTAAAGTGATGCAAGTCATGGAATCAGAAATAAAAGGAATTTCCACCTCTAATACTTCAGGTGGTGGTATTTCTAACGTTTTAGCTGTAGACGGTGGTGATGCAGAGATTGGCTGGACCTATGCTCATACTGTAGCAAATGGTTACACTGGAAAAGGTAAATTCAAGAAAGCTCATAAAAATGTAAGATACTTTGCCACATTATATGGTGCAGCTTTCCAAGTTGCTGTTAGAGCAGATTCAAAAATCAAAGGTTTTGAAGATATGAAGTCAGCTAATATTAGTCCTGGAAAACCAAAATGGACTGGAACAGCTTTTTGTGAATCTATTCTTAAAGAATATGGTTTTGATTTTGAGACCATTAAGAAAAATGGTGGTGTAGTTCACCAAGGTGACTATAAAGAGTCAGTTGCTTTAATGAAAGATGGACAAACTGATGTGTTTATGGCTGCTACTTCTGTCCCACAGGCAAGTTTTATTGAACTTGAGAACAGCCCTGGCATAAGGTTTATTGGATTACCAAAAGATCGAATGGACAGGATTGTAAAAAACAATCCAGGTTATATTTATGGAAACATTCCTGCAAGCGCATATAAGTCTCTTGATAAAGATATTCCAACATTAGGTATTGTAACATCTATGATTGTTCATAAAGATCTATCAGATGATTTGGTATACAAAATGACTAAATCTTTCTGGGACAACCATGCTGAATTTGTTAAGGTTAAAAGTGTATGGAAAAGAGTTCTTCTTAAAAAAGCAGTCGATGGCGCAGCTGTTCCAATACACCCAGGTGCAGCAAAGTACTATAAAGAACAAGGCGTAATGTAATTAAATAATTAATAATTAAAGGCACAGATTATTTTGTGCCTTTAATATTCAAACCTTTTTCGAATTATCAAATGTCTCAAAATCAAAAAAAACTAGTTTACAATGAAATTAAAGAAGTAAGCTTCTTTGATGAATTATTAGAGTGGAACAAAGATAAATCTATTTACTATTGGATTATAGTTATTTGTTCTTGGTTATCTGTAGGTCTTGCCTTTTATCACTTATTTGTAGCCGTCTATGGAACTCCAGAAGGAAGATCCTTTAGGTCAATTCATTTATCTGCCATGATGGTTTTAGCTGTTTTTATATATCCAGTTTTTAGAACTAACATAAAAGATCCTATTTTTTTAGAAAATGATCAAAAGGGTAATTTTTTAAGAACAATAGGTTTTAGCTATGATCTATTAATAATACTATCAATTATATTTGTTCAATTATGGACAACATGGGACATTGAAAACTTTATGATGAGATATGGAGACAAATATATTGGAGATATTATAGTTGGATCCATTTTAATTTTTTTAGTTTTAGATGCAACTAGAAGAGCAGTTGGTTGGGCTATGGTTATGGTTGCAGGTTTTTTTATGATGCACGCTCTTTATGCTCATAAATTTTTTGGTTTTTTTTATGGCCCACCTACAAGACTTTCAAAATATATTGATACTCAATTTATGAGTTCTGACGGAATTTTTGGAATACCATTATATGTTTGCTCTACATATATTGTATTATTTATAATTTTTGGAGGTATTTTAATTCGTTCTGGTGTAGGTAGGTTTTTTGTTGATTTAGCAGTTGCATTAACTGGTCATAGAATAGGAGGTCCTGCTAAGGCCGCCGTTGTTGCATCTGGAATGACAGGTACTGTTTATGGATCAGCGGTAGCTAACGTAGTAACTACTGGATCTTTTACAATACCTCTAATGAAAAACTATGGTTATAGAGCTAAGTTTGCAGCAGCTGTTGAGGCTTGTGCGTCATCTGGTGGTCAAATAACTCCTCCAATTATGGGAGCTGCTGCTTTTATTATGGCTGAGTTTTTGGAAGCACCCTACACCTATGTCATTTTAGCAGCTTTGATACCCGCATTCCTATATTTCGCTACAATTTATTTTATGGTTCATATTGAAGCTGAAAAACATGGAATTGAAAAAATTGATAAATCAATGCTTCCAAACGTGATTGAAGTACTTAAAAGTGGTGGGCACATGTTAATATCGCTTGCAGTATTAATTGGACTCTTGATTTATGGCAAGACGGCAATGACTGCTGGGTTTTGGAGTATTGTATCAGTAATAATTTTAAGTTTTGTAAGAAAAAATACAAGAATGTCAGTTGTTGATTTACTAGGTGCCTTTGAAAGTGGAATTAAATCAACTGTTCCTGTAACGATTGCGTGTGCTTGTGCAGGAATTATAATAGGATCTGTTTTTGTCTCAGGATTAGGCCTTAAGTTTACCCAATCAGTTATAGATCTCTCAGGTGGTGTGTTGTTTATATTATTATGTTTAACAGCAATTTCTGCAATCATCCTTGGGATGGGTATGACAACTACAGCAGTTTATATAACTGTTGCCGCGCTTATAGTGCCTTCTTTGATAGAGGCAGGTATTATCCCAATTGCAGCACATATGTTTGCATTTTATTTTGGAGTTGTTTCTACAATTACTCCTCCAGTGGCTTTAGCCTCATTTGCAGGTGCTGCTATTGCCAAATCACCTCCAATGGCTACTGCTGTAGAGTCCAGCAAGGTTGGAATTGCAAAATATATTGTTCCATTTGCATTTGTATATAACCCTTCATTATTAATGCAAGGGCCTATTATATGGAGTATTTATAGCCTTGTCGCTGTCCTCTTAGCTTATTGGCTAATGACATTTGGGCTTGAGGGTTGGTTTAATGGAGCTTTAAATGTCTACAAGAGAATTTTGGCTTTTGTTGGTTCTATAATGCTTTTAATGCCTCCCTTAGAGATAATTTATGGAATAAATGGTCTGTATTATAATATTGTTGGAGTATTAATTTTATTGGTTATCTATTTTTTACAAGGTAAGCTAAATTTCAAAATGAAGACTGTGTCATGAATAAAATTTTTCTTGGTAAACCCTTACATTGGTTAATGATTTCATTAACAACTATTGTAATTTTTGCTTGCGGATTAAATAAAATGCACGTTAGTGATTTTAATTTATTCATTTCGATTGTATTTATTTCTGTGGCCTTATTAATTTTGTTAATTTTAAAGACATCAAAACAAAAAAATTGATTACATTACATTTATTGTTATTGTCAAAATTTAAAAATTTTATGTAATGGGTTTTTTATGAGCAACACAAAAGAATTAGATATTCTTTTAGAAGCTAACAAAATTAATAAAAAATTTGGTAACTTTACAGCCAACAAAGATATTGATATTTCCATCTTAAAAGGAGAAATTCACGCTCTTTTAGGAGAAAATGGAGCAGGAAAATCAACGCTTGTTAAAATATTATATGGTATATTAAAGCCTGAATCTGGAACTATAAAAATTAATAATGAGGAGATCACAATTTCCTCTCCTAACGTGGCTAGGAAAAATGGAATAGGAATGGTTTTCCAACATTTTTCATTATTTCCAGCTCTTACAGTTGCTGAGAATATTTTAATAGCACTTGATCAAAAAATAAAATTTAAAGATTTAATTCTACGAATTAAAGAACTTTCAACAGAATGGGAATTATTTATTGACCCTTTAAAAATTGTAAGTGAGCTATCGGTTGGTGAACAACAAAGAGTAGAAATTATAAGATGCTTAATGCAAAATCCCAAATTACTAATTATGGATGAACCAACCTCAGTTTTAACACCTCAAGAAATTGAAAACCTTTTCAAAATATTAAAACGTCTTGCTTCTTCAGGCTGCTCTATTTTATATATAAGTCACAAATTAGAAGAAATAATAGAACTAGCTAATAAGGTTACCATTCTAAAATCTGGCAAATCAATAGCTACCATCGATGCAAAAAATACTACTACCAAATACTTAGCTGAAACAATGGTTGGCAAAGAGATAACCACCCTAAAAAAAGTACAATCAAAAAATTTATCTAAGGGCATTGCCCTAGAGATAAGAAATCTTAATAAAGCCAATACAAGCGATTTTGGAATTTCTCTTACAAATATAAATGTAACAGTCAATTATGGTGAAATATTAGGAATAGCAGGAATAGCGGGTAATGGCCAAACTGAGCTAATGGAAATTTTAAGTGGTGAAACTATTTGCGATAAAGAAGATCAAATATTCTTGGATGGCGTTCCTATCGGTTTCGAAGATATTACCAAAAGAAGAAAGTTAGGTATTGAAACTATCCCAGAAGAACGCACCCTTCACGCAACTGTTCCAAATTTAAAAATTAATGAGAATACATTTCTTACTTATTTCCCAAAATATAATCAAAATAGAAGCTTTATAGGTAAAATTTTAAATAATCCTGAAAATAGTCTTGTTGAGAGCGAGCAAATAATTAAGGAAAATGACGTGAGATGTCCTGAACCTAACCCAATGGCTAGCCAATTGTCAGGTGGTAATTTACAAAAATTTATTTTAGGCAGGTCATTAGCAAACAATCCAAAAGTTGCAATATTTTCTCAACCCACTTGGGGAGTAGATATTGGGGCAGCGACAACCATCAGACAAAAATTACTGAATCTTTCTCAAACGGGAAAAGCTGTGATTCTTATCAGCCAAGATCTAGAAGAAATTTTCCAACTATCTGATAAAATTGCTGTCCTTAATAATGGAAATTTGAGTGAAGTTTTAAGTGCTAATGATATTTCTGCTGCAAATGTTGGGTTGTTAATGGGAGGAAACTCTAAATCACAGAATGATCAGGAGGAAAGTAAATGATTACTTTTACTCCTAGAGATAAAGTTTCAAACTATTGGACACTAATTGGCCCTATACTATCAATCATTCTTACTGTTATCTTTGCCTTGTTGATTTTTACATTTCTTGGTTTTGATCCAGCTGAAACGTTGTACCAAATTTTCATTTCTCCTTTTTCGAGAATAGATAGAGTAAGTGATATTTTTGTTAAAGCTTGTCCACTAATAATAGTAGGGATTGGATTAATGTTTTGCTTTAAAGCCAATGTTTGGAATATTGGGGCAGAAGGGCAGTTTATAATGGGAACATTACTAGCTGGAGCATTTGCGTTATTATTCCCAAATGTTGAAACAAAGCTATTGATAATATGCATGTTATTTATTGGTTTTATAGGAGGAGCATTATGGGCATTCATACCCGCAATCCTCAAAACAAGACTAAATGTTAATGAGATTTTAGTTAGCTTAATGCTTGTATATGTAGCAATGCTATTTATTGATTTTATCGTTAGGGGTCCTTTAAGAGACCCTATGAGTTTTGGTTTTCCATTATCAAAACCATATCCTGAAGGAGCATTGATAAATAAAATTTCGTTCCCTGGAATAGGCTACCTAGGACAATTACACTATGGAATTTTATTCATCATCTTTTTAATTCCTCTGACATGGATTTTTATTAACAAAACATTAGGTGGTTTCAAAATTAATGTTTTAGGCTCAGCTCCAAAGGCGGCAAGATTTGCTGGTTTCAGTAAAGATAAAATAACAATGACTGTTTTATTATTATCAGGTGGATTAGCAGGTGTTGCTGGCGTAATAGAAGTTTCAGCTAATATTGGTCAACTTCAACCAGAAGTATCTTTTGGGTATGGTTTCACAGCTATTATAGTTGCATTTCTAGGAAGATTAAGTCCCGTTGGAATCTTGTTTGCCGGTGTAATAATAGCAACTGTTAAATTAGGTGCAGATAACGCACAAATGACTATGGGAATTCCAAAAGTAGTGACCGGATTATTTGAAGGAATTCTTCTTTTCTTCCTTTTAACAGGAGAAACACTTCAAAAATATAAAATTAAGTGGTCGTGGAATAAATAAATATGGAATCATTAATTTTAACTATAATTGCAACTTCCATACCCCTGTTAATGGCAGCAATAGGTGAGTTAGTTACTGAAAAAAGTGGTGTTTTAAATCTTGGTGTTGAAGGAATGATGCTTAGTGGAGCTGTAGGAGCATTAGGAGCTGTCTTATGGCTTGAGAATCCTTATTTTGGGATAATTGCTGGAGCTATGTCTGGATTATTTATGGCATGTATTTTTTCTGTATTTACGATTAATTTTATGACTAACCAAGTTGCGACAGGTCTAGGGTTAACAATTTTTGCTACCGGACTAACTGGTCTAGCAGGTGCGCCGTTAGTTGGAAAAACAATCCCTTCTCTACCAAAGATAGAGATATTCCTATTATCTGACATCCCCTTTATCGGTAATATTTTATTCAAACAAGATTTAGTTGCTTATTTGTCGATAGGCATAATTATTTTAATAACTTATTTCTTAAAATATTCTAAGCCTGGTATCATACTAAGAGCTGTTGGTGATAATCATACAAGTGCGCATTCAGTGGGATACCCTGTAAAAAAAATTCGTTGGTATGCAACATGTTTTGGTGGCATGTGTGCTGGTGTTGGTGGCGCATATATACCTCTGGTTTTAACACCCCATTGGTCAGAAGGAATGACAGCTGGTAGAGGATGGATTGCGCTAGCTCTTGTCGTTTTTGCATCCTGGATTCCTTGGAGAATAATTGTAGGCGCATTAATATTTGGAGGTATTACAATTGCTCAACTAGTTGGACAAGCTAGAGGGTGGGCAATTCCTTCTCAAATT
>Ga0213861_10005083_pt1 | contig 10611 bp, 6 predicted proteins | sample PICome_4_FD_160110 | JGI IMG/M metagenome (GOLD analysis project Ga0213861, IMG submission 160110) | Coastal seawater microbial communities near Pivers Island, North Carolina, United States - PICO131 | ecosystem: Environmental > Aquatic > Marine > Coastal | place: USA: North Carolina | collected...
TTTTTCGACGCTTCCAACATTTTATCATTAACATTATTAAACATCATCAACAAGTTCATCGCTTCTCTTGGCGTAAAACGAATTCCTTCTCTTGAAATTTGATAACACCCAAGCATGGAGTCTTGGAAAATTCCAACAATTGAACTATTATTTGCCGGACTAATAATTTGATATTTTACTGCGGCCAAGTTTCTTAATTCGGCTTCTGCTTCCGGACACTGTGGCATATGCAAGTTCATCTCATCTCCATCAAAATCAGCATTATATGGTTTTGTGTCTGCTACGTTCAACCGAAATGTATCACCTCGTGTCATAACGCGTGCGATGTGACACATCATGCTCATTCTGTGAAGCGTTGGTTGTCTATTAAATAGCACCGCATCTCCGTCCATCATATGGCGATGGACCGTGTCTCCTTCCTCCAAAACAAGTGAATTTCGTTCCGAATAATATCGCAACGCAATTACTTCTCCGTTTTTTTTCTCCAACATTTTAGCACCCGGCCAAACTTCGGGACCATTCAATACTAATTTGGTTAAGAAATCTTTATTCATTTTATTAACGGTTACTGGTTTGGTAAGATTTTTTGCGATTTTCATAGGAATCCCAAGTTCATTGATGGAAATATTCGGGTCTGCCGTAATTACGGACCGAGCGCTAAAATCGACACGTTTGGCCATAAGGTTTCCTCTAACTCGTCCTCCTTTTCCACCCAATCTATCCTTTATGGATTTCAAAGGTCTTCCTGAACGTTGAGCAACAGACGCAACACCAGGCATTTGATTGTCAACCTGTGTGGCTACATAATACTGCAATACCGTTGTCCAGTCATCGATAATGTTTGCGGGGGCGCCATTTTGAATCTTTTCTTGGAGTGTTTTGTTGGTTTTAATCACATTAACTAAAATATGGGTCAAGTCGTCTTCGGACCTTTGTTGTGCGTCGATTTTTACAGATGGTCTAACCGCAGGAGGCGGAACCAACAAAACTTGGCAAATCATCCAATCGGGTCTTGAAAAGATGGGACTAAATCCCATAAAAGTTACATCGTCGTCAGATATTCTTTTAAAGTTTTTAATAACCATTTCTGGAGTAACCTTTATAACAATATCGCTCTCGGATTGTTTAGAGTCGTTTTTCCACTCGGCAAATATGGTTGCTAGACCTTCTTTGCGAATTTTAGTTGGTTGCATAGTTCCACACCCATCTTCATTATCCTCTCCGCACCGTTTCACTTTACTACAAAGATTAAACACATATTTGCTTCTAGCATTCGCATCCATTTTTAGTGCTTGTTTGTATTTATCTTTGCTGATTAAAAGTTTACTACATTTCCAACAAACACATTTCATGCATTTTTGAATAGTAACCAAATATTGCATATAATAAACAGGTCTCGCCAACTCGATGTGACCAGAATACCCTGGTGTCTTCATATAATCAAGACCGTCGGTAGGACATATCAATCCAGGTTCTAGTACGCCCATTCTTGGGTCAAACAGTCCACCAATTACAGGTTTGTTATTAATATAAGTATCTCTGCTCGTAATTTCAACAACCGAACTTTTTCTAATATCGTCAGGGGATAAAATGCTAAATTGAATACCAATCACTTTTGAAGGATGATACATTTTATTTTGAGGTGTTTTCATTGATGACATCTGTTATTATATATTAATATAGATTTATATTGTTTTTTTTATTATCAATTTTATTTATAATAAAAAATATTTATAAATTTTTATAAATAAAAATGATATAATTAAACAAGTTAAATATAATGCAACTATTACAACCATCATGGCATCTGAAAAATCAAATAAATCGACTATTAATAAAAAATCGACTATTAATAAAAATAAATATGCGAAAAGAAAAATACTAGATTCGGATACTGAAAGTGATAGTGATAGTGAATATGATTCTGATTATACCGAAAGCACGACAGAAAGTGAGACGGAAGACAATGGAATGGATATGGTTGAATATCAAAAATTTCTATCAAAAATATTTCCGTCAAAATATATCGACACCAAAATTGAAGAAGGAGAAAAACTAAAAAATAAACAACCAAATAAACTAAAAAATAAAAAAAACGACACACGTCAATCCGCAAAATCTAATTCAAACAAATTAAATGACAATAATTCTATTAAAAATAAAAATACGGATGCTAAAAAACCATCTGCCGAAAATGTTAACATAATATTAACAATTGACGGCAGAAAGCGAAATTATGATTCTGAAGATTATGACGATGAAACGGCAGATGATTCCTCCGAATGTTCAACCGAAGACGAAGATGTGGAAGTATCCAGTTCGGAAGACAGCGATTCTGGTAGCGACGAAGACAGTGAAGATGATGATGAAGATGAAGATGACAGTGAAGACGACGAAGACAGTGAAGACGACGATGATGAAGATGACAGTGAAGACGAAGATGAAAGCGAATATGACGACGACAAAATTGACATTGTTAAGAATTTAAAACACCCTAAATATAAAAGGGTTAACAAAAAACATACCTCCAATAAAAAGGATAAAAAAAAACATACCTCCAATAAAAAGGATGCGGATAAAGAGGATAAAATTGTAGAAAATGATGATACGTTGAACAACCTACAAAAACTATTAGATGCTAATCCAGGTGACAAATATATCCAAAAATGTGTAAAAGATTACAACATTAAACTAAAAGAACAACACGATAAAAACGAAAAAAAAAGCAAGAAGCAAAAGGCAAAAAATGTTAGAATATTTTCAAAAATACTAAAGGATAAAAATTCGATGAACGATGTTTGCTTTTACGGTAAGAAAGATATTGATTATCAAACAAAAATTATTAAAGAATTAAAAGAAATTAATAAAATTTCCAGAATTGAGAAACCATATAGAATGTCACTTTTGGAAACAGAAATGCCTATAGAACTCAAGGCGATTGCTATGAGAAAAATTAATACGATGAGACACATGGAACCTGGTAGTGGAGAGTATTATAAGAATAAAAATTGGGTAGACACTTTTATGAGAATCCCATTCAATAATTACAAAAGTCTGCCTATTACATTCGGGGACGGGGTGGATAAATGTCACGACTTTATGGAGCAAAGCAAAAACTCGTTAGAAAAGGCAGTTTATGGACTAAATGATGCTAAAATGCAAATAATGCAGATGATGGGACAACTTATTACCAATCCAAATGCGATTGGTAACTCCATCGCCATTCACGGACCACCCGGCACAGGGAAAACTAGTTTGGTAAAGGAGGGAATTAGTAAAATTCTTAATAGACCATTCGCGTTTATCGCGCTTGGTGGTGCTACAGACAGTAGTTTCTTGGAAGGACACGGGTATACTTACGAAGGAAGCACCTGGGGGAAAATCGTTCAAATTTTGATTGAAAGCAAATGCATGAATCCGGTAATTTACTTTGACGAGTTGGATAAGATTAGCGATACTCCAAAGGGCGAAGAAATCGCCGGAATTCTTACGCATCTAACCGACACTACCCAAAACTCTGAATTTCACGACAAATATTTTACAGAAATTAATTTTGATTTGAGCAAATGCCTCTTCATATTTAGTTACAACGACGAGACAAAGGTCAATCCTATTCTAAAGGACCGAATGTATAAAATTAAAACGAGCGGATATTCTGCCAAGGATAAAAAGGTAATCGCCAAAAAATATTTGCTTCCGAAAATTATGGAACAAGTTAAATTTAAGGAAGATGAAATTATCATTGACGACGAAGTCTTGGGACATATTATTGAGACACACTGCAATAAAGAATCTGGTGTTAGAAATTTAAAAAGATGTTTGGAGATTATTTATACCAAACTAAATCTATACCGGTTGATGAAACCAGAAACAAATCTGTTTGAAGAAAATATGTCGTTAAAGGTTGAGTTTCCATATACCGTTACAAAAAATATTGTAGATAAATTAATCAAGCGTGAATCCGATGGATTGGAATCGTGGAGAGCGTTATATCTATAACAAATTAAATAAACAATTTAAATGAATAACAACAATATCTATATAATATTTTTTTATGAGTCTTGATTACTATTTGTGCAGTAGAAGATCGTATGATAAAATTTTAGGTGAATTGCGTTATATTATAGATACATATAATGAAATTGAAGATGTTGAGAAAGAAGAAATTTGCGCAGATTATTTAAACAACACCTTTAAGGCAAATGGGAATAAACTTTTTTTTATTGAAAAAGAAAAACACACGACTATATTAAGAGAAATGTGTCATTTAAAAGTATTGGATTTGTGTTGTCACGAATTTGTAGATGACGTTATTGATATTACTCCAGACAATAGCCAACACATAACTTATTGTAAAATATGCGAGTTTACTAAGTGAGATAATTACCAAATTGTATCTGTATTATGCCACCACATAGAGTCATTATTTTTAACATCATATAACGCTCTAAAAATTTGAGACCGAGACAACGGTATATTGCATCTATATTTATCAAGTGGATGTGGGTTTGTTTTCAATTGAGCAGAAAGTGCCTTTTTACCAACAAATTGTTTTTGCTGAAACGCAAAATAGGTATAAAATGCTTCAAACGACAATTGTCTAATTGGATATAAATTTTTGTTGTATTCGTGAAAATCTCGCAAATATTCATCGCAAATTGCTAATCCAGATATGTCGGCCATATCTTCTCCGATTCCAATTGAAGCATCAAATTCAATTTTATCTCTCGCGGCAAAATCTTCGTACTGCTTTATAATATCTTTTTGTTTTTGTTTAAATTTCTTTTTATCCGAAACAGACCACCAGTCATTCAAAACACCATTCGCATCATATTGACTACCCATGTCGTCAAAACCGTGCGACATTTCGTGTGAAATAGTAAACCCTAAATGGGCCAAATTATATTCTATCCCCCTTGCGTCCAAATCTACAAACGGTTTTTGCAAATACCCCAAGTTTATATAAATTCCGTTTTTAGATGGCGTGTAAGACGCGTTTACAATATACGCTTGAGTTCCGGTCATTTTAACTGGATATTGGGTCCAATCCATCATAGGAATATCTATCACGCTTTTCCCCTCCAATTTTATAAATTCTAGGTGTCTCCATCTATATACTTTAATTAAATTATCATATAACATATCATCATAATCAAGTAACGGGTCTTCCCTTAAATTTTCAGGATGTCCTATAATAAACTTAAATTTACTTAATTTAAATAGAGCATATTTTTTGGTTTTTGGCGACATCCAACTATTTCGCATTAAAATTCGTCTAAAAACTTTAACCAAATCGTCGCACATCGTTTTGGTATATTTAACATATTTAGGATTTTCATATTTTTCAACATATTTGTCTGTTAAAAATTTATTAAATGGAACAGACATATACAAAGAAGCACTCACTGCTTCGCTTGAAACGATGTCTCGTTGACCTCTTTGAAAATTACCAAAAAAATTATAGGTAATTTTTTCCCAATCTTTAGTTAAACGACATATTCTACTTAATAAAATCCAAACCCAATATGTTCTCCACTTTGGACTATTCCAATTATTGGTCATTAAGTCCGACCCGCATTTTAAATAATTTAAACTAGATGTAATAAAAAAGGGTGGCGTGGTTTTAAATCCCAACGCAGACGTAAATTCCTTCCAATCGAAACCATATTTGTCTAAACAATCGTTTGCGGATACTTTATTGTATACTTTTTCGTCTCCGCTTAATACGTCCGAACAACCCATCGTCTCGAATATTTCAACTTCAACATCGAAAATATCTCCCCCGTTAAATCCGTGTCCTTTCCCTAAACAAACATCAAACACATTTTCACAATATTTATTAAACGCCTCTTTGTATTTTTGTTTATAATGATTATTTTTTCCATCGTCATAATAGACCGTAATATCAATTAACGTAAATTGATGGGGACTAACAGAACATCTAAACTTATTAGGCTCTTTGTCGTCTGGGTTTAAAGACCAGACAAATGGAGCAGAAGAAGAAATCATTTCATCGCTGTTTATATGTGCCAATAATTGCCACATATTATTTTTGCGAATAAAGTCATCTATTGTTGAAACCGCGTCTTTGGACAATTGTTTACTATAATTGATCGGGGTCATATTAACCACCGAATTATAATATTTTTTTAAATTAGTTGCCAATTTGTTGTGGTTGTTTTTGATGTAATCTAAAATGATTGTATTTAAATCTGCATAAACCCTATCCTGTGTTAGTCTGAAATCGTCTATTTGAGTAATGTATTTTTGTTGTTTTTGAAGCGACACGTTTTTCAACCATTGATAATTAATATAACTATAAAAATCGTTTTCTGGTTTTATGCTGGTTGGCGCGAAATTGCTTAATAATTTGGTCGTAAACTCTTTTTTAATTGAATCTGAACTTTTTATCAACGACCCTTTTTCAAATGTTTTTTCGAATTTTTCTTCAAATGGTTTTAACCCGACATCTTCGGTTGATATCATTTTCTTTTTTGTTTTATTCTTTTTTGTTTTATTTCTCTTTGTTTTATTTCTGTTTGTTTCTCTCCGCCTTGAGTGTATCATATATTAATGGTTTATAATAAATTAATATATGATTAATATTCCGAATATGGAACGTTGTTACCACCACGCATCTGAAGCCAATTAAATTGTTCTGAAGTCGCACACGCACACCCACTTGAGGTGCTGTATGTATTGGGACAGCATTCTGGTTTAAATGGCGTTTTAGCAAACATTAGCATTTCTCCTTCAGGTAAAGGAACCGTTTGAGGTTCACGACTTAAAAATTGTTTAACTCCGGCGCTTAATGGTTGTCCTGGAACAACCGTCATGTTTGGCGCACTCCAAGAAGTCGTATTAATAGACGGATTTTTTGTTAAATCAAACGGCGACGAATTTCCTAAATTAGCATTCAAACCGGTAAATCCTTCGGTTGACGTAGAACTTGAAGTGTCGTCCGTTGTCGTAGAACCACCCGCAACCACTTGCGTTTTCAAATTTACCTTTGCTTGTTTTGCTTGTTCTTTCTTTTGAAGGGACGCTTTTTTCATATTTGCTATACTGTTTCCGGAAACATCGGTCGCAAGGTTCCCAGAACCGTCAAACCCTTCCATCATTCCATAATTAGAGCAACCAACACACGTGTGTGCGACCAGAATTAAATAAACAACGCCAATCAAAATCAAGATTTCCATATTTATTTTATAACCAAAAATTGCGATGTCCATATTATACATATTTGGTAGATAATATTTTTATTTATTTGCTAAAAATAAGTCAATCGCCGAATTATAATCACAAAAACAAATTTTGTTTACGTTAAATTTTTTAGTGTCGGTTAATAAATGATACAAAATAACGTTTTTATGTTTCTTCTCAATACAAACTAATTCAACTGAATTATCAATAACATTTAAATTACAACCTTCAATAAACGTTTGTTCGTCAAGTTTATATTTAAATTGATTATATAAATTATCTCCATTAATTTCAACAACCCCATACACCTCTTCCCCATTTTCAAGAATATCCCCAACATTGATATTACGAATAGACGAAACCTTTCCATTTTTTAGTCGAAGTTGTGTTGTTCCGCAAAACCCACCATCCAAAAAAGTGTGAATGTCAGAAGAAGTTGAAATTGGTGTTATTTTATTTTCTAAAATTACCTTCATGTCTATGTCATACACCTCGTCCCAATCCGTAAAAACGTGGGTTTTAATTTTTATTGTTTTATTCGTTGTATTTAAACAATACAAGTATGGTTCGCTATAATCTTCTATTTTTGTTGCATGTGGATGTAACGCAACCGCAATCCATTTATCCAAATGTTTCATTATGTGCGAGTCAGATACCACAATTCCGTCTAAATTATACATAACCGACCCTTTGGTCGTTAATTTGAAACACGCAGTCACTTCATTGTCGTCTTCCAATTTGTCTCCTAGACGAACATCTACTATTTTTTTATGCGTTCCGTCGCTCATTTCAACCAATGTATCCTTGTCAAAACATTTGACAGACGGCATTTTTAAATTAGTATGAACCTTTAACACGTCTTTCATGAATGCTAATATTATGGCCATAGGTATAGAAATCGCAACAAAAATAGCAGTATTTGCGGCAGCCGCGCCCCAAGTAAATGGAACTATCCATAATCCAGCAATCAACGCCGCAAGGGTTATTAATATAGTAATAATAAATTGCGCAATTGCTCCCATCATTGATTTTAAAGTATAATAAGAGCCCAGCAAGGTAAACAAACCCGCAGTCATCGTTCCCTGTGCTTTACTCATCATGTCTTTCAAACTAATTATTATTTGTTGTATGGGGATGGTTATATTCATCACTCGACCCATTATTTCTTGTACGATGCCTTGAATGTTTGTCCTTACTTTATTCATCATATTGCGAGAATTTTGAACGTCTTCGTTTAACGAATTTGCCATTTTTGTCAGGGAATTTGTTACAAACGTTAATGGTGCTATAGCATCAGTCGTAATACTTGATAATATATTTTGAGTGCAATACGTGAAATTTTGATGGGTATACTCGCTCGCAGATACGCCGTCAGGACGTGTGATTAACCCCGCAAATGGAATAATGTTAGGTTTGCAACGTTGGTTCGGCCAGTCGTCTATAATTGGTTGGGTGTTTGCCATAATCTTGCAATAAGATGCAAACAATATAATGATTATGGTTATTATAATGAATAAAATCACCGACCCACCATATTGGTCAAAATAATTTAATTTTTCATACATTTTTTTCAATTTGTGTAATCCATGATCATCCATATAGTATATTCTTAAAAATAATTAATATAATATATTTAATTTTATAACCATTCGTCACATTTGGATTACCGGTTTTTCATTTTCACAAAATGGTCTTCCCAATCCCAAAACGTCTCGTTACCTATCTTTATTTTATGCGTGTTTGTTATTAAACAACTAAACCACTCTGTTTTCTTGTCAGTTATGGTTGCACCGTCGTAGTCTTTTACTTGTATAAATTCTTTTGAAGTCTTGTCGAATATCAGGTGCGAACCGGTTACATAAATGGGCGTTTCGTTCACACCGGTGCGTTTAATTAAATACAAGGGCTCGGGATTTATCTTGTTGTCAATTTGCATCGTCGTTTCAACAATAGACCCGTCTTCCAAAATGTCTCCTAAATTAATGTCCTTCATTTGTTTGGTTTCTCCGTTTTTCAATTTAATTAACGTTTTTGGGTAAAAACATTTACCGAGTGCTCTCACCATTTGTCCTGGAGGACCATTCCACGTGCTGTTCATCGTTTTTACGCTTCCGTCCATCACATACATCAAACTTACCATGATGCCTATCGTTTTCCCCATTAAATCTTTCATACTAATTATAATCCGCTGAAATTCAATCACCAAATTTAGAAATACTCCAAACACCGACTGAATGACGCTTGAAAACATGGTCCGAATTTTACTGAACATCTTTCTTACGTCATTAATTTCATTTACGGCGTTTCCAATCGTGGTTCCGAGCGAGTTAGTGACAAACGTTAATGGTTCTAATAAATAACCCATAAAATTAGACTGCATAGACTGGATACAATAAGTGAAATTTTCCTCCATGTTGTCGGCGAGTGGCATATACATCGGGTTGCATCGGTATAACGGCCAGTTTGCTTTAATATCAGCCATTTGACTGTAATAAAACACTCCAGACAAATATATAGCAAATGCTAAATTAATATATATATAATTTCCCCAGTTTTTCCCTGTAGGCATAACTTATATTATCATTTTATTTTATTGTTTTATTTTTAAATTTGTTTAATTTGTTTAATTTGTTTAATTTGTAAATTGTTTGTTATTATATTCATTATTTTATATAATGGATACAGATGGAAGTATGAATTTTAGTAATATTACGACAAACTTTAATTTAGTGAGTAATCCATCCTTTTATGACATTCTTAGTACAATTGTTACTGATGGTACTAGTAATAAAATACAATTAATTTCATCCGACCCGAATGGGGTATTTTACGGGAATGCTTTTGTTCTCGGTCAATTATTAATACAGTTCAGCGTGAGTGATACATCTGCAAATTCCACCTCATCGGTTCTTGAACAAATTATATATTTTCCATACAGTTATTCCGCAACACCTTATACGATGTTTTTAAATGGTTTAAATAATAGTAATACTCAATTAATGAGTTATAACAAATCATATTTCAGTTATACTACTAATTTAAATTCACAACTTAATTTTATGGCGATAGGTCCGCTACCTGTGTTCCCTTTCCCATCATCTATTAATATGAATGAAACTTATGATGTTACTGAAGGTGGTGTCACTTGGAATATTAGTTCTAACGGTACTACAACTATGACAGCTACTTACACAACAAATATTACAGGTGCGTTATTATCTATATATCGTCCTTATAAATCTATTGAGTATACCATTATTGGTGGTGGTGGTGGTGGTGGTGGGGGGAGTGGTGGTGTCAATGCAACCGACACTAGTCCTGGTTATGGTGGCGGTGCTGGTGGTGGTGGTGGTGGAGGACAGTTTATAGACGGGTCTTTTAATAATATGATTCCTATACTGTTTACTG
>Ga0213861_10005084_pt1 | contig 10609 bp, 7 predicted proteins | sample PICome_4_FD_160110 | JGI IMG/M metagenome (GOLD analysis project Ga0213861, IMG submission 160110) | Coastal seawater microbial communities near Pivers Island, North Carolina, United States - PICO131 | ecosystem: Environmental > Aquatic > Marine > Coastal | place: USA: North Carolina | collected...
CGCTCAATACCGCGTCTTGCGCTATGATACTCGGGGCCACGGCGCGACCGAGACGACGGAAGGGCCCTATTCCATCGACCTTCTGGCCCGCGACGCCGAGGCCCTGATCGAGGTTCTGGGGGTTGGTCCGGTGCATTTCCTTGGCCTGTCCATGGGCGGCATGATTGCCCAGCGGCTTGCCGTGAACCGCCCCAACCTTGTCCAGTCCCTGTCGCTTTGCGACACCGCGTCCGAGATGCCGACACTGGCGATGTGGAACGATCGGATCGCGACCGCGAATGCCAAGGGCGTCGAGGGCCTGCTGCCCGGCACCATCAAGCGCTGGTTTACGCCGGGGTTCATCGAACGCTCGCCAGCGGCCGTCGGGTTTGTCGAAGGGATGATCCGTGATACCGGGGCGCCGGGCTACATTGGCTGCGCGTCGGCCGTGCGGGACATGAGCCAGACGGACATCCTCAAGGACATCCATGCCCCGACGCTTGTGCTGGTCGGGGCCGAGGATCCGGCCTGCACCCCCGCTCAGGCGATGGTGCTGCACGAGAATATCCCGGGATCACGCCATGTCGTGCTGGAGGATGCCGCCCACCTTGCGAACATCGAGAAGCCCCTTGAATTCAACGAGGCGATTCTGGGCTTTCTTGCCGACGTGGGCTGACGCCTGATCGTCGCCGGTTGGACGGATGGACCACCTAAGGCGTGGTCGGATTTGACGTCAGCGAGGCGGCGAGGACATTGCCAGTGGTCCGGACGATGGTGTTGGCTGGAAGAACGATCTCGGGATCGGGCTGTTGGGCGGCCGCCTCGTCCCGGTCAGGATAGTCCAGCTGGGACAGAAAGTGTTTCATACAGTTCAGGCGGGCCCGCTTTTTGTCGTTTGACCGGACCACGGTCCAGGGCGAATCCGCCGTGTGCGTGTGGAAGAACATCGCTTCCTTCGCCTCTGTATAATGGTCCCATTTGTCGAGGCTCGCCCGATCAATCGGGGACAGCTTCCAACGCTTGAGGGGATCTGTCTCGCGAGAGGCAAAGCGGCGCTTCTGTTCATCCTGCGTCACGGAAAACCAGTACTTGAACAGCACGATGCCGCTGCGGACCAGCATGCGTTCAAATTCCGGCGTTTGGCGCATGAATTCGTGGTACTCATGCGGTTCGCAGAAATCCATCACCCGCTCAACACCCGCCCTATTGTACCAGGACCGGTCATAAAAAACCATCTCGCCCGAGGTGGGGAGATGTTTGATATACCGTTGAAAGAACCACTGGCCGCGCTCTTCGTCGGACGGCTTGTTCAGGGCCACGACGCGGGCGTTGCGTGGGTTGAGATGTTCGGCAAACCGCTTGATCGTGCCGCCCTTGCCCGCTGCGTCCCGCCCTTCGAACAACATGACGACCTTTTGGCCGGTTTCCTGGAGCCAGTATTGAACCTTGAGCAATTCAACCTGAAGGGCGGCCTTTTCCTTTTCATAGGCCGCCCGACCAAGACGATCAGCATAGGGGTATTCGCCCTGCTCATATCCGGTCGGACTGGGGTCCGCATCGGGGATGCTGGTTTGATCCACTCCGGTGATCGGATCTTGTTCTGGCATCGGTCACCTCCACTGGCCTGATCGTCCATACCAAGGGGGGATGGTCCGCGTCGTTGACCTGGATCAACCATTGGGTGCCTTGCTGCGGCACGCTGCGCGGCGTTGATGGGTGCAGCAGATCAGGTGCGGAATAGACTTTGGCTGACCGCTACCAACCTTTGGCTGATCCGAATGGAAGCCCTCCGCTCCATGCTCATCGACACCACGTCCCGCGCCTTGCCGTATGAAGTTCAGGCTTTCCACGCTTGCGTCGTTGCGCGAGGACGCTAGTCTCCGTTTCGGCGGTTTTGCCGGGACCTGGACCTGGACCTTGACCTGGGCCGGGACTTGGGCAGAACCCTTTCCCCCGTTCATGGCGTTGAATGGAACCACCATGCTCTGCGCCGACCGCGCAAAGGCCGGCTGAAAGAGGATCAAGCGGGATGAGATTTGGCTCTGCTCTCTTTCGGATGATCTGCATTCCCAGCCTGATGTTGGGTTTGTTGTTCATGTCGATGTCGCTGACCCCGTCGCTGATCCCCAGAGGGGCGCTTGTTCAGGGCATTCTGGGCGGGCTGGTTGCCGGGATTGGATACCTTTGTGGCCGGATCATCGCCCTGATCTGGCGGGCCGCTGATCTGCCGCGCCTGCCCGCAGCAGCGTCGCGTGTCGTGACACGCGTCTGGGTAGGGGCGGTCCTTGCCCTGTTGCTCTGGACCTTGGCGCGAAGCCTGCCGTGGCAGAACGACCTGCGCGCGAAAATGGGGCTTGAGCCTGCGGACCAACTGCACCTTCTGACCCTACTGGCGGCGGCCCTCGTCGTTCTTGCCATCGCGCTTGCGATTGGCTTTGGGATCGCCGCCCTGTTCCGGCTGGTCCGGGTCCGACTGTACAGGATCATGCCCAAGCGGCGGGCCGATGTGCTGGGGCTGATTGTTGTGGCCCTTCTCCTGCTTGTCATCACCCGTGACGGCATTCTGGACAACGTTATTACGGGCCTTGATGAAGGGTATGAGGCCGCCCAGCACCTGTTCGACAATGCTGCACCGCCACCGGTGGAAGACAGGATGACCGGCAGCGTCGCATCGTTGGTCGACTGGGACGGAATGGGCCAGCCGGGGCGCAACTTTGTCACCTCTGGCCCGATAGCCGAGGCGATTGCAGCCTTCCGCGGAAGGCCCGCGCTTGATCCGATCCGGGTCTATGTTGGACGGGCCAATGGCAACACCGCGCAGGAGAGGGCCGATCTGGCGCTGGCCGAACTGATCCGGGTTAATGCCTTTGGCCGGGCGGTGATGATCGTGGCAAGCCCGACGGGAACCGGTTGGCTGGACCCCGGATCGCATGATCCGGTGGAATACATGCATGGCGGCGACATCGCGACGGTAAGCGCGCAATATTCTTACCTGCAATCGCCTTTGGCCCTGATCCTTGAAACGGACGCGGGGCTGGAGCAGGCCACGGCGCTGCTTGAGACGGTGCACGAATATTGGAAGACGCTGCCCCCGGACGCCCGACCGCGCTTATATGCCCATGGGCTAAGCCTTGGGGCGTGGTCGTCGATGTATGCCACCAACCTGTTCCGGCTGGTCGACGATCCGATCAACGGGGCCTTCTGGGCCGGTCCGCCGTTTCCGTCGAACTTCTGGAACTACGTCCAGGCCGCCCGCGCTGAGGGCAGCGCATGGGTCCTGCCGACGGTGGGGGACGGGTCGCTGGTTCGATATGCCTCGCACTTTGCCGACGCGTCCGAGGCGGCGGCACCCTGGGGCAACATGCGGATCGTGTTCCTGCAATACGCCAGCGATCCCATCGTGTTCTATGACCCCAAATCGCTCTGGCGCGCTCCGCCCTGGATGGTCGAGCCGCCAGCCCCCGATGCCTCTTCCCACATCAGGTTCATGCCGATCGTGACTCAGTTCCAGCTTGCCCTGGACATGGCACTGTCCTTTGGGGCGCCGCCCGGTCACGGGCATGCCTACTACGCGCAGGACTATATCGTCCCTTGGGTCGAGGTTTCGGCCCCCGACGGCTGGACGGACGATGATACCGCCCGCCTCAAGGCCCATTGCGACAACGGGTTTCAGTCCGGTTGCAGCAATGAGGTCAGGTAGAGGTATCGCCGGATACCGCCCGAACGCGGTCTGATCGCAGCTTCAAAACCGCCGATTGCCCTGCGCCGAAGGGTGATGTTTAGTGATCGGGACCGACGTTCGCCCCGGTGTCGCCGGACCGGTGAACAACGGCAGTCCCCCTGCGACCTATGCGAAAGGACCCCAAGGATGTCAGACGCCCCTTTGAAAGGCTGGAACCACGTCCCGAACGTTCCAATCCAGGTCTCGCCCTTCTTTCGCTGGCCTCTGCGGCCAAGGGAGATGGTGGCATGGGTCTGGAACTCATGGTTCCTGATCACCGAAAAGCTGATCATCGTCGGGATCGCCTTTGCCTCATTCTACTGGTTCCAGCCGCCGCTGGAAGAGATACGGACCCTCGCCTTTGGCTGGATCGCCGAGATGTACATTCGCAACCTTGTCCTGATGACTTTGGTGGCGGGTGGCCTGCATCTGTATTTTTACACTTTCACCCGGCAGGGCCAGCACCTGAAGTATGATCCCCGGCCGTTGATGAAGAACGGCCGCCAGTTCACCCTTGGTGGCCAGATCCGGGACAACATGGTCTGGACCCTTGGCAGCGGGGTCACCGTCTGGACGGTCTATGAGGTTCTGATGTTCTGGGCGCTGGCCAACGGCTATGCCCCGCTTCTGACCTTTGCCGCCCATCCGGTCTGGTTTGTTGCCCTGTTCCTGCTGATCCCGATCTGGGAAAGCTTTTACTTTTACTGGATTCACCGGCTCCTGCATGTGCCGTTCCTGTACCGGCACGTCCACGCCCTGCATCATCGCAACATCAACGTCGGTCCCTGGTCCGGCCTGTCGATGCACCCGGTCGAGCATGTGATTTACCTTGGCACGGTTCTGATCCACTGGGTCGTTGCCGCCCATCCGGTGCACATCCTGTTCCATCTGCAATACTACACCCTGACGGCTGCCACGACGCATACCGGATTTGAGGGGCTGGTGATCAAGGATGAAAACCGGCTGAAGCTGGGCACCTTCCACCACCAGATGCACCACCGGTATTTTGAGTGTAACTACGGCTCGCTCGAGATCCCTTGGGACAAGCTGTTCGGATCATTCCACGACGGGACCGAGGCTGCGGACCAGCGCATCAAAGAACGGCGCAAGCGCCTGACCAACAGCTAGGGCCGGGTCGACCGGCCGGGGGAAAAGGCCGCAAGGTCGGTGTTCGGCCCGCGCCCGCTGGCGATTTGCGCCAGCCAGCGACCGGTCTTGGGCCCTGCCGTCAGCCCGACGTGCTGATGCCCGTAGCCCAGCGTCAGATTATTCGCCCGGGGTGCCGTACCGATGACGGGCAGGGAGTCCGGAGTGCTGGGCCGGTGGCCCATCCATTCGTCGACCCGGTCGTAGGTCAGGTCGGGGAACAGCGCCTTTACCTGCCGCCGCAAAAGGTCGAAGGGGGCCTTTGAGGGGGCTGCGTCCAGCCCTCCGAATTCGACCATACCTGCACAGCGCAACCGTCCGGTCATGGAGTGCATGGCAAACTTGCCCGACGTCACCATGACCGAGTTCCTGAGCGTGATCGACGGGTTCACGAATTCGATGTGATACCCCCGTTCGGATTCGAGCGGGACGGTGATCCCCAGTTTTGCCGCCAGCGGACCGGACCACGGCCCAAGGGTCAGCACGTAGTGATCCGCTGTCATCGGGCCCTTGTCCGTCTCAATCCCTGTGCAGGTCCCATTGGCAAGGCGGACGTTGGTGATCGTAGCCTTGCGAAACACGCCGCCCTTGTCGCAGAATTCCGCCATGAGGGCTGTGACATAGGCCCCCGGATCGACGATCCGGCCATGCCTGAGCAGCCTCACACCATGGCCAAAGCGTTGCCCGAGGGCCGGGTCATGGGCGGCAAGGTCCGCGCCCGACATCTCTTCGAACGGGACGCCATGCGTCCGGCGGATCGCCCAGCCGTAGCTGTCCGCCAGAAACGCCTCCCGGTCCTTGTAGCCGTAAATCCAGTCGTCGTCGGTGATGTATTGGGCCGCCGGGGTGCCATCGGCAAGGGCGTGGTGCTGATCCACCGCGTCATGCAGCAGTTCGTACAATTGACCCGCGATGTGATCGACGTTTCGGGATTGCCCAAGGTACTGTCGCAGGAACGGCAAGAGCCGTGGCAGATAGGACCACTTGAGGAACAGGGGCTGGTTGGGGCTGAACAGCATTCGGGGCGCCTTGCGCCACAGTCCCGGGACGCTGACCGGGACAATCGCACCCGATGCGATGACACCGGCGTTGCCGTAGGATGTGCCCGCAGCCGGTCCTTCGCGATCGATCAGGGTGACGGCGAAACCATCCCGTTGCAGCCAGAGCGCGGTCGAAACCCCGACAATGCCTGCGCCGACAACGATGACTGATCTTGTTTGCACGCCCATCCCCAATCGGCGTCACGAAACACCAGACCACCCGCCCGTGCAAGGGGATTGGATGGCCTATGTCCAAGGCGGCAGTTCTGGTGGCCCGCTAGCTGCCTTGAATACCGGGCGGTTAGGTCAGGAGTTGGTCAAGGTCATCGCTGTGGCGGCGTCTTCCCCGATTGCGAAGGCCCCTTCGATCAGACCGGGGCTGCGCTCGGCCACTTCTGACACGGCAAACCGCAGGCGGCCGCCAAGATAGGGCTGCCTTAGCAGGTTCGGCCCAACATCGGGATGGTGTGGGGGGTGCGACAGGTCAAGGTCGGTGACGATGTGCCGGTTGATCGCCCAATCCTCGATCTTGAGGGACACAGGCTCCCCTGCCGCCTCTCCCAGGCAGTCGGCTAGCTGGGTCAGAATGGCCTGCCGCAGACCGGCGGGGTCATTCTGGCGCTGTTCCGGCGGCCATCCGACAAAGCCGAAAATCGCGGCAGGGTTGCCTGCGATCCCTGAATGATCGTGCGCCTCGACCAAGGGGCCGTGGCGGCTGGCGATCCTGCCGGAAAGTCCACTGTCGCGCCAGAAGGGACGGTCGTAAACGGCGACAGCTTTGGCGGTCGTGCTCATCCAGGTTGGGGTGCGCCGCATCGCCTCGGTCAGGGACGGGGGCGCCCAGGGCAGGTGCAGGGTCGCGGCCGCCACGCGCAAGGGGATGGACAGGATGACCCTGCGGGCGGTGATCACTTCGCCCGAGGCGAGGTGGACCGCTATCCGGTCGGACCCATCCTCGATGACCCCGGTGACGGGGGCAGAGGTGCGAACGCGGTCGCTGCCCAATTGCCCGGCAAGCGCGTCAATCAGGGACGTCGGGCCGCCAACGGGGCGGACCATGCCGTCCTGTCCCGGCAAGGGCTGATGCAAGGGGCCCGGTCCATAGCCGGTGATCACGGCATTGCCGTCGTTGCACTGCTCAAACGTTTCGACGCCCAGCTTTTGCAGCCAACGGGCGGCGACGGGTTGGTATTTCGGCCAGATCCATGTCGGCCCAAGATCGGCCAGGACCCGACCGTTGTCTGGATCTCGCAAGGCGCGAATGCGGCCGCCGATCTGCGGCCCGGCCTCGAGGACCCGAACATCGGCACCCTTGCCCTGCAATGTGACCGCAGCCGTCAGACCCGACAGGCCAGCGCCGATGACAACGACATCCAAATCCGTCCCTCACCCCTTGTGGCGGAAACCGGACCCGGCACCGCTGACCTCGACATGCCGCAATCGAAGGCGCAATTCAATTGCCCCTCGGAACTCCTATCGATCTTGGCCGACGCTGGTGTGCTTGTCCGGTTCATCCGCCCCGACAAAGTTCATCGAACGGTCCGGTCACCCTTTCGCTGATCCCGTCATCGTCACGCAGCAGGAAAAGTGCGGGGATGTTCCGGGCTTGCGCCAGCGCGATGCCCTTTTGCGGCCCCAGGACCATCAAGGCGGTCGCCAAGGCATCGGCGCGCCAGCATTGAGGATCAAAGACGGTGACAGAAGCGATGCCGTTGTCCAAAGGTCGGCCCGTTGCCGGATCAATGGTATGGGCCAGCGCCTTGCCATCCATCAACCGGAAGTGCCGGTAGTCGCCTGAGGTCGCCAGTGCCCCGTCCTGCGGCTCAAGCGCATCCCAGGCTTCACGTGCGCCGCGAATAGGGGCATCGAGCGCGATGGACCAGCGGCCCTCGGCACCAGGCTTGCGGCCTTTCAGGCGCAGTTCGCCGTCCAGGATCACGAGGTAGTCGACGATTCCGGCCTTCTCCAGCACCTTTGCCATCAGATCAACGCCGTAGCCTTTGGCGATGCCCGACAGATCGAGCGAGAGAGGTGCCGTTTTGCGCAGAGCGGTTCCGTCCGGCGATAGTTCCAGCGCACCAGACCCGGCCGAAGGCAGGGAAGACAAGGGGGGATCGGTCCTCCCCGGCGGGCCAAAGCCCCAGGCGTCCACCTGTGACCCCACGGTGATGTCAAAGGCCCCGGATGTGGCCCGACCCAGCGCAATGGCCTGCCGAACGACGAAGGCAAGCTCTGCGGGAACGGGTACCCAATCACCTACCGGCGCGGCGTTTACCCGCGACAAGTCCGAGGCAGGTTTCCAGGTCGACATTTGCCCGTCCACCAGATCGACCGCTTGCTGAATTAGGGCAACAACCTTTGTTTTGACATCGTCGCGGGTGACAAAGTGCGCCGCCCACTCTGTCCCCATGGTCGGCCCTTGGGCACTTTGCAGGCTTGCGGCCTGTCTTGGTGTGGCAGGTTGCGGGGTCGCCGGGCGGGAAGGTTTGCGAAATCCGAACATGCGGCCCCCTAGTGTTCCGAGTCTGACACTTGCTACCGATTTCCCCTGATTTTATCGAGCGCATCAAGCGCGCGGCGCTCACGGGTGATGATGTTTTCGGCGCTCTTGCTCCACACGAAGGGCTTCGGTTTGGCGTTGTGCTGCATCAGGTAGTCGTAGATCGCGCCCTCGAGATCGTCGACGCTCGAGTAGCTGCCACGTCGGATGCGCTTCGTGGTGATCTCGGCGAAGAAGCGTTCGACGAGGTTCAGCCAAGACGCGCTGGTGGGCGTGAAATGCAACTTGAAGCGCGGATGTTTTTCCAGCCAGGCCTGCACCTCGGGCGTCTTGTGGGTGGCGTAGTTGTCGAGCACGATGTGGATGTCGCGGGGTTTCTTCACCGCCTGGTCGATCCGGCGGAGGAAGTTCAGGAACTCCTTTGCGCGGTGGCGCGGCATGCAGTCGCCGATGACCAGACCCGACTTGACGTCCAGCGCGGCGAACAGTGTGGTGGTGCCATGGCGCTTGTAGTCGTGGGTCATGGTCGCCGCGCGCCCCTTCTTGAGCGGCAGGCCAGGCTGGGTCCGGTCAAGCGCCTGGATCTGGGACTTCTCATCTACGCACAGCACGACGGCCCTTTCCGGCGGATCCAGATAGAGCCCCACGATCTCGGTGACCTTCGCCTCGAACATCGGGTCGTTCGAGACCTTGAACCCCTTGACGACATGCGGCTTCAGCCCTGCATCCGCCCATATGCGCCCCACGCTCGAGGGCGAGATGCCCACCGCTTCGGCCATCGTCGCGCGGCTCCAGTGTGTGGCGTTGGGCGGCGTTTCCTGCACGGTCTTCGCGATCACCTTCAGTCGGACTTCTCTGGGCAGGGGCGGAACTCGCGAGGGCCGCGTCTTGTCCCGCTTGAGCCCCAGCACGCCTTCATCGAGATACCGTTCCTGCCAGCGCCAGACCGTCGGCTTCGACATGCCCGTCCGCCGCATGATCTCGACGGTGCCCTGACCGCCCGCCGTCGCCAGCACGATCTCGGCCCGCCAGGCAATCTTGCGCGGCGTGTTGCGGTTGCTCAGCAAAGCTTGAAGCTCAGCGCGGTCGGCGGGGCCCAGGTAAAGGCAGATATCGGAGCGTCTCATCCGCGGACCATGCCACAGAGCAGCGCAGTCGGGAATCCTATGTCAGGCGCAGAACACTAGATTTGGATTCACATTAGATGCACCGGACTCAACGCTAACTGACTTCTACTTACTAGCAGAAAATGGATATGGATATGTATCTTCACCTACCGATTTAGGTGCATCCATAACTGGGGATTTGGACTTCTATGAGATCAATGTGGATATTGGGGCGTCCTACTCACTAATTACAAGCGGCAGCGATTTTTTTTCATCTCTGTATAGCGTTCCAAGCGCACAAAATTCAAACTTGGCCTTGTGGGATTCTAATGGTAATCTCCTGTCTCTCGGGACTGACTTTGGAGTCTACTCAGGTTTAACGTTTACGGCTACATCTGATTTGTATTATGTATCTGTCTTTGCCGATAGCATTGGAATGTATGCAATCGGCCTTCAAAACAACGATGTGATTGAGGGGAACGGCGTCGGAGAGACCATATCAATCGGGGGCTCGTATAGCGCAGCCCTAGATTTCTCAAGCGATGTGGATAAATTTTCATTTTATGCGAATGCTGGTGAGAGGCTCTACTTTGAGCTCAGTTCTGAAGTGGTGGATCTATATTTTGATATAGTGGATGTGCTTCGAACTGGTGTGGACTACTTAGTTTCTTCGGGGAGCGGACTTTACTTTTTTGATCCGGGAAATTCTGGAATTTACGATTTAAAATTATCCTCCTATTCATTCTTTCAGACAGGTAACTATTCTTTCAATTTTACCGACTTCTTGAGAAGCGATGTCTCCTTAACCCTTACGGATTTAAATGATAAGAAGGCTGAGCTGCTTGGGGCGTCAAATCTTTTTGTTGTGGGTAATGCAGGTGATAATGTAATTATTGGCAATAGTGGCAGCAATAATATTAGGGGTAACGACGGCAATGACGTTGTGCACGGCAACAATGGCAATGACCGGCTTTATGGCGGTAACAATAACGACCAACTCTTTGGTGGTAATGGCAATGACCTCCTTCAGGGTGATGCTGGCAATGACATCCTAAGCGGTGGAGCTGGTGTGGATACGATCGTGTTCACCGGCGCGACCAATACCAATGTAAACCTT
>Ga0213861_10005087_pt1 | contig 10608 bp, 12 predicted proteins | sample PICome_4_FD_160110 | JGI IMG/M metagenome (GOLD analysis project Ga0213861, IMG submission 160110) | Coastal seawater microbial communities near Pivers Island, North Carolina, United States - PICO131 | ecosystem: Environmental > Aquatic > Marine > Coastal | place: USA: North Carolina...
GTCTTTCTGGATCCGCCCTATGGCAAGGCGCTTGGCCAGCGCGCGCTCTCGTCATCAGAGTCCGGAGGCTGGCTAAGCCCTGATGCGCTGATCGTTTGGGAAGAGAACGCACCCCAAGTCGCGCCACCCGGGTTCGAGACCCATGACTCGCGCCGATATGGCGACACTCACATCACGATTTTACAAAGGACTGCCCCATGACCCGCCCCGATATGGTGATTTTCGACTGTGATGGCGTCATCGTGGACAGCGAGACGATCACAAATGTTTTGCTGCAAGAGGAACTGGCAGGCCGCGGTCTGGACCTGCCGCTAAGCGAGATCGAGCGGACCTTTGTCGGGGGCACCATGCTGACCGTTGCGGAAAAGGCCAAAGCCAAGGGCGCGGATCTGCCCGACAACTGGGTCGCGTATTTCTACGACCGCATGTACGAGGCGCTGGCCAAGGGCACGCCTTTGATCACAGGAATCGAGGCGGTGATGGATCTGCTCGACGCCGCTGGCATCCCTTATGCCGTTGGCTCTAACGGCAGTCTGGAAAAGATGGCGATCACGTTGGGCCAGCACAAGGCCCTGCACGCCCGGCTAAAAGACCACCTGTATTCCGCCCATTCCGTCGGAATTGCCAAGCCGGAACCAGGTATGTTCCTGCTGGCCGCCAAGGATTTCGGCATTGCCCCCGACCGCTGCGCCGTCATCGACGATAGCCCTACAGGGTGCATCGCCGCGCGCCGTGCCGGGATGCGGGGCATGGGGTTTGCCGAACATGACGACGGCGCGCGTCTTGCCGCCGAAGGGGCCGAGGTGTTTCACCGGATGGCGGATTTACCGGGGTTGCTGGGGCTATAAAGCGATCAGTCCCACGTCGGGTGAAATTTGCCTGCGGGCGACAGCGTAAACAACTCGCACCCATCCGACGTGACCCCCACCGAATGTTCAAACTGCGCGGACAGAGATTTGTCGCGGGTCACAGCAGTCCAGTCATCAGCCAGCACTTTGGTCTCTGGTCGCCCCAAATTGACCATGGGTTCGATGGTAAAGAACATGCCTTCTTCTAGCCGTGGCCCAGTCCCCGGACGCCCATAGTGCAGCACATTGGGCGGCGCATGAAACACGCGACCCAGCCCGTGACCGCAGAAATCGCGCACAACAGACATACGCTCTGCCTCTACATAGCTTTGGATGGCAAAGCCGATGTCGCCAAAGGTATTGCCCGGCTTCACCGCCTCAATCCCCTTGAACAGCGCGTCATGGGTGACGTCGATCAGGCGTTCGGTCTTGCGGCTTAGCTTGCCCGCTACATACATCCGGCTTGTGTCGCCAAACCAACCATCAACAATCACCGTGACGTCGATGTTCAGAATATCGCCGTCTTTCAGAACCTTAGTCCCCGGAATGCCGTGACAGACCACGTGGTTGACCGAAATACACGAGGCGTGCTGATAGCCCTTGTACCCAATGGTCGCCGATTTCGCGCCCGCGTCATCGACCATCTGGGTGATCACACGATCAATCTCTTCGGTGGTTTGCCCAACTTGCACCAAGGGCGCCATGGCATCCAGAATTTCCGCAGCCAGTTTGCCCGCGCGGCGCATCCCGTCGAAATCCGCGTCTTCGTAGATGCGAATACCCTCTTTGGTCAGGCGACCTTTGTTGCGCTCATCCACGCCGCTGCTCCATTTCTGATTTAGGCTGCTACATAAGCGAGAATGCCCCGGAAAACCAAGGCAGGATTTGCGTCTTGCCTTAAATACTTGGTCGGACTTAACGTCACATTACGGGATTTGCACAAAGGACCACACGGTGAAGACAAGATTGATCGCCTTTCTGGGCATAGGCTTGCTGGCCTTGACCCCTTCGGCTTTTGCACAAAGCTGCGAAGACAGCGTGGCGGAATTGTTTCAAAGCGGGCCGCTGAACCCCCTTAACCGCACCGGATGGCGCGAGACCACGGTGCAGGTTGCAGAGGACGGCAGCGAGAGCACAATCATCGAGGCCGTCTGGCAAAATCCGGCGCGCGTGCGGTCCTTAAGCAATGGAACATACATTATCGCAATCAATTCTGACACATGGACCGCCCCGTCAGAGGACGGCCCGTGGACCGCGGCGGGTGCCACATTGCCCCCGGATATCGAGGCCTATCACCAGGCCAATAATGACGCCTTGATGCGCAATGTGACCGAGGTTTCTTGCCCCGGCGAGGTCGAGATCGATGGGCGCAGCCTGACCAAATACATCTATCGCACCGTCACCGACCCCAACGAATACGGCATTTGGTTTGGTGGCTTGTTTCACACCTTCATCGATCCAAAGACCGGAGAACTGGCGCGTATCGAAGTCAGCGAGAGCGTTGCCTCTTGGGCACCAGAGCCAGCCAAGGGCAAGACCGTGACGACCTATAGCTATGACCCGACGATCACGATTGACCCGCCGGAATAGGAATGGCGTGGCGCAGATGGCTTTCTGTCGGTGAGATCGCGCAATCATAGGCGATAACTTCGACCCCCTGCGCGCGCGCCTCTGTCAGCGCCTGCGCATATTTTGGGTCGATATCAGCGGCCACATCAAAGCGGTCACAATCGGTGCGCTGGATAAGGTAAAGCATGACAGCGCGGTGGCCCTGTTGCACCATCTGCACCAGTTCTTGCAGATGCTTAGTCCCACGCGCGGTCACGCTATCGGGGAATTCCGCCAGACCGGGTGCGCGGGACAGGGTCACGCTTTTGACCTCGACATAGGCGTCGGGCAGGCCCGCTTGGGTCAACAGAAAATCAATACGACTGGATTGGCCGTATTTCACTTCGGCGCGTTGTGTTTCATAGGTGGCAAGCTGGGCGATCCGCCCGTCGGTCAAAGCCTCTGCCACGATCTTATTTGCGGCACCTGTATCCACACCCACCATAGCGCCATCAGCATATTCCACCAACCGCCAGCCGTATTTCAGCTTTTTCTTCGGATCGTCATTGGGTTCCAGCCAGCATATCAAACCCGCGTCCTTCATCCCCAGCATCGAGCCGGGGTTGGGGCAATGGGCGACCACCTCTGTTCCGTCTTCCAGCCGCATATCGGACAGAAAGCGTTTGTAGCGACGGATCAGGCGGGCGGGAACGAGAGGGGTTTGAAAGCGCATTCCAGAGGCTTATAGCGTAAGGAAATGACCGACAAGGAGAGCGAGATGACCAACCCAACCGCTGCCATGCTTGTGATCGGGGATGAAATCCTGTCCGGGCGCACGCGTGACGCAAATATGTACCATCTTGCCGGGGAAATGACCAAGCTGGGCATCGACCTGAAGGAAGTGCGCGTGGTCAGCGATGATGCGGACGCCATCGTTGAGGCGGTTAATACCTTGCGGGCTCGGTTTGACACTGTGTTCACCTCTGGCGGCATTGGCCCAACCCATGACGATATCACCGCCGATTGCATCGCTGCGGCCTTTGGTGTGGCAATTGACGTGCGCGAGGATGCCCGTGCGTTGTTGGCGGCCAATTACGCCTCGCGCGGGATCGAGTTGAACGAGGCCCGCCTGCGCATGGCACGGATCCCTGATGGAGCGACCTTGATCGAGAACCCTGTGTCGACCGCGCCCGGGTTTACCCTTGGCAATGTGCATGTGATGGCGGGCGTTCCGTCGATCTTTCAGGCTATGGTCGCCTCTGTTGTGCCCACATTGACCGGCGGTGCGCCTTTGATCAGTGAAACCATCCGCGTTGACCGTCCCGAAGGCGACGTGGCCGGGCCATTGGCCGATGTGGCCAGCGCGAATCCCTCGCTGTCCATCGGGTCTTACCCTTTCAACAATGCCAGCGGCATGGGATCAAACATCGTGATCCGGGGCAGTGATGGCGATCTGGTCGCACAGGTCGCGACAGAGCTACGGGGTGTCTTTGCCGGGTTCGTCGGATGACCCTGCCTGACGCCAAAACGCTAAATGACGTGCTAGAGGCCACATGGCCCGCCGCAAAGATGCACCGTGCAGGGCCTTGGATGATCCGCGAGGGGGCAGGCGGTGGCAAACGTGTGTCTGCCGCGACGGTCGAGGCGGATTATACCGAGGCCGATATCGCAAGTGCCGAAGCTGAGATGCAGGCGCTTGGGCAAGATGCCTTGTTCATGCTGCGCCCCAAGGATGCCGCGCTTGATCAGATGCTGGACCAGCGCGGTTATCGCGTGATTGACCCGGTGGATCTTTACGTCCTGCCAGTGGCTGCGCTGACGCAGGAACGCTTGCCCTTGGTCACCGCCTTTCACATCTGGCCGCCTCTGGCGATCATGCCTGATCTCTGGGCCGAAGGTGGCATTGGCCCCGCGCGTATCGCCGTGATGAACAGGGTTAATGTACCCAAGACAGCGATTCTCGCCCGCCAAACCGACCAACCAGCAGGAACTGCCTTTGTCGCGATCCATGACGGCATCGCCATGATCCATGCCATCGAGGTCGCGCCCAAGCTGCGCCGTCAGGGTGTTGGCACCAAGATCTTGCGGGCTGCTGCCGAATGGGCCCAAGATAACGGTGCGACGCATCTGTCTTTGGCGGTTACCTGCGCGAATACCGGCGCGAATGCTCTGTATGCTTCCCTTGGGATGACGGTTGTGGGACATTACCATTACCGCATAAAATAGGGCAAAACGCCCGGAGCAGACATGACACAGACCAAAAACAAGACCAGCGCACTCGATCTGCCAATGTGCGATCCGCTGCCAGAGGCGACGCAGAAATATTTCGATATCTGTCAGGACAAACTGGGCATGATCCCGAATGTCTTGCAGGCCTATGCCTTTGACATCGACAAGCTGAACGCCTTTACAGCCATGTATAACGACCTGATGCTGGGCCAAAGTGGCCTCAGCAAACTGGAACGAGAGATGATCGCCGTCGTCGTCAGCTCGATCAATCGCTGCTGGTATTGTCAGGTCGCCCATGGGGCCGCCGTGCGTCAGATCAGCCGCGATCCGGTGCTGGGCGAGCGTATGGTGATGAATTATCGCACCGCCGATCTGGATGCGCGCCAACGTGCCATGCTGGATTTCGCCGCCCATCTGACCAGCGCCAGCGCCTCTACCGAAGAGTCGCACCGTCAGGCGCTGCGCGATGTGGGGTTCAGTGATCGCGATATCTTTGACATCGCCTCTGTCACCGGATTTTACAACATGTCCAACCGCGTCGCCTCGGCCATCGATATGCAGCCCAACGACGAATATCACGCCTCGCACCGGTGATCCGGGGCGCGATCATAGCGGTTGCCGGATTGGGCGTTCCTCTGGACGTCTGGGGGTTGTCGTTGAACATGCCCGGCGGCGCGGAAGAGGTTGCCACCAGCATCAGCCGCGATGACAGCTATTTCCTGCCCACCTCGCCTTTCAGCAATGGAACGCTGGACGGGGTCGTCGCCGAAGGGATCGTGCGTCAAACCGCCTGGAAGATCGACGAAGACAACATGACCACCCTGCAGATCCTCGCGCCACTGCGGCAGGACTTGCAGGATCTGGGGTTTGAATCGCTTTACGAATGCGAGGCACAGGTCTGCGGCGGCTTTGATTTTCGCTATCAGATAGAGCTGTTGCCCGAACCAGATATGCATGTGAATTTAAGTGATTTCCGATACTTATCTGCAAAAAAAGGGGAAGGGATCAGCACGGAATATGTGGGCCTTGTGGTCAGTCGCAGCACCAAGACCGGGTTTATCCAACTGACACAGATCAGCGCCTCTGATCGCTCTGTCCCCTTCACAACCTCAACCAAGGCCCCACCACCGCAAACCGCGCCGGCCTTGGCGGGACCGATTGGCGAGTTGCTGGAAAGCACCGGACACGCCACGCTGGATGACCTGTTGTTCAAAACCGGGTCGTCCGAACTTGGTGACGACAGCTTTGCCTCGCTGGAAAACCTCGCCCAATACCTGACCGCGCGCCCGGATCGTCAGGTCAAACTGGTCGGCCACACAGATGCCTCTGGCTCTCTAGAGGGCAATGTCACCCTGTCCAAACGCCGTGCCTCCGCTGTCGCCGTGCGGTTGGTAGAGACATATGGCGTCAGCCCCGATCAGGTGTCTTCGGACGGCGTCGGCTTTCTGGCCCCGCGCGCCAGCAACCTGACCGAAGACGGACGCACCCTAAACAGACGGGTCGAGGTCATCCTGACCTCGACCCAGTAATCCGTTCATAATTGCGCAAACCTACCAGACGTCTGGCCCCTTATCGGCAAAGTGGTGCACAAGGAAATCGATGAAGGCGCGCACCTTGGGCTGTGTAAACCGACCCGGAGGATAGACCGCATAGATCCCTTGCGTTTCGACCGGCAGGTCCTCGATCGCCTCTTCGATTAGACCGTCCTTCAACGCATCTGCGTAGAGAAAGCTGGGCAGATAGGCGATGCCAAGCCCACTGATCGCGGCGTTCAGCAAGGACTGCCCGTCATTCACACTCAGCCATCCCGCCGTGCGCACCTGACGCTTTTCACCAGATGGCGCAGTCAGTTTCCACACGTTGCCAGAGGATTGGCTGGAATAATGCAGCAGCTTGTGATCGTTCAGATCGTCAATCTTCTGCGGTCGCCCGTATTTCTCGAAATAAGCAGGCGATCCAATCATCCGCTTGCTGGTCTCTGTCAGTTTGCGTGCTCGCAGCGTGCTGTCTTCCAACTCTCCGATGCGCACGGCCATGTCAAAGCCTTCGCTGATCAACTCGACATAGCGGTTGTTCAGGACCATATTCACCGTGATGTCCGGAAATTCGCTAAGGAAATTCCCAAGCACCGGAGACAGGTGATTGACCCCAAAATCCGTCGCCACGCTGATCCGCAACAGCCCGGATGGGGCCGATTGCATCGACGTCACCAGCGCGTCCGCCTCTCCGGCGTCGTTCAATACGCGGCGTGCGCGGTCGTAGTAGGCTAGCCCAATCTCCGTTGGACTGACCCGCCGTGTGGTTCTGTTCAAAAGCCGTGCCCCAAGCCGCGCTTCGAGAGACGAAACGTGCTTTGACACCGCAGATTTGGAGATCCCCATCTTCTTTGCCGCGTCTGTGAATCCACCTTGATCCACGACAGTGGCAAAGGCCTCCATTTCCGTTAGTCTGTCCATATCATACTCGTTTCTTCCTCGGCCCCTCAGAAGGCATGTATCCCCCCCAATTCAGGCAGGAATGCGATGGTCGCCGGACAATACTATGGTTTTATGAGGGATCGTTATGGGCCAGGAAACGTTGACGACCCATAGCTGCGGCAGGCGCCTCAATACAGAGATCCAAGGCTGACTGTCCCGATAAGAGGTTCAAATATCTTAAGAATTATGGCGACCACTCAATTAGTGCAAAAAGCGCCCCGTCCAAAATGATGTCCAAACCATGTAACGCGCGGCGGGCCCCGTCTTGGCCAAAGGACAAGATGGGGAGATAAAAGCGGTTACATCGTCTCGACGCAATGACGTCGAAAGGCGCGCTTCAACATATCAAGTTCGGCGCGCAAAAGGTCCAATTCGGCGCGCAGGTCATCTTCGATCGGGACCCCCGTCACCATGGTGAAACTCTCCAACCGCTCACCACTCTCTGGATCGTCGATCAGAAATGTCTGGACGCCATCTGACAAAAGCTCTGGCGGGATCGCGATCTTGACCGTCCAGACGCCTGGCGTCTCGCCATCAGGCAGGATCGCCACGGTTTTGAGCGGCTCTTCGAGATGGGTCACGCGAATCTGCGGCGGCTCGTCACCAGTGCCACCGCTCAGCACACCTTCCCAGATACCCGCCTGGATCCGCGTCTTCACCAAAGAGATCTCGGCCATGCCTCTTCTTCCCTTCTTCGCCTATAGTTCGGCCCGCGGACGCCGCGTCAGCGCCACGTCCCGCAGTACGATCTGGTTCATCTCGGCCCCTTCAAAGATCAGGTCCAGCCACATCCGCTCCAGCCGCTTTTCGTTCAGCTTCGTATAGGCAAGATCAAACTCGACCATCACCTCATCCGCACCCAACGGCAGTTCCCGTACGATTTGTTCGACGTTCGGGCCATGTTTGATGTTCAGGCGTGCAAAAATTTCCAGGGGACGCTCTACCTCGACCACGACGGTCAGTCGGATCAGGTGGCGACGTTCAAGACCTTCGACGCCAGACTCTGGCAGTTCCACCACAAGAGACAGGAACGACCCATCAAAACGAAAAACATCCATCCGCAGCCCAAAGGGCGACAAATCGCTTTCGCGGGAATTGCGCACTTGTCGAAGAGTCAGCTCTGTGACGCGGCAATCATGGAAGACCTTCACCTCTGCGCCGTATTGCGCCTTGGATTCCACCGCAATCATGCCCAAAGGCTCAATCGGTCCGCGCCAGAGCTCTGGGCGATAGGCCCAATCCGTATACAGCGGTTTCTGGATCGCATTGGATCCCACCGCCGGAAGCGCAAGCCGCCCCTCTGCCACATACAGCAAGCGGTTCAGACGACGCCGGATTTCACGCGCCTGAGTGCGCATCGTGCGCAGGGTTTCCAGATCGAGTTTTTCGGCGTTACGCGCAACTTGACCCCAACGCCGCAAGACACGCTTGTGAAAAATCCCACTTAACAATCCGCCCAACCGCATAATCCTGTTTCGACTTCCCACTTCGCGGATACAATCTTTGTTTCCTTTTTAGAAACAAATAACGTCACGGAAACAATGGGTGAAGCCGGAATTTTTGCAGGATCGGCGCATTGGCAACGTCCCCGTCTTGCAATGCCGTCATCATGGGCATCGGCGGCGTTTCCTTGCGAATTCTTGCTAAAAAGGCTTGCAATGTGGCCAAACCCTCGCGGGCTGGCAGTGGATGGTCCTTGAACCCAAGCACCGAGGCCGTTATCAGACGCCCGTTCAATTCGAAAAGACCGCGCCAATAGGTGGCCTCTATTCCCGATATCTGAAATCCGCTTTTGTCCTGCAGGTGAATCAGAACCGCGTTGCTGTCCCGAAGCACGCCAAGGACCGTCACAGATCCCGCCTGACCATCCCGCGCCAAAACCGCGCGTCCTGCCTTTGTAGAGACAAACTTTGCGAGTTGATCAAGAGTTTCCGGGGTCGCTGCCCCAATGCCACGTTGATCGACAGAGGCCGTCAGAATGCCCGGAAAAAAGGGCACCTCGTCATGATCATCGCCGGACAGAACCGCACAACCGCCCAAAAGAACAAAGGCGGTCTGTCCACGCAGCCGACTGGCAGATTTATCGACGCAATATCCCTTAGGCCCGGCAATCACGATGGAGTCGTTTGCCACCGTGATTGTCCGCGTTCCAAAAGCATATGAAGTGTCTTGTTTGCTGACAGCGGGGGGCGCAAGGCACCCCGCCAATCCAAGAAGCACCGCAAGCGCGATGGATCGTTTAAAGATCCATATAAACATGACGTTCCGCTTTGCCGCCGGGGTGTGTCACCGCCCCTTTGTAGGTCTCGCCCACAAGCTGCGAATATTTCCACAGCGCACCAGAGGCATAGATCGTTTCACGCGGACCGGCCCAGGCCGCCTTACGGGTCGCCATGTCTTCGTCGCTGAGATCCACGGATATTTCGCCGTTGATCGCGTTAATGGTGATCACATCGCCGTCTTTCAGCAGGGCAATCGGACCGCCGTGAAAGGCCTCTGGCCCAACGTGACCGACGCAGAACCCGCGTGTGGCCCCCGAGAAACGACCATCGGTGATCAGCGCAACCTTTTTGCCCATGCCCTGACCTGACAGCGCCGCGGTGGTCGACAGCATCTCGCGCATACCGGGTCCACCTGCGGGGCCTTCGTTGCGGATCACAAGGACTTCACCCTCTTTATACTCGCGCTTTTGCACAGCATCGAACGCATCTTCTTCGCATTCGAACACACGGGCGGGACCAGAGAAGACTTGCTGTTCTTCGGTCATGCCAGCGACCTTCACGATGGCGCCAGTTGGCGCAAGGTTGCCCTTGAGCCCGACAACGCCACCGGTTTTGGTGATTGGGGTGGCGATTGGATAGATCACCTTGCCATCTGCCTCACGTTCGACCAGATCGATTTCCTCGCCAATAGAGCGCCCGGTGACGGTGATGCAATCCTCGTGGATCAAACCCGCCTTGCGCAGTTCTTTCATCACAACCGGCACACCGCCTGCCTCATACAGATCCTTGGCCACATAGGCGCCGCCCGGTTTCAGATCGACGAAATACGGCGTATCTCTGAAGATTTCGCAAACATCTTCGAGGAAAAAGTCGATACCGGCCTCATGGGCAATCGCAGGCAGGTGCAGACCGGCGTTGGTAGAACCACCCGTACAGGCCACAACGCGCGCGGCGTTTTGCAGGGATTTCAGCGTCACGATATCGCGGGCGCGGATGTTCTTTTCGATCAGGTTCATCACCGCTTCGCCAGAGGCGACAGAGTAATGATCACGCGATTCGTAAGGCGCAGGCGCACCGGACGAGTTGGGCAGAGCCAGACCGATGGCCTCGGACACGCAGGCCATGGTGTTAGCGGTGAATTGACCACCACACGCGCCAGCCGACGGACAAGCAACGCGTTCCAGCGTGCGCAGGGCTTCGTCGGTCATGTTGCCCGCCTGATGCATACCAACGGCCTCGAACACGTCCTGAACAGTGACGTCCTTGCCATCCAGCCGGCCGGGC
>Ga0213861_10005090_pt1 | contig 10606 bp, 6 predicted proteins | sample PICome_4_FD_160110 | JGI IMG/M metagenome (GOLD analysis project Ga0213861, IMG submission 160110) | Coastal seawater microbial communities near Pivers Island, North Carolina, United States - PICO131 | ecosystem: Environmental > Aquatic > Marine > Coastal | place: USA: North Carolina | collected...
ATTCATTTTCATTAGAAGAATCCATATTTTCAGCATAGGTTACTGTTAAATTATCAGAGCCAATTCCGCCAAACCTTCCCCAATTACCAGAAGATCTGTCTGTAGGTTGTAGGTCTTCTTCAAAAAACGTTACTTCTATTACTTCAAAAGTAAGCGAGTTTTCATTTAGATTAGGTTTTAAAGTATCTTCTTCTGTATTAGAGGTGTTATTTGTATTGGAAGTATTTGTATTGGGAGTGTTGTTAACCAATGTTGAATTTGATTCTTCAGGTGTATTTGAGGTTTCTTTTTCACACCTGATAGCAATAACCAAGAAAACAAAAAAACAAAGAGAAAAAGATTTAATATTTGACATGTGATAAATAATTAGTGGAAGCTGCAAGCTAAGGTTTTTTCGGGTTAGTTATTTACTTTAAAAATGAAGACGAAAAGTACTCTTTACACCTCTATTACTCTAAAATTTGTACATTACCCGTCAAAACAAAAATATGAAAAATTTTATTTTTTCACTTGCCTTAGTGTTTATTCAACTGACAATTGCACAGCAATTAAATCCTAAGTGGATGAAGGGTATTGCACCAAGAAATATTGGTCCTGGTGGGATGAGTGGTCGGGTTACTGCTATAGATGTGGTAAACAATCAAAGTGATATTATTTATGTCGGTACTGCTTCTGGTGGAATATGGAAGTCTACTAGCGGTGGGGTAAATTGGACTCCTTTGTTTGAAGATCAAGTTACTGCCTCTATCGGAGCAATCGCAATTCAACAATCCAATCCTGACGTCATTTGGGTAGGTACTGGTGAAGGAAACCCCAGAAACAGTTTGAACGGAGGCTATGGGGTATACCGCTCGTTAGATGCTGGAAAAACATGGAAGGCCATGGGATTGGAAAAGACCCGACATATTCACAGAATTATAGTTGACCCGACCAATCCAAATATAGTCTATGTTGCAGCTATTGGCTCTCCTTGGGGGGAGCATCCAGAACGTGGAATTTTTAAAACTACTGATGGAGGAGCAAGCTGGAATAAAATATTATACGCCAACCCTAAAACTGGGGCTGCAGACTTGATCATGGATCCTTCAAATCCCAATAAATTGGTTGCTGCTTTATGGGAACATAAGCGCGACCCTTGGTTTTTTAAATCAGGGGGTAAAGGAAGTGGACTTTACATTAGCATTGATGGTGGAAAAAATTGGATTCAAAAAACAGAGAAGGACGGTTTGCCAAAGAGAGAACTGGGAAGAATTGGCTTGGCAATTGCACACAACAAACCCAATGTTATTTATGCTCTGATTGAGGCAAAAAAGAATGCACTTTACAAATCTACAGATGGTGGAGATCAATGGGTAAAAGTTAATGACAAAGATGGAATAGGAAACAGACCTTTTTATTACTCTGACCTTTTTGTCGATCCTCAAAATGAGAATAGAGTCTATACCGTATTTACCTATGTCAATATTTCAGAGGATGGAGGTAGAAGCTTTAAAGAATTAATGCCAGCATATAATGTAAGTAACGGAGTTCACCCTGATCATCACGCATGGTGGATTCATCCCGAGGATGGGTCTTTTATGATTGATGGAAATGATGGTGGACTGAATATTACTCGTGATGGTGGTGCTTCTTGGCGTTTTGTTGGGAATATTCCCGTTGCTCAATTTTATCATATTAGTGTTGATAACGAATATCCCTACAATGTATATGGGGGGATGCAAGACAATGGTTCTTGGAGGGGTCCTGCCTATGTGTGGAAAGCCCAAGGGATTCGAAATTCATATTGGCAAGAAATTGCGTTTGGAGATGGTTTTGATGTTGTCCCGGATAAGGACGATTCTCGATTCGGTTATGCGATGAGTCAACAAGGAAATGTTTCTCGTTACGATTGGCAAACAGGTAATAATTACGGTGTGCGCCCCACCCACCCAAACCCTGACATGAGACTTCGGTTCAACTGGAATGCGGCTATAGGTCAAGATCCTTTTGACAACAGTACGGTCTATTTTGGAAGCCAATTTGTACACAAAAGCAAAGACAAGGGATTGACCTGGGAGGTCATATCTCCAGACTTGACTACCAATGATCCTGAAAAACAGAAACAGAGTGAAAGTGGTGGACTCACCTTGGATGCTACGGGTGCAGAAAACCACTGTACGTTACTGGTTATCGAACCCTCCCCTTTGCAAAAAGATTTACTCTGGACCGGTTCAGATGATGGTAGGGTGCACATTACTCAGGACGGAGGATCGACTTGGGTTGAGCTTACTAAAAACTTAAAACAGCTTCCGGAGGGCAGTTGGATTGCTCAGATCAAGGCTTCCAATAAAGATGCTGGAACGGCATTGTTGGTGGCTAACGATTATCGCAGATACAACTATACACCCTATGTTTACAAGACAACTAATTATGGTAAAACATGGACACGAATAGTAGATGAAGAAGACGTTTTTGGGTATGCTTTGAGTATCGTTGAGGACATAGAAACAGATCGTTTACTGTTTTTGGGAACTGATGATGGTTTATATTATTCCTTAGATGCGGGAGGCAAATGGACCAAGTTTGATCCTAAAGTATTTCCAACAGTATCCACTAAAGACTTGGTCATTCATCCAAGAGAACATGACTTAGTCATCGGGACATTTGGGCGAGCTGCTTGGGTATTTGACGACATCAGACCCTTGAGGGCAGTTGCTAATTCTCCTGAATTGATTGAAAAAGAATCTCATCTTTTTGATCCCCCCACAGCCTATCTCGCTGCTTATCAGCAACCGACAGGTTCTCGTTTTGGAGGGGATGCGCTTTACAATGCGGAGAACAGAAAATACGGTAGTATGTTAACTTATTTTTATACTGCTAAGGATAGCAAGGAGAAAGATTCTTTAACCCTAAAAATATACGACGGCGACAGACAAATTAGAACCTTAAAGCGAAAAGCACCTAAGGAGACCGGATTCCACCGATGGTACTGGTCTTTAAATGAAAAAGGAGTTGAACGACCAAGTCGATCTGAGTCTAAGAGAAAAAGAGAGCCAAGTGGTGTGACAGTAAAACCAGGAAGCTATAAAGTTGTTTTAGAAAGCAAGGATATCAGTTCTGAAACTGAGGTAACTGTAATGACTGACCCTCGATTGGAAATTTCTCAAAAGGCGATTGATGACGGCTACAATTATTCTAAAAAAATTGAGAGCTATATGAAGAAAACTACTGCAGCAGTAAATCAATTGAAAGCAAGTAAAAAAACCTTGGGTACTTACAAATCGAGAATTGAAAAAAATGACAAGGAAGTCAACAAAGAATTACTTGAAACCATCGCTGAACACACTATGCAAATTGACAGTATCCTAAATTCCTTTATTGGAAAGGAGGATAAACGACAGGGAATCGTCAGAAATCCCGAAAACAGCGTACTTAAAAGAATATATATCGCAAGTCGATATGTTAGATCTAGACCAAAAGGGATCACAATAACTGAAAAAAAACTTTTGGAACACCTAAAAAATGATTTACAGACTGCTCTTCAGCAAACCAATGCTTTTTACGAGGAACATTGGGAAGCTATTAAGGCAAAAATTGAGGCAGTTGAACTCTCTGATTTTAAACCAATTGAGCGTTTTGAAATAGATTAATTTAAAGTCTACTAATATAACTTCCTAGCGTGTCTTTAAATTGAAACCCTTCTAAGGTTCTGTATTTATTCAATTTTTTATGTGCTTCGAGTCCCCACAATAAAAATTCAATAAGAAAATAACGATCTTCAGGGCTACAGTCTGGCTGGTGTGTTTTAATAAGAGCATTCACTCCCGGAAGATTGTCTAGTAATTTTTTATAATCTTGATCACTGAGGGTATCCTCTAAAAACAGCTCATTATCTTTAAAGAACCATCCTAATAAATCATCATAAGGACCTTCCTCATCTGCTTTTTCAAGTTTTTTAACTTCGGGGAAATAGCTTGGGAACAAGGTCTTAACAGCTTGTGTAATTAGGTAATAGGAGATTTGTTCTGCACCTTCTTGTTCTCCTTCATATACCAATTCGATCTTACCATTGATTGCGGAAATGATCCCGAGAAAATCAGCCATACGAAGACTGGTTTTTGTTTCGCCACTGATTAGCATTCTGCGTTCTGCTGTAGAGAGTAAATTTTCAAAAGCGGTAATACTCATTCGTGCACTAACCCCACTTTTTGCATCGACATAATCACTTTTACGAGCCTCAAAACTAATTTGTTCTAAAACATCTCTAGACAGTTCAGGGATATGAATATTAGGAGTTTGTTCTTCGGCAGCTTGAGCTTCTTGTTTTGTAATTTCTTTAGCTATCTGACGATTATGAGGATAGTGAGTCAGTATTTGTGAACCTATACGGTCTTTAAGTGGGGTCACTATACTTCCTCGATTCGTATAGTCTTCTGGATTAGCTGTAAAGATCAGAAGAGGCTGAACAGGAAAGCGTAATTTAAAACCTCTTATTTGGATTTCCTTTTCTTGGAGAATTGAAAACAATGCCACTTGAATACGCGCCTGTAGGTCAGGTAATTCATTGAGTACAAAAATACAACGGTGGGCACGAGGTATCATTCCGAAATGAATAACCCGTTCATCAGCATATGATAATTTAAGATTGGATGCTTTGATGGGGTCTACATCGCCAATCAAGTCGGCTACTGTCACGTCGGGTGTAGCGAGTTTTTCATAAAAACGATCGCTTTGATGGAGCCAATTTACGGGAGTTTTATCTCCTTTTTCAGCAATAAGCTCTTTGGCCTCTCTGCTGATAGGGTCTAACGGATCGTCATTGATTTCGGAACCTTCCACTACTGGAATCCACTCATCAAGTAACGTAGTAAGTTGTCTTGCAAGACGCGTCTTTGCTTGTCCACGCAACCCGAGTAAGTTCATATTGTGGCCTGAAAGTATTGCACGCTCAACATCCGGGATGACTGTATTTTCATATCCAATCAAACCCTCAAAACTGGAGAGTCCTTCCTGCAGTCTGACCTTTAAATTTTGAGCGAGTTCTTGCTGTATAGTTTTAGGTTGATAACCTGATTTTTTTAAATCCCCGAGGGTACTAATGTTTTCTCTTTTCATTTATGATTTTATTCTAAACGTTTTTTTCTATTTTTTTCATAGTCTTCAAAGATCATTTCTCCCAGTCCTTTTAAACCAGTAAAAAAGGCTTTCCCTCGATTGACTTCTGTAAATGTGCGTATAAATTGTTGTAAATAATGGTCTTGAGCGATCATAAAAGTAGTTATAGGAATATGTAATTTTTTTGCTTGGCGTGCCATATTGTAGCATTTCTCTACGATCATTTCATCCAGTCCAACACTATTTTTATAATAGGTTCCATCGGGCATTTTTAAGCAGCTGGGTTTACCGTCAGTGATCATAAAAATTTGCTTATTAGTATTTTTCTTTCTTCGGAGTAAATCCATCGCTAACTCTAAACCTGCAACTGTGTTAGTATGGTAAGGGCCTGCCTCCAAATAAGGCAAGTCTTTAAGTAAAATTTGAGAGGCATCGTTTCCAAAGACCAGTATGTCAAGAGTATCTTTAGGGTAGCGGGTAGTGATAAGCTCTGCCAGTGCCATTGCAACTTTTTTAGCAGGTGTGATTCGATCCTCTCCGTACAATATCATACTATGACTGATATCGATCATCAGAACTGTACTCATCTGAGTTTTGTAAAAAGAGTCTTCTACAACCAGGTCTTGATCTTGTATATTAAAGTCCCCATCTAGGTTTCGAATTTGCGCATTTTTGATGCTTTCGGTCATGGCAATTTTTTCTAGAGGGTCCCCGAATTGATAAGATTTAAATTCACCTGTACTTTCTTGACCTGCACCGGTGTTTTTAGTTTTATGATTTCCAGCGGCTGTTTTCTTTAAATTCCCAAAAATTTGTTTGAGTGCGTATTCTCTGAGTATTTTTTCGGTTTTAGGTGTCAGTGCAAATCCTTCACCCTGACCGTCACCACCTTGCTTGGGTTTAGGCTGGATATAAGCTTTTTGCTTGAGATCTTCAATAAAATCATCTATGGTATAATCTTCATCAGTAAGTTGATATTCTTTATCCAATTCCCTCAGCCATTCTATGGCTTCGTCAAAATCGCCTGAGGTATGGGTGATCAGTTCTTTAAAAATCTCGAATAAACGCTCAAAATGCGTTTGCTCTTTTTTGACAAACTTGGAAAAATATAAACCAGTCTGTGATTGATTAAACTTCATAGCACCCAAAAATATGAATTTTTGTTTTCAAAAGCACAGCTATAAATTTAAAACCCTAAATTACTTTAGTCAATCAGACTCAAGAACAGTAAGGTTTTCGATATAATCTGAGATTAAGGCTAATCCCTCGTTGTGGTTGATGGATCTTCCAATTTCTGGCATCATGATGCCCGGCTCGGTATTGTCCATACGATACAATAGAATGGACTGTTCTGGATGCCCCGGGACAATACTGTACTCCAAGTCTCCCGATCCTTTTCCAGCAGCAACAGGGGGTTTAAAAACACCTCTTTTTCTAAGGTCTGTTTGAGTAAAGCGCAAATCAAGACCTGAGTTTTTTGCACTTCCCTGTGGTTGATGACAGTGTGCGCAGTTGATGTCTAAATAAGCTTTTGCGCGTTCTTCAAGAGAAGCTGTTGCAGGATCATCCCAAACGGCAAATTGGGGAATTAATTGGTTTGTAGGGAATCCTTCTAGGTGGTTGTGTTGAGCAAAAAATTCTAACTGTGTAATATGTTCAGACAGCGCTTTGTATTTCCCGTTCAATTGGGCTGCTGTAGGTCCAATGGGTGTAATTTCCTTGCCATTGATATGGCAATTTTTACATTGGTTGTTGTTGGGAACGTGGTAGTTAATCTTTTGAGTTGTCCCGTTCTGATCAACCCAACTGACCTCGGTTTTTTGTCCCACATAATTAAGATATGCCTCATTTTGTTCGTCGTTCCAAACATAATTTAATGGGGTCCAAACATCTTTTTCACGGATAAGTAAGCGCGTTTCGATAATTTTCTTTTCTCCTTCAGAAATTCTAAAATCCTTCGGATAATAAAAGTTTTTTACGATGATGGTCCCTTCTTCAAAATCAAAAACAGCTTCACTGTTGTAAGTCATTTTTTTACCCTTGGGGAGGTAGATAAACCGTTTTTTAAAAGCGTAATTTGTAAAAAGAGGCGTGTTTAGAGCGTAGGGGTACACATTTTTATTTGGAACTAAATCGGCAAGCTCTCCTTTATAAAAATTGTATTCTGAAAGTTTTTGCTTCTGATTACTGGTATACTTCAATAATGACGTTTGAGGAACAACTTTTTTTGCTTTGGGAGCTATATTTTGTTTATTGTTGCATTGACTAAAAAGTATGTTGATTACCACTGTAAAGAAAACGCTAAATCGATGTAAGCCTTTTCCCATCAGTCAGCTAAACAGTTAAACGGTGTCAAATCATTTGAAAAGTTTTCAAAATCATTTGCCGCATCTAAAAATGCAAAAGATGCTGCCCCGTTATCATCAATACATAGTTTTACACTGGGATCTTGAAGTTGCACCCCTTCTGGTAGTATACCGTCGTAGGCGATGTCTGGTATGCGCCCACCATTTTTAAAATACCACAATTTCCCAAAGTCGTTGGAGAGGGTAGGGAAGGAAAATTGATTGCTAAAACGGTTTGCACTTATCGAAATATTTCCTGGATAAGCATTGTATTTAAGGTCAGATTCGTAATCCATTTGAATGGCCCTCAAGCCTTGAGCCTCTGCAGCTTCCTCTAAAGAATTATGCTGTGGGTCTTTATCAGCCGCAAATACCTTATAGCTTACTAAAGATAGATTTGAGGTCTTGTGATCTTCTATAGTATTGTCGTAGAATACGACATCTTGAGTTGCCATAATCACGACACCAGTCCCCTTTGGAACAGAACTTACAATGGATCCTTTCACTCCAAAATTTGGTATGTTGTTGTTATAAATCTTGTTTTGATAGGCTTTAACCTGTTTGCCGTAAACGGTAAGTTCGGGTAGGTTAAATATTAACAGTCCGCTCGTGTTTTCAAAAGCTTCGTTCCCGTAAATCTCCACATTTGAGCTATTTTCACTTTCTATCCCTGCAACATTGTAATAGGCTTTATTATTTCTGATAATTACATTTTGAGATTGTCCCACGTAAATTCCTGCATCTGATGACCCTATAGCTTCACAACCTTCAATCAGTACTTGGGTACTCAATACGGGATATAAGGCATAGGCTCCGTTTTCAGTTGAAACTTTTCCTGTCCATGCAGAACGAATATTGCGGAGGGTTAGGGTATCGGTATCACTTACCTTAATATTATCACCTGCGGCATCTTCAACAGCTAAATCTTCTATAATAACATTTTCCGAATTAGTCACTTTAATGCCTTCAGCACCCTGTGTTTGCCCCTTGAAAGAAAGTATAGTTTTATCCATTCCCATCCCTTTAATGGTAATGTGTTTTTTAGCATCCAAACTCAAGGATTGGGAAAAGAGAAAATGTCCTTCAGGCAATTGGATGGTACTGCTGTCCTTGGCTAATATAAAAGCTTCCAAAATCTGGGCTTCCATATCAATATAATCACGCTCAGGACTATACTCGGGCATTTTAGTACGGGTGAAGAAAAAGAAAGCCAAAACTCCAATTACCAAAACTCCAATACCGATTCTTTTTTTCATGAGTTTAAATTAAAATGACAGAAATATTTTCACCTACTGACCTTCTGACGAGGACATAATTGCAAGAGTGTAAACTATCAATATTTGCTTTCATATTCTAATATACTTACTTTTTATTATTCAATATCAAAAACCAATCTTCTTAAACTCAAATGAAGTCTATTTTATTTCCAAGTTATGATGCGGGTCGTGTACTTTTAAAAAAGTTTTCTTTCAGTTTTTATTCCAAAAAAACCTGAACTTTTTAGCATCTTGCTTTGTAATTCTAACCTTTGTTTATTCCAGCACTAAGTTTACTCAGAACTCTTTAAAACAAAACCTCTTGGGTTTATGTAAAAATCTGCACGATAAAGGAATTTTATGAGCGTAGGCTTAAATTATTGAGCAATTTCATTTATATTTGCACACATTCTGAACAAAAAACCAGAGGAGACTTTAAGTCCCCTTTTTTTTTAGATGACATTTAATGAACAAGTTATCGTATTATTACAAGCTGCTTTAGACAGCAGGCCTGACTTGTTTTTGATTGAATGTAAAATTTCAGGAGACAATCATATCAGTATTCTTTTGGATGGTGATGATGGTGTTAACCTACAGTCTTGTGTTGAAGTAAGCAGACAAATTGAACACAATTTAGACCGAGATGAAAACGACTTTTCACTTGAGGTTGCCTCGGCAGGTGTTGGAAGTCCGCTTCAAAAAACAAGACAGTATGCAAAAAACTTGGGGCGCAAGCTTCGTGTTGAACGAGAAGCAGCTCCTACAATAGAGGGAACATTGGTTGACGCAACTGAAACCAATTTTACTCTAGAATGGAAACAAAGAGAGCCCAAACCAGTTGGCAAAGGGAAAGTTACAGTAACAAAAAAAGAAACGCTTTCGTATGGCGATATAACCAGTGCGAAAGTATTAGTGAAATAGTTAATTTGAAGAAAAATGGAAAATTTAGCCTTAATTGATTCTTTTTCAGAGTTTAAAGACGACAAATTCATTGACCGTGTGACCCTGATGGTTATTCTTGAAGATGTATTTAAAAACACGCTTCAACGAAAGTTTGGGTCAGATGAAAATTTTGACATTATTATCAATCCCGACAAAGGAGACTTAGAGATTTGGAGAAATCGTGTGGTGGTTGAAGATGGAAAAGTTGAAGATTCAAATCAGGAAATTACCCTGAGTGAAGCGCGAAAAATTGAACCTGACTTTGAAGTAGGAGAAGATGTATCTGAGGAAGTAAAACTTGTAGACTTAGGAAGACGCTCGATACAGTATTTAAGACAAAATTTAGTAGCAAAGATTTTTGAGCACGACAGCACAAATATATTCAAACATTTCAAGGATAGAGAAGGGGACTTGTACACTGCTGAAGTACACCACATCCGAAGTCGTGAAATCATTTTGCTAGACGATGATGGAAATGAGATTATCTTGCCAAAAGATCGTCAAATACCAAGTGACTTTTTTAGAAAAGGAGATAATGTAAGAGGAATCATTGAACTGGTAGAACTTAGAGGAAATAAGCCTCGGATTATTCTATCCAGAACTTCTCCCAAATTCCTAGAAAAATTATTTGAACAAGAAATCCCCGAAGTATTTGACGGACTTATCACTATTAAAAACGCGGTAAGAATACCTGGCGAAAAAGCTAAAGTAGCTGTAGATTCATACGATGACCGTATTGATCCAGTAGGAGCTTGTGTGGGAATGAAAGGATCTCGAATCCATGGAATTGTTCGTGAATTAGGAAATGAAAATATTGATGTAATCAACTACACGAATAATCTTCAACTTTTTATCTCCAGAGCCTTGAGTCCAGCAAAAGTGAACTCTCTCAAAATTGATGAGGAAAACAAAAGAGTTGAAGTAATCTTAAATCCCGAGGAGGATTCCAAAGCCATCGGTAAAGGAGGG
>Ga0213861_10005097_pt1 | contig 10602 bp, 8 predicted proteins | sample PICome_4_FD_160110 | JGI IMG/M metagenome (GOLD analysis project Ga0213861, IMG submission 160110) | Coastal seawater microbial communities near Pivers Island, North Carolina, United States - PICO131 | ecosystem: Environmental > Aquatic > Marine > Coastal | place: USA: North Carolina | collected...
TACGAGGAGGAATGTAATTTGACACATTCTGTGTCATATTACATCTTGTACGAGGAGGAATGTAATTTGACACATTCTGCGTCATATTACATCTTGTACGAGGAGGAATGTAATTTGACACATTCTGTGTCATATTACATCTTGTACGAGGAGGAATGTAATTTGACACATTCTGCGTCATATTACATCTTGTACGAGGAGGAATGTAATTTGACACATTCTGCGTCATATTACATCTAACCGTCGGAGATTGTGTCAAAATACATTTCACTCTGATTGTATTGAAGGCGTCTCATTTAGTTAAGACTCACAGCTATCATTATCTTTTATATATTTCAGTAATAACGTAGACGAGGAAGAGAATGAAGATGAGATGGAAGAAGAGTCGGGTGATGATGACATTGATGAGAGTTCTGTTAGTAAGAATATGGATAAAGAAGTTGCAAGTAATTTGATGTGCCAAGGTGATGACATCGTAGACGAAGATTCTGACACAGAGGTAGACAAGAAGTGCGAGCATGGAGTAAAAGTGTTGACGGATGAAAACCCTGGTCGAAGTACTATCCAACGTTTGATTAACAACAATTCAGCAACAGAATGTTTGTTTACAAACAAACAAGGCGATGTAATTGTATACAACTTGACCGACAAATCCGACGTTAACTTATTATACAAACTACTCTCGAAACAACGTAGTTTGCAAGGATGTAACTGGGAACTTTGGAACCGTACTCCCGAGGCGAAAACGAAAGGATCTTTCGCCTCCTGTTTCCAATTAGACTCAGAGAGCGACGATGACAATGATGATGACGACGACGACATTGACGTTAACAGCGATGACAATTGCAGTGCTGACAATTTTTATGTTGACAATGATAAAAAAGTTAGTGCAAAGAGTAAAAGCACAGGGAAGCGTAATTCATCCTATGTTGATGAGGATGTTTCGGAAGATAGTGAGGAAGAAGAGTTTGATGATCGCAATGGTGAAGACAGTGAAAGTATTGAAAGTGGTAAGAAATCTAGTAAGCAGAGCAGCAAGAGCAAGAAGAAATTAGCGGGAAAAGGTAAGAACAAGAATGACTATTGTTCTTACTAGGGGGCGAGTTTGAGACGGATTACAGACGGAAGACTATCGTTGTAATATGACCAGTTTGTGTTGGAATCCAGAAATAATGTGTCCATGTTGTGACTTAACAGTGTACTAATCGTAACCTTCACTTGAATATACCTCCTCGTACACTTCTTTAATAAAGGTAAGAACAGTAGCGTTAAAGTCGAGTCACGTAATGGTGGTGATGAGGATGCAGAAGCAAGTGATGATGAAGATGGTGGTATGTTTTGCAGCCCGGGCTTCAGTGAGTTGGTGAAAGAGAAGGCAAAACAGGACTCGGGAGATAACATTCCAGTGTACGTGAGCAAACCCATCGTTATCAAAGAAAAGCATCAAGCTAAATCTGTGGTTATTCTTGCCAGAGGGAGAGGATTCTACCCTTACTACATCAAAGGTCCTCACACTCAGTGCTTGATGGAAAAGCGCGGAGAGGACCTTAAAACCCCATTCAACTTCAATTCAAACTTGACCAACGTATTTGAACCTACAGTGAAGAGTATAAATCTACGCGATGCACCTCACAGTACAACAAGCAGATGGCTCAGGGTAGGAACCAAAAAAAGCACGTGTGATGTTATCACATTTACTGTTACCTTACCTTTAAGCCAGAAGTCTGACATGAAGAAGGTGGTGAAAACTATTATGGAGAAGTACTTCAAATACGTTTTTGGTAAACCTCGAAAAGTGAATACCGCTGGGCAACTTGCATTGAATGATGCCGAATTAAAGCTTTCTGCAAACTCCCAGGGACCTGGTCTTTATGGACACCTTGTTGCAGTTAAAGGCAATGGTGATCCTGAAATAGCTGCAAAAACGATGACCGATGAGATCAACGCGTACTGGAGCAATGATATTGTGTACACTTTTGACTGTCATTTAGACCAATTCATGGTAGATTATGACATCAAACAATGGGTTGAAGAGCATATGGGAGCTAACTCATGGGATGACCTCGGTGATGGCTGCAAAAAGATTTGTTTCAAGAATTACCCAAAACAACGTCTGCCCGAGTGGGCTCACATTTTACAAGAGAGCTACTAATCAAGAGCTGCTTTGAATTTGATACGCGTGTGTGAAGTTGATTGATCAATTGGGGATTTGTGGACTTGTATTTTGGATGCCTGATTTAGCTATTACAACATCAATGTCTTAACGAAACAAATTGTTGTTACTACATTCTTTTTCATCTTATTAGGTGAGTGAAGTCCCAATGTTATTTGACGCAACTTGTGTTCAATTACAGCGTGTCAACTTATTATCACTTTATCTACTTTTGATACATCATCAGGTAAGAATTGCAAAGACAGCTGCATTTTTGATGTTGACCAGCGAAGAGACAAGAATTCCGATCGGGCTAATAGCATTGATAGAGTCGATTCCGATGATGAAACCAGGATAGACCGACTTGTGACTGCAACAGATGTACATACAAAGCATTTTGTTTTTGGCTACGATCGAAATATCTCATTAGTCATTATGAATTATATTGGAGATATTAAAACACTGTTCACTGTGTCCAAGGTGAACAAATTATTGCGCGAAACAATAAACGAAGAAATGGTAATCAAGTGTGCGATGTACAGTGGTGGTAGACCATTCGCATCGATCAGAAATGTGTACAGGTTTATGAAAAACAAATCTGGATACATCGCAAGTCCTCTCCGTCTGCTCAGATTATGCACAGGAAAACGATGTGAATTCTGTAACAACATCAAAACAAAAGACGCGTGTGAATTTAGAGGAAGAGATGTGTCCAACATACGTCCAGCTGTTGTTCGTCCGCATATGAACGTCTTTGCTTGCATATCGTGTCTTACCACACACAGAGAACCAAAGATATCACAAGGATGGAATTACACTTGTCTAACCAGGAAATTTGAGCGCATAATTTGGTCTGATCATAAGCAAACGTTCCTCGAGAATGGGTATTTTCTGGCCAATCGTGAAATTCTCTATAGAATATTCAGCCACCCTCGAGTAACGACCTATCCATACGGTTACCGTTGGGTCTACACTGATGAAGATGGTCTTGTCCAAAACGCATTCAATCGATTAGATGCTACTCGTGAGACTGCTGACAGATATGAGCTACAGTTCGCTTGCACTCACACTGATACCTCAGGAGAAGCAATTGGTCCATTGTTTAGTCGTGCAATTCTTCCATCTCTCGTTTCGTATCTAAAAAAGCCAAATAATCGCGGTATTGACCACTACCTGGAGAACATAATGATACCAAGAGCACCAAAAGCTACGGACTATGATAATTTTGTCAAAGTATATGAAGAGCATTTTAAATCAGCTATGAACTTGAAGAAAGAAAAGGATGCGGAAGTATTAGCTGACCGGCTTTACAAACATCACCTTCGGGTGGAGCATGTTGTTCGCGCGATTGGCGTAGTAGTTTCATATATTTCACCATCGTCATTGGATAAGCAATTCAAAGATTATGTGAAAACAAACTCAAAGAAGCCAAGCAAATCAAAACAACGTGCTGCGGCACGTCTCTTGCACAAACGTTCTCCAAATCAACCTGCTTCACTTACCTACAAACATAAATGGGGTAGAGATATTAATAAACAGCAGGTCTTCTCAATGGTAATTCGAACAGTTCTATGCTACCATGAGGCACAGGAGGTAACACTGAAAAGACCAGTGACATATAGCACGGGGTCTCCCGAGATCAATCGTATTATTAACACAATATTGGCACCTCTATATAAAGATCCCATCAGAGTCATTGGATCACCGTCAATCGCCAGACGAGTTGCCAAAATATTGTTTAAAGAGGTCACAAATTCTGCTGATTGGTTAAATGGTGTGTCTCGGGAAGTTACTGATATATGTGGCAATGTGAGGCAGACTTTTAGCGGGCGCAGTCCACGACATTTCAATACGACTTACTCGAGAAAAATACCAACATGGACTGATACATCAGACAATAGAAATCCTTAAAGATGTCATCGTTTTGTACACTAACAACTAACACATTTTTCTTCCATGTTCTATGTGATATAAAACCTAGGTGAGATATTGTTCTGGGTTAATAAATAATATTGTCATCTGTGTATATACACTCAACTTGTGTTCGTTTGCATCACTTATTAATGAAGGTATGAAAATTTTTGATATTGTTCTGGGTTAATAAATAATATTGTCATCTGTGTATATACACTCAACTTGTGTTCGTTTGCATCACTTATTAATGAAGGTATGAAAATTTTTAAACCTCTCTCTACTGCCGCATTGTTGAAGAAGCAAGGAATGAAAATGTTGAAACCTCTCTCCCCTGCCGCATTGAGGATGCGGCGATACAGACAGCGTAGAGATTTACGGGAGACTGAGCAACAGCGTAACGTACGATTACAAGCAGATTCAAATCGAAAGAGTGCTGAGAGGACTCTTGAGACTGAGCAAAAGCGTAACGAACGACTACAAGCAAATTCAGATCGAAACAGGGCTAAGCGTCAACAAGAAAAGGCAAGAGAATTAGAAGACATACGCAGGGCATTATCATTTGATTCTGGCGAATTACCAGATCCAGCAAGTCACAGTGCCATGATGAAAGAGAACATTGCAACGGCAATGAAACAAGCTAAGCAAGTACTGCACAGGACAAAAGATGAGAGTAACCCGTCAAGGCACAGAGCTCATGTGTGCATCATTTGTGACTGTTTCATACTTGGTACTGATTCCATAAAACATCTCAAAGAAAACGACATAAAACAACACATTCATCGCATTGGTGTGGCATCATATGAAAAATATTACAAGACAAAGCTGCATGAAGATCTCGTAAAGCAATATCATGTTCCCAGACTGCCTGGCTTGCTTCTATCACCTCGATCAAGGAAAACAGACAGGGGATATGAGACATGTTCCACATGCTATGCAGGAATGCAAAGATGGTGTATTACGAGGCATCGTCCCCCAAGATATTCTATAGCAAATGGATTTGTTATAGGATCAATCCCACCAGAAGCAATCCATTTTACAGATGAAGAGGGTAACATTCGTCCTTTAAATGTCGAACAGGATGTTAATGATGTTCTGCGTGCTTATTTAGCTCCAATAAGACCATATGGATATATCTTTGCATATTCTGGCGGTGCTCATAAATCAGTACAAGGTCATGTCCAGTACTTCGAGATGGACCAATCTCATGTTGGTGGAGTCATGAAGTATCTAGATCCTGAGGGTGTCGGGAAAACAATTTTCGCCATGATTTGTGGACGGATGACTCCAGGACAAAAAGAGATGGTACGCAGGAGGACTACCATCAATACTAAAGTGTATATGGATTTACTTTCTTGGTTCATCCAGGACTCCGGTCATCCTGGTTATAAAGGCCTCCCACTTCCTGAAGATATCCAAAGCCCAAAATTGATTGAAGATAGAGAGTCTACTAACAACAGTGACACATCGGTGAACGAAGCCGTGGAGGAATTATATGCTGGTCAAACTTATTTCTTTTCAAGTGCTCAAGATCCATCTCAGCGCACTTCAGTTTATGATTCATCGGGTAATTTTGCCCTTGCCATGATGAATCGTTCAGCTCCCACTCTTCTCGCAGTTGGGGGTCAGTTTGCAAAGTCCAATGAAATCAATGTGGAAGATGTGTTACCATTGGCATTTCCATATGGAATTGGAGGACCAAACATGAATAGACGGTGAGAAATATATTTGGAATTTGACTCAAATTGTGTCGAATTACATTGACGTATGTTCTCTCATATTATTTTTCTGTTGTTTCTTTCCTTTTTTTTAACATTGACAATGGTCAGAAGTAAAGTCTCAAAAGAAGCATGCATAGAAAGGTACTTTCGAACAGCAATGTGTCAACTTCAAAGAGCGGATGTCATACTTGTGCTGCACCATATGTATTGTAGGCAAATGTCATATAGGAGTGGAGTCATGACTTGTAGGAATATGATGAACGGTATTCCCTTAGGTGAAACTCTGGCTGCTATGACTGCTGATGATTTTCATCCTGACTCAACAAGTTCGAAATTTCAGGCTTTTCTTAAAGGTGTTTCAACGTCTTGCAAAGCTTTGGGTTATACACCTGAGGCAGCAAAGTTTGCCAGAAGATGTTGCTTTGCTCTCTCAGACTATTTTGGGCTTAACAGTATATTCCTGACTATAACTCCTGATGATCTATGCAGTTTTAGGGTACGGCTTTTTGCAATGCCTGGACAATGGGTAAGTACTTTTGAAATATGTGTATTTACACGCAATCTGAGTCAAATTGTAAATAATGTTAACTAATTATAACAAAATAAACTTCTCGGTTAGCATGAACTACCTGATCTAACATGGACGGATGAGGAATGCATAGCAGACTTCACCTTTCGATCAGAGACAAGATTGAACTATCCTGGAGCTTGCTCATTGGAATATCAAAATTTAAAGCAGATAATAATCGAAACATTACTTCAATGGGATGTTAAGAAACAGACTGCGAAAGGGGTGGGTATTGTTGGAACAACACTTGCATTTGCACCAGCTGATGAAGAACAAGGTCGACTTACTCTTCACTCTCATTGGCAGATCTGGACAAAGGAACTTAATCAGGATGTACGTGATATGCTATTCGACAATGATGAAGAAAAGAGGTCAAAAGCTAGACAATTTTTCTGTGCACACATAGATGAAATCATGAGTGCAACGTATGGCACTGAAATAAAAGTGACACACAAGTGTCATGAGGGTGATGTCAAAACTGATACACCAGTTGAGTGTACCCAGGGTGATACTGAAATTGTCAAAACTGATTTAGTTGAAAACATATTTCGAGAGCGCAAGCCCCGGATCATCCGCAATGCCCGCCACAAGAAGTTGTCTATTGATGTCAAAGGGGAAGTCTTAGAATGCCCAGTTTGTAATGAGACAATATCAACACCAAGCCTTATCAACCTTGCTCTGGCTCGTTGGAAGGAATATGCTATCCAAGGTCTCACTGAAAGCAGACCCGACTTAACACTTCCAATTTCTCCTGAGCGCTTGGATATAGCTGCATACACCTACTCTTATCATATGGATGGTGGTTGCCATCCATTGAAAGATCCGTTTTGGGCAAATGAGGATATCCGAGCCGCATTGTTAACACTTCGATTCGATGAACATTCATGGCGCCATCGAAACGCATGCTTCAAAAAGGTAAGAAATTCTTAGAGCTTTCCTGTATATCAAGTAATTGAACACAAATTGTGTCAGTATACACACATATTGACCTTCATGTATTCCAATATAGTTTGTATTGAAATCGAACTACACACTCACACAAGTTTAATATTCTCTTTGACAAAGGGCTGTGAATGCAGATTCTATTTTCCATTTCGATCTTGTGCAAAAACATGCATCCAAGAAGACAGAGGTGTAAATGACGAGCATGTTATAGATTGGCATCGTCTTGATGGGAACATTATCAAACTTGCACCATGGCTGTTAGAGCCGAAACGACCAATGGGATGCCAGTTTATCAATCCTCATAGTAACGCTTTGTCCAAAGTTTTGAACTGCAATACGAATGTCCAAATTGGAGATGCTTCTCAAGTATATTACAGCACACTATACACTGGAAAAAACAACCAGAAAGAAGACAGTGAACGCCAAGAACGTATTACCAACACAATAAATAGAAGACTACTTAAAACCGAGGAAGAAATTTTGAATGGTACTAGAAAACCTGACGAGGTACAAGATGGTTTCATTGAAGGTCTTTGTAGGATGCTAGGGGGACTAAATGCAGCCACTTCTAGGTGTGTTGTAAGCTCTCCAATGGCACATCTTTTGGTTTGTCAAGGTGGAACAAGGTTTACAATGTCCCATTCCACTGGGAATCTGTTGATCAATCAATTAGAAGATACTATTGATGGTAAAAGTGTCGACGTGCGACTACGGACCAACATATTGAATGGAAAGAAGACTATCTGGCCTGATTCTTCTGCTGATGACTACTTAAATCGACCCACTACTCTGGATCTTGAGAAGACGTGCTATTATGAAATGTCAATGTGGTACACAAAAGTGTGCAAGACATTCAAAGAAATGAATGCTGCTAAAACTACCCGTGCCAATGACGATGATGAGGAGGAGGAGGAGGAGGAGGATCACCATGAATATGTTCGCCAGAGTTTAAAGAGGAAATTCGCATTCTCTGACAGTCATCCTGGAAAAAATTTTTCTCATCTAGCCAAGTTGGTACTCCCAGTTATCCCAAAGGTTTCTCTCCCAAAAGGAAAGCTTTGTAAAATTGAAGACTTAGAGTTGAATTCATCCAATCCAAGTGTTGAAACAGTTTCATGCAGGGAAGATTATGCAAAAATGGCCCTATTAATGTTCTACCCATTTAGGCATAAAGATGAATTGAAATTAAATGGCAGTTATTGGGAAAAATTTAACAAGGAACGAGAAACTTGGATTGGACAAAAGAACGCAAACTCCCCAATTACGACAGAGTTTTGGCCAAAGGGCTTTGAAATACTACAAAATATGCAAGATCGAATGACCTTAGAGAAAAAAATGAAGCGTGCACGTGATCCAACAACAAAAATCACCACATGTGAACAACCTGATGACTCAGATAAGAAAAACTCTAAGTCAAACACAAGGAATGAGCAAGTGCCTGACATCTTACAATTTTGTAGCAGGTAAGTCATACTTGCACATGTATATTTTTCGCATACAAATCTCAAAAATATTCATGTAAAATGACTCAAACTGCGTCTATATACACAACATTAACTACTAAAAAGGTAAGTGTTATAAGTATAGCAATCACAACCTATAACATTTTTGGCTCAGAGTCGCGGACACTTATATCATTCTTTACCACTATTGACAGCAATAATTGTCCCGATGATGTTGAAACTGATGACATGTTTGCGGGAGGCGAATGCTCACAAACAGAACTCATCCAGCGTTGCAACTTCTCGAGTCAGCATCTTATAGATGCCAGACTGGCTTCTACAAAATCTCTACTGTGTGATGATAGCGCAGCAACTCCTTCATCTTTCCCTGCAACTACTAATGAAACAAACACTGTTGATAGTATTAACATTAGGGAAAGAAGCTATCCTGCCATGCTCAAGCTGATAAGCGGATCCATTGTTGGAGAAAGCAAGTATGCTGAAATATATGCCCAATTGGACCTAGATGAACAAGAACAGCCAACAGCTCAACAGTCATCATCATCGGACTCAGAAACAAGTGAACCTACCATCCCAACTCTACGAAATATTGCCCGCAAGGTTGCTAGAATAGAGGGCAAAGAGTTAGATGAAAAACAACATACTACGTACGAAATCATATGCTGTACCTTCTTGATGGGATTAATAAAAGATGGACGTGATGCCGGCACGAAATTGGGACAATATCTCAGTCACACACTAACAGGATCGTCTACAACCAATACAACTAATTTGATAGAACAATTGGAAGCAAGGGGTGGAGTGGATCAGTTGTTGATGTTCCTTACTGGAGAAGCAGGATCAGGCAAAAGCACTGCTGTAAAGGTAAGAACATATGCACATATGTATTTCACCACAAATTGTGTCAAATTCCATATGACTAAATACAAATCATATATTGGGTCTATTTATATTCCTTGACCAATAAGGTGGCCCAGAGATTTTGTTTTGAGTTTTGCCTTGCAGTAGGGAATTTATGGACCGATTCAACCTTCTTGTTCACAGCCTACACAGGATCTGCAGCATCGCTTTTTGGTGGTGTGACAATAGTAAAACATGCACATCTAGCAAGCAACAAAGCTTTAACCGAAGAAGATAAAAATGAATGGGAAGATGTCAGGATCCTTATTATTGATGAAATTTCTTTTATGAAAGATGATGAGCTGATATCGCTTGATAACAGGCTAAAGGAGATAAAGCGAAATAGAGCCAAACCATTTGGAGGTCTTTCCATCATCTTTGCAGGTGACTTCCGCCAACTTGAGCCAAGTGGATCTGACGAATCGGACCTTCTATTCTCAAGTAAATCCAGCCAACATTTTGAAAACTGCATCAACGCTTACATAATATTGAGTAATAACCATCGGTTCAAAGAATGCCCTGAATATGGGAAACTTTTAAAACGGATGTGGAGAGGTGACTTAACGAAGAAAGATCGTGAGCTAATAAACACAAGAGTGATAGGAGAGAACGGGCTTACACTTCCATCTTCTTTTGGAAACAAGGATGCATGTTATGCATCTCCAACGAATAAAGAACGAAATGCTATATCAGCTGGCAACTTTGGAAAGCATGTGATAGTAACACACCCACATGTCAATGAAAATAGATTACCTCCGGACCATACAATAATCATTGAGGCTGATATAAGGAGCTCATCATCAAAACGATCAAAACAAAAAATTGACAATGTACTACGACACAGAATCATAACATCTTGCGGGGATGCACAAGTGAAAGTAGGCACGAAACATATTGATCCTGCATTGTGTTTGTATGTGGGAGCATATGTCATCTGCGTCA
>Ga0213861_10005100_pt1 | contig 10593 bp, 17 predicted proteins | sample PICome_4_FD_160110 | JGI IMG/M metagenome (GOLD analysis project Ga0213861, IMG submission 160110) | Coastal seawater microbial communities near Pivers Island, North Carolina, United States - PICO131 | ecosystem: Environmental > Aquatic > Marine > Coastal | place: USA: North Carolina...
CCAGTACCATCTACGCCAATAATAGCCAACACTGTTGAAGTATCGTCACTGGTAATACTGATAGTTCCTTCGTTAACGCCGCTTGCGCCTACTGTAACTACTTTAACACGAAACACACGTTTAAATGCTCCAATGGTGGTTGTGCCAACATCAACTGTTTCCACAACAACTTCACCTGCTTGATTCATGCCTTGTATCTCTACATTTCTAGCACCAGAACCAGCTGGCGCATCTTCTATGCTATCACTTGTTACAGTGAGTGTTTCGGCTGTTTCAATGTATGTGTAAATTCCGCCGCCGTCCCAGATGGTTTCTTTATCACTGTCTACGTCTAGGTTCATACCAAACTTTTCAATATGGCTTACGCCGTCAATATCGCCGTCTGCTAGTTGTATACCCCAACCAAAGTTATTTCCAATAACTCGTAGTGCAGGAAGTCCTGCAGCGTTGTATTCCATTGCGCGGTTTGGTCCGCTTAAATTTGGATCTTTATGTGGATGTTGATAATCACTCATTGTTTAATTCCTTACCATTTTCTACAAGACCAATAACGTGCTTTTGTCTTTGGTCCTGGATTGTCACAATTATGTCTTGCTCTAAAACTCTTACGTGCTTTGGGATTATTTTTTCGAATCTTCATAGCTTTGCCTTTGACACTGCTTCCGCCGTGACCAAAGTTTACTTTTTTAACGTTTCCTGTTTTTGGGTCCTTAACATATACTTTAAACTTCTTTACATCACCTTGCATTGGCTTGTTTAGTTTAACTGTACGTCCTTGATATTCCGCTTCAAAAAGATCACTTTCGCATAAGCTATAACCCAAGTAACCATAATCTTCAAAAAATTCTTCGTCACAATCATAAGTGTATTCTGTTTCGCTTACTTTAACACAATTGTTAACACGCTTGCCGCCTTTCATTTTGGTGCCATCTTTGCGATAGCCCTTCCAACATGATGGATCTAAACGTTGTTCTGCTTCTGTTACGAATTCATTAATTTTCATTTTATGCTTCCTTAGATGATAAAGGGGAGCAGAAGCTCCCCTACTATACATCTATTTATGCATATTTAATTATTTTTTAACGACAACCTTGTCTGCCAAGCCCCATTCAACTGCTTCTGATGCTGATAGGAATGTATCAAACTTCATTGTCTCAAACATATCTTCATATGTCTTGCCCGCTGTATTGTGTTTGACATATGTTTCAGTAAGCTGACGATTTAGTTTTTTGCTTTCTTCAAAGCTGCGGATTGCATCTTCCATCTCAAGTTCTTGTACATGTACACTGCCGCTTGTACCACGTGTACCCGAGCTAACACGGTGAATCATTGTACGACTGTTGGGCAATACAAGACGCTTGCCGGGTTCACCTGCCATTGCCAAGAAGCTGCCCATACTGCATGCTTGTCCCATTACAATTGTTGATACTGGTGCATTGATAAACTGCATTGTATCGTAAATTGCAAGGCCGCTTGTTACACTACCGCCTGGGCTGTTAATATAGAAGTTGATATCTTCTTCACTGTTTTGTGATTCTAGGAAAAGCATTTGTGCTACTACTAAGTTTGCACTGTTATCGTTTACTTCGCCGTTGAGCATTACAATACGGTCTTTGAGTAGACGGCTGTAAATGTCGTATGAACGTTCACCACGCCCTGTTTGTTCTACCACCATAGGTACTAGCATGTTTGTTTCCTTTTTAGATTGTATATTATATAATTTATAGTATGACTGTGTTTATGTCAATATATTTTTTTTGTATTGTACCTAGCTTGTAAATCAAAGATAATACTGTAACGGGTATCTAAATTTGGATCTGGGTTGTGTGTCATGCCATGTGTAGTAACTTTCCAGCCGCTTCGTTCTGCATGCTCGCCGAACATCCACAACATCTGGTTGTTTTCCAAACCATCTATTGTTTCCCATTTCTCAGTTTTTGTATTTTTTGCATGAAACTCCACATAATTTTCTCCTAGATGTAAACCAGCCAATGTCTCGTCACAATGCTCGTCACCAAAACGTTCAGTATTGTGAGCTCTGTGTTCTGATCTATTTGCATCATTAGCTGTGGGAGTACTGTACTCAATAATCATTAGTTTATGCAATACACGTCCCCAATCGGGCTTTTGTTCACTATAGCATTCTTCGGCATAATATTCAAGAATTGGTTTAAAATCCGTATGCATGTTTACAAAATACTGCAATTCTTCAGGTGCCGTTTCATTTAACTTGTCCGCAGTCCAATCAAAGATGTACACTTTGCGGCGCTGGACATAATCATCAGCATCGCCAATATCACCATGCCAGTCAGTTGGTCCCACCATCGTGTCTATATCATAACCGTACACAGGTCCCTGATGCCAGTGAGAAAAACTTTTATCAGGAATGTTTTCATCCTTCCAATTCTCTATTACTGGAGATTCATCATTCTCAATACTATTGATTTCAAAAAATACATCTGTATTCATCTTCTTCATTAGACGTTCAGCCATCGCAAACCGATCTTTATACTTGGTTGCCAATAGTTGACTATCCACAATAGGCCACTCTCCAGTTTCCTGCATTGACCTCAATTCTTCATGTTGAAATACGTTTTCATTCATATTGTTTTGCATACTTTGCTTTTACCTTTCCAGCTTTCGTAAAGAATTCTTTTCTTACACTTTGTAAACCGCCTCCAACCCGTCCAGGATATTCACCGAGATATGTTCCTGCGCTTAAATCATCTTTACTGATATAATGCTTATGAAAATGTTCAATATCATCCCATACAGCTAACATCGTTTTTCCCATCTCATCAAAGAATCCATCACTTAATATAGCATCATCTTCTTTATAATAGGCATATGACGCCATAAGGTACCATGGGACCATCATATTTATATTTTTTATAAAAAGAGATGCGACATAGTTATCAAGATTCATCATTAAATCCTTTTTTAATGTGCTTGGGCCTACGCTTGTATTCATTTGCAGACTTAATAGATTTTTCTCGAAACGGGCCGGCGGGATCTCTTACCTGCTGTGCCAACCAATTACGTTGCTTGGGCGCTTGGGGACGTTTCACTTTCTTGGACATTGTAAATATCCTTCACCTTACTTCCATACCAGTGAAGCCGGTTTGAGTCCACCCGCGTACCTTGGCATGTGCATCAACAATATCTTTATATTCAGCTGATGGCCACATTCCAACTTTAATTGCCCATGCTTTCATGTCACGTTGAACCATAATGGATTGCTCACCTTGTGTTGGTTGAGCATAGATGCGTTCAGCTTCACACTCTACCATGTTCCACTTTGCATTTTCATTTTCAAATTTAGACATTGTAGTCTCCTGATTATACTTCTATTGTCGAATGAAAGTAGTTAGATTCAGCAATACCGTAGCGATACAGCGGATCATTTACAGTTTCAAGCAAGTCTGCTCTATATCGCTTGCTCATTTTAGTTAGTGCAGTTTTAGCTGCTGGCATTGTCTTGTAAGACTTAGTAGCATCTGGACGCACTAAGCCTGTACGCTGATTCATTTTACCCATGATAAAAGTGCTTGAACGTTCATAGATATAATACATTACGCTGCTTCCAGTTCATTTGCTGCACAAACATAAGCTCGGTTGTACTGTCCAATTTCAATGTCCGTGTAGTGCGAACGATGAAAGTAATCAGACATTGCGTCATCATTGTTGAAGTATTTGGGACCTTTCATAGCGTCCAGCAGTTCGTTAAGGAAGTCACGTGCTACACCATTGTAGTGTGTGTCGATCCAGTATACGTTTACATCTTCGTAACCGTCACGGATATCAAAGTCAATAACACCGCTCTTAACTTTAACAACCAATGTGCTGTGATTGCGAATAGCAATAGTAGCTTTCATGTTGTACTTTTTAAGCACGGCTTTGATAGCTGGAGCAAGTTCTTTTTTATCTGCTTGGGATACGTATGCCATTTTGTGCGTCCTTTGTTTTGCTTAACTTATACATATAATATAACACCAAGACGTCTTGATGTCAACAAAAAAGTGAACGAAGGTTATTAATGATTACAATAGGTTATAATTTTTTAGTTTTTATTTCTGCTGTCGATTACTGTAAATGTGGGAGTAATTATATCTTGTGTTTTGATATCTGTAAAGATGCCATGCTTGCACACATACTTTCCACTGAATGTGGGAGACCATAATCCAACAGTGAGCGTGTCTGGAATTTTTAATGAAAAGTTTACAGGTATATTTTTGCCAGGATACATGCTGGCAGTGGGCGCCTTTACCAAATGCCGTGGAGTTAATACGATCATATCGCCATTATCTGTATTAGTAAGATACACTTTGAAATCTATCAAGTTACACATCACTGGCCTATCCAGTGTTCCTGAAGTTTCTAACACATTATCAGTAGCGAGATCTACTGGACTTACAACATAACCGGTAAAATTTTCCAATGGACTTGCATATTGTAGTTTCATAAAGGTGTGAAACATAATTGTGATAAATGTAATCATGCAAACTGTGATCAGTGCCAAAAGTATATTTACTCCATGTATGTTAAACATTGTTTTCATACATGTATTTAGTTAATCCCAGTGATTTTTTTCCGTTAACTGACGTTGGAATTCTGCCATAATACTACGCCAATAATCTGTAGAGTATCGCAAACTCCAACCTCCAATGTTTACTACTACAAAGTCAGCTGAAACACGTTCTGGGCGAGGACCACTTCTGCTACGATAAATCCAATACTTTCCATCACGTGTGTGTAAACCTTGTACGCCTTCGCCATCAGGACCATGTTCCCAATTGTCAGCAATATGTTGAAATTGTTCAATTGACATTTGACGACTAAAGTTTACATAGTCAGTAACACGGAAACTGATTTTTACCGTGCTTTCGTCTTTAAAAACATAAATCTTCAGCGGCTCGCTCATTCGCCATACATTATTTTCGTCTAAATTTGGATGTGTCATTCGATTGATTTTCTTTTCTCTTTTATGGCTTCTTCAATATCCATTATTTGTTCATTTTCAATTAATCTAATAATTGTTTCTGTTACGCCAATTTCGTGTTGTAACATTCCCATCTTGTCCATTAGCTTTTGTAATTCAGTTGTATAAAACTCAAGTTCTTTTCTTTTCCGGGATCTCTGATCATATATGTCGGTAATGTCAATTATTAGCTTGGGAGACTTTAATTCATCGCCACCACTATTGTGTCCTATTAAACTCATTTTAAACTCCATTTTTAAAAGAAGCAGGTTGTGCTGTCCGCTGACGCTATTCCTCTCGGGGGTTCAAGACCCGGGCCAATTAATGCCAACCCGCTTGTGGTTATTTATTATCAGATAGTTTCCACAAAAGCTCGCTCTTGAACAAAATGACCGGGTGATCTCATTGTACCATGTTCCCAACCAGCAGCTTCTAGCATGTCACGAATTTCATTGTTAAAGGCAGGCCCGCCGCAAATCATTATTCTGTCTCTGCTTTTGTCGAAGAATTCTTGGTCAATTCCCAGGTCACGGAACACGCTACCGTCGGCGATGTTGTCCGTAATTCTTCCAGTGAATCTACCCTCTCCAGGTTCTTCTCTAGTGACGGTTTGATACACTCGAGCTCCGTGTGCTTCAATTTCTTCCCGGAACACGAGCTCATCGTTAGTACGACAAGTGTGAGTAACGATAACTTCTTCATAATATTCATATACCTCTGGATGTCTTGCTAGACTTAAGAAAGGTGCTAGTCCTGTACCTGTGCTAACCATCCAAAGTCTGCCATTTTCATTAATACATGGCTCTGGATCAAGATTACGAAGCAACAATGTACCGATAGCACGATGACTCACTTCTACAATATCTCCAACTTTAATGTGTTGTAGTTTACTTGTTAGTGGACCGTCTTGTACTTTGATACTAAAGAACTCTAAGAATTCGTCATCTGGAGAATTAGCAATTGAGTATGCACGTGTTACATCGGCATCCGGTATACCAATCATAGTAAACTCGCCAGGCTGGAAGTTTTTCTTTTCCCACTCTGGGCCTTTTGTGGTTTTAAACCAAAACAAATCATCTGTGAAATGTTTAATCTCTAATACTGTTTCTTCGTTCATTATACTTCCTTATAGAATTGTATGTTTATCCCACTCTTTAGCCAACGATAATTTGGCTTGCTTCTGCGTGTGCAACTGGCATGTATCTGACAAGCGTCAAAAAGCATCACATCACCAGGCGTGTATGTAAAAACTTTTTCTATGCTCAAGCCTCTTAAATTACCAGAAGGTATTTGTGGAAATAAAAACTCAGTTTCTCTTTTATATTCTTTCTGCATGTCTGCTATTTTACCATCAATAGTAGTACATTCAGGATATTCTCTTGCGACAGTATAGTCGCTGTTGCCTTGCTCACTTTTATGCAATCTGTCCAAAGTAACACTGTAACCAATGTGTCTCTGATCAAAAAAGGCAGTTTGTGCGTCACTCCAATTGGTAATCATAAGTGGTATCACACAGCTCTTGTATGGTATGATATTGTTAGTCCACTCCTCGTTGCATTCACGCTCACTCAATAAGTCAACATGAGCATCATGTAACTGTGTGGTTATGTAAAAGTTTCCGCTGTGATTGTCGCTAAATTCACCTATTTCTTTCTGAAACTTTTCTTTTAGGACTGGCATGTGTTCAAAAAGTTTGTTGACATCACATACTGGTTGCATATTGTTGCTGCTAGGTGCCCACTTTAGACGATCAGCTAACTGAAATTGTAACAAACTTAATTGTTCAATTTCGTCAGGGGTAAACATATTGTTGACCAGCCTTGCAGGCTCATAATTGTCAACAATAGTCTGTTGATGTTTTTTGCAATTTTCTATATATGTCATTTTAAATATGTAAAAACACTAAGTCCTAATTTTTTACTAATACCGTTTTTATTAAAATTGGCGCCGCAGTGTATTCTTGCTGTATCAAATACAATAATATCGCCTGGCTTCCAGGTAACAATATTTTCCACACTCAATCCATGAAATGCATCATAATGCTGGTGTGAAAAATATTCAGTGTGCGTCTCTCGACAAAATTCCTTACCAGTATTATACTTTAACAAACTGTTATCTGTCAAGTCTTGATTGTAATATACACTGGGAGATTGGTGACCAGGTCTGCGTATTTTTACAGGACCATTGAGGTAACACTGATCAAAAACTCCAAAGTGTGTGGGATCTGCAATATCCAAAGGTATTACAACTGTTTTGTGTAATCTAGGCCATAGTCGCTTATTATCATCATTGTGCAATATATGTGGCTTTCTGACTTCATAAAAATTACCAGCAAATGTCCCATGTGGCCCTATAAGGTCAGTAATAAGACGATCAACATCAAACCACCAACCAGGTAATACGTCAGTTCTCTCTGGCCAAAAATCCACTGTTACTGGTCCAGTATTCTTGTAATTCTTTTCACTATTCTGGAAGGCGTGAATTAGCCTTTCCAGCAAGCGTTCACTTACTACATTTTCATGAACCACAGTAGGTTCAAGTCTGGATAATATTTCTCTTTTTTCTGATACTGTTCTTGTCATAATGATAAATAGCTTTATATACATACTTATTTATACTAGGAGAAAAATTCATGGAAAAATTTATAGGTACTGAAACACCATCTGAATTTATTAAACATAACTTGGTAGTAGGAATTCTTGCTAACAATCGTATCAAAGACCAAATAGCTGACTGCTACTTGAAGAACCTAACTGAATTTTATACTCAGGAATTTTTCCTAGGAGGACTAACAGTAATATACGGAGAAAATCCAGAAGACTTGATGGCTCAAACAAGCGAATTAGGAAAATCACATCTAATTGCATTAAAGGTCGGTAATATCACTACATCTTTCCTAGACACTCTCATTAACTTTTTTGAAAGGTCTTATGATGATGAAGTTTTAATTGGTCACATCTTAGACAGGGGAGATAGCTATTATGAGATACACCCGCAATTCTTCCTAATAGATATTAAATGGTGGGAAAGTGTTGGAAAACCAATGTTTGGTATTCGTAGACACAACAATGAGTGGGAAGCTACTATTCCCGAAAGAAGCAATGAAAATTGGCATGACGATTACACTCCTAAATGGATTAAAAATGGATCAACAAAAAGAACATATACCTCCAAAGAGTATGGCTGGAACATTATATCTCTTGCATTAGATAGTGGCAAAAAAGTAGGGGTATGGCAAAAGTATATGCGCGACAGTAAAAAATATCTTTATCCCGAAGTCGAAGAAGCATATGCAGGAAACATTAATGAAGTTCTTAGATTGTTAGATACATCAAAGTTTTTTTGCTCAAATACCGAAGACATTCATGTTAGTGGAAACATTGTTGCAGATACAGTAATATGTACCGCAGGTGGACCATCGCCAATTCTACATGCGTTTGCTTATAACATGAAATCTGGAGGAAACTTGGTAGTAGTAGATGTTAGTGATATTGCATTAAATATTATGCAAGATATGTTTGCTACATGGGATGGCAGAGATTACCATAGTTGGCTAGAAGAATATAGAAAAAACTCTTCAGCAATTCGTGGTCGTATGATAGCATTTGAAAGAGTGGAAAAGCAAAGTAAATGGATGGACGAAATTCCAGGTTTTGAAGAGTGGTATAATGAAGTTTGGCCGCATATCAATAAAGAGTTCATTAAACAAAGTATTTTAGATGTTGACCAATTCACAAAACGCATTGATAATTTTTTCCAACCTGATAATACCGTAGTAGTGCATACCAGTAATATTTTCCATTATTTGCCAACTTCATTGTTTTACAACTATAATACAAGATGGCATTTGTTTTGGAAACTAAAAAATTATGTAGCGAAAAAACAAGCTACTGTTGAAGGTTTAAAAGTTATTCAGAGAATACTGTTTAATGATCATCATAGAAAGATAATGGAGATTTTACCATGGTACAAGAAGATAGACTAGCAAAAGTTTTAGATTTCATACAAGAATGCAAGCAACATAAACACTACGCATATATTGAGTCGCCGCCAGAAGCGTATAGTTATTGGAAAGAAATAAGACAAACACGACAGTTATATTTTAAATGGATCATGAAAACCAGTAATTGTCCCAGTTTACGTTTGAGCATTGATATACCACACCGAGAAATACTAGCAGAAGCAGAAAATGCAAACGAATACTTCGTAAAGCATCGTGGAAATAATCATCCTGGCTGGGAGAGTATGACATTGCATGGTCAAGGAATACATTATACCGACAACATAAAACAATATCCAGATGCGCCACAAGAATATAATTGGACTGAATTAACAAAATATTGTCCTATAACAACTGAGTGGTTCAAAGATGTGTGGCCTAATTCAGGCAATATGCAACGTGTTAGATTTATGATGTTGCGCCCTGGCGGATGGATTACACCACATCAAGATTTAGATCGTCGAGAAATTAGTGCATTTAATATCGCTCTCAGCAATCCAGAAGGATGTGAGTTTGCAATGGAAGATGCAAATATTATTCCTTGGAAACCAGGAGATGTTAGAGGGATTGATGTTGGGAGAAAGCACTGTGTATACAACGGAAGCAATCAGGATCGCATACATATGATTGTTCATGACAACTGGAGTCCAAACAAATATGACCTCGTTTGTCAAGCATATGATGACTTGTTAATAGAGAATAACACATTGTAATATGCCACTGTTTACACAGTTTGGCTTATTTCTTGTTCTTCTTCGACAAAATTGCCATCCTTTACTTTGACGTTTTTAGTGGGCCTATTAACATTGCCCACACAACGGAAATATGCACGGCCGCCATCCAGCGCCACATCGCCCACAGTGTAGAAATCATGTCTGTGTTGACTGTAGTGCCAGCCGCCGTCAACTTCCATCACTGTAAAATCTGCACTCTCAATAGCATCAGCGTTAGTGATGCACAATTGTCGCTGTTCATCCAATGGACCAGTTGATCTAAAATAAAGACCAAAGTAACGATTGCCAAACTCAGGATGAGGTGTCTCACGATAGAAAATATCCATTGCTTGAGTTCCTCCGCCGAGAGCCGAAGTGCAAACATATGTTACAGGAATCCCATCCTTTTTAGAATAAAGTTCGCATATTTTATCAGTGTCAAACAGTGGACGATGTGTAATATTAACCAAAACGAGCCTCCAATAATTTTTCTCTTACTCTTAGAGTATACAATGTTTGTGGGTTCTTGTCAAGCATTTCAAGCAGAAACTGCCAATCTTCTCGTTCAAACGCTTTTACAAAATCTGCATCTTTTGTTACAGTGTATCCACGGTCTTTGAGTTCATCGATAAGTTCTTCGTTGTCCAATTCGTCTAGATCAATATCTACGTCAACGTCTACTGTTACAGTTTTATAACCCATTATTCATTTTCCATTAGATTAGTCTTCATTTATAATTTTCCAATGCTTGCCCGCAATTTTACCTATGAGAATACCTTCGATATCACAATAGACATCGCCTTTGACGTTACCAAAGATATTGCCTAAAACATTACCGAAGATATTGTTGTGGACATCACCTTTGACATCACCTCCGACATAACCTCTGACGTCAAAGGTGA
>Ga0213861_10005102_pt1 | contig 10592 bp, 9 predicted proteins | sample PICome_4_FD_160110 | JGI IMG/M metagenome (GOLD analysis project Ga0213861, IMG submission 160110) | Coastal seawater microbial communities near Pivers Island, North Carolina, United States - PICO131 | ecosystem: Environmental > Aquatic > Marine > Coastal | place: USA: North Carolina | collected...
TGCTCCTCAGTTACTGTTATAAATGAATTTAATTTTTCATCATGTTCAGAAATTCTCTTGAGATAATGGGAGGTCAGTTCAACAGATGAGAACTCATTTTTTTTCAGCCCTTCTAATTGTTCTATAAGGGATAGTTTATGTAGTTCCATTTTACGTCTCTCCTTCTATCACTTTAGGGACCAGGAAAAGACCAGATTGAACTGAGGGTGCATTTTTTAATAATTCCTCCCTTTCATTTTCCTCTGTCACTTCATCTTTTCTTGTCGGTTGAGATAAATCTAATGGATGAGACATAGCCTCAACTTTTGAGATATCAGCTTCATTCAGCTCCTCAAAAAGTTCCAAAATTTGCTCTAGTTCTTTCTTCAAAGAAGAAAAAGAGTCTTCCTTTACATTGATTCTTGCAAGGTAGGCTATTTCTGTTAGTTCTTTATCACTTAGGGCCATATATTGAATGTATTAATTTAAAAAGATGCGTAATGTAGCATATTGTAGCTTGCTCAAAAACAATGCTATTGCTAGAGTTACATTTAATTAGAATCAATGCAATTCTAACTGGGAAACTAAATGTTAAAAAGATTAAGAGGATTATTCTCAAATGACCTGTCCATAGACCTTGGTACTGCTAATACCCTTGTCTATGTTAAGGAGCGAGGAATAATCTTAGATGAGCCATCTGTAGTGGCTATAAGAAATAATGCAGGCCAAAGGACTGTTGTTGCAGTTGGCGCAGAAGCAAAAAAAATGCTTGGTAGAACTCCTGGTAATATTACTGCTATTAGGCCTTTAAAAGATGGAGTAATTGCGGATTTCCAAGTCACGGAAGAAATGCTCAAGTATTTCGTGCAAAGGGTTCATGAAGATAGTTTTGTAAGACCTAGCCCTAGAATTTTAGTATGTGTGCCTTGTGAATCAACACAAGTTGAAAGAAGAGCTATACGAGAGTCTGTCCTTAAAGCAGGTGCTAGAGAGGTTCGCTTGATAGAAGAGCCTATGGCGGCAGCTATAGGAGCTGGATTGCCCGTTGAGGAAGCGACTGGTTCCATGGTGGTTGATATTGGAGGAGGAACCACAGAAGTTGCTATTCTTGCTTTAAATGGAGTGGTTTATGCTCATTCTTTAAAAGTTGGCGGGGATAAGTTAGATGAATCTATCATTTCATATGTTAGAAGAAACCAAGGAGTTCTTTTAGGAGACGCTACAGCTGAAAAAGTAAAGCATACAATAGGTACTGCCTCACCTGATTCAGAAGTAATTGAAATGGAAGTAAGAGGACGAAATTTAGCTGAAGGTATACCGATAACATTTACTATGAATAGTAAGCAGGCGTATGACGCGATGCTAGAACCTTTATCTGCAATTATACAAGCTATCCGGACTGCCTTAGAGGCTTCTCCACCAGAATTAAGCGCTGATATAAGTGAAAGAGGGATAGTGCTTACTGGAGGAGGGGCTATGCTCAGGGATTTGGACCTATTAATCTCAAGTCAAACAGGATTGCCCGTTATAGTTGCCGAAGATCCTTTGACTTGTGTTGCAAAAGGTGGCGGTAGCGCATTAGAAATAATGGATAAGTACGATATTGATCTGCTCTCTACAGAATAATACTTAAAGATATCTTTATTAATCCTCTCTGAGTATCATTTAGCAATGCTCAAGCGAGAACACAAGGTTTCAAATATCAGTAGCGAGGCAATTTTCGCTATCCCTGCCATGAAACCTTCAAAAGTTGTTTATGCTGTTATTTTTTGCCTTTGTTTGATGATAAGTGATATTAGGTTTGATACTTCTTATTATCTACGATCAGTGAGTCATGAAATACTTAAGCCTATAAGCTGGGCTGTTCAATTTCCTTTCTATGTAGTGGATACTTCAGTTATTTTCTTTTCCTCTAGACATTCACTTGATGAAAGACTCCAAACTTTAGAAGAGGAGAATTTTAAGCTTAAATCAGCTAACCAACTGATGAGAAAATTATCTATTGATTTTGAAAAACTTAATTCTTTATGGGATTCATCAATACTCGACAAAGAACGTTTTATAGTTTCAAAGAAAAATCTTCTTTCTTCTAATGAATTTCAGCCTTTATTAGTTTTAGATGTTGAAAGAGGACATAGTATCGCAATAAATGATGTGGTCATCTCTGAACTAGGACTCGTTGGAAGAATTAATAACTTCAGTCTAACAACATCTGAGGTTTTATTGATCAACGACATTAGATCTTCTATTCCAGTCGTGTCTGAGATATCTTCTCTTCATGCAACTTTAAAGGGTTCAGGCTTGCGAAGTAATGGGAAATTGATGTATGTAAAAAAGACGGCGCAGTTTTCTTTAGGAGAAAAGGTATTTACATCTGGACTGGGAGAGGTTTTTCCACCCGGTATTCCTATAGGAGAAATTTCTAATATAGAAGATCCATCTGATAGTGAATTTTTGAAAGTAGAAATTTCTTTCTTTCAAACTCCTATAAACCAAGATTTCTTTTTAATTTATAGTCATGAATAAGTCTCTAAAGAATCAATTCTGGATATACATATCATTATTGATATCAATAATGATTGATATTTATGTTCTACCTGAAGCTATTATTTCATGGAAGCCACTAACAACTCTCCTTGTTTTGATTTATTGGAACATGGCAATTCCAGATAAAGTTGGAGTTTTTGAAGCTCTATTATTTGGAATCTTTCTAGATTTATTGACTGGAAGTATCCTCGGCTTGCATGCCATTTTATTTGTTTTGATTACCTATATTTGTCAGCGTTTTTTTTACCAATTTAGAGTTTCTCCGCTTTGGCAGCAATCATTCATGCTTTTCTTTTTATTTTTTATATTTAGGCTCGCTTTTGCTTTTGACTACAACAATGAGGTGTCTGGTTTTAATTTATCGGATAGAGGTTATATTTCAACTTCCCTATTTTTTGCATTGCTTTCTTCAGCTTCCTGGACGCCTTTATTTTATATACTAAGACAGTTCAGGCGAAGAAAGATTAAAATCTAATTAAATGAAACGATTTACCTCTTTTGTTCTCTGGATACTATCTTTGTATTTAGTATTAATTTTATTGTTATCAATAATTGTTACTCAAGAGAAGGCTTATCGTTTTCTATTGAATTCTAATTTTGATGAGAGCTCAGATATAACAATTATTAAGTCTAATTGGCATCCTTTCAAACCATCAATCGTTTTTGAAGAAATTCAAATAATTGACCCAAAACAAAAGATTATTGCCAAAAATACTGAGATTGAATATTCACTCTTTAATATTTTAAATGGAAATTTCTTTTCAAAAATTAATGTCTCAGAACTTTCAATATACTCTAACAATTACAATCAAACAGAAAGTTTCAATTTCCTTGTTTTAATTGACTATTTAAGACAAATAGAAGTAATAAATTTAAAAACAATACAGATATTTAGAACTAGTGATGAGATTGCTTTAAACGGAAGTCTTTATTCGTTAAATGACAAGGATGGTACTAGCTTTGAGCTGAATCTACTCGACAGTAAATCTGATAACTTAGTTTTAAGATTCCAAACTCAAGAAGATATGGGTAGCAATTTTATTAAAGGTCAAATGCATTCTTCTAATTTTTTAATTAATGAAAATTTATTCAAAAACCTTTGTGAGGTTTGTAAAACGAGCATAAATGTCTCTACCAATTTGAACTTCACATTTATACAAAATAAACCTTTAGTTTTTAAAGGGAATTTAGATATTGTTTTTAACAAAGATATTTTTGGTATGGACCATATCTCATCAAGTTTTATGCTTAAAGATTCTCAAGAATTTTTTTTGCAAGTAGGTTCTTTCCTGAATCAGGATAAAGATATTCGGATTCCTAATTTTGTTATTAATTTTAATTCTAAAGATCCGATATTATTTTTTCCAAAAGTAGATCTATCAAATACAAAATTAATAAAATTACTAACTAACAATCTTGATTTAGGCATGAACTTCAAGGGAGTGTTAAGGAACTCTCATATTAAATTCAACTCAGATGATAATTTTTTAAGATCCTCCTTAGAAAATGTAGAAATTAATTCAAGTGATTTTAATATCAAGGGTTTAACGGGTTCTTTGAAATTAGATACCGATTTATCAGTGCTTAGTATCTCTTCACCTCTTTTGTCTATCTCATCAAATAATTTCCTAGACAAAGAAGTTATTTTTAATGATTTTAATTCTTTAATAGATTTTAATTTTTCTTCAAGGGGATTAGATATATATCCTTCAACTTTTTCTAGTATTTTATATGGAGAGGAGCTCAATGGGTTTATTCGTCTAGAATCAGTTCCAACTAAAAATTACGGAGACCTTACGCTAAGAATTAGGACTGACAACATGCTAAATACCACAGCCTTTCTCCTATTTCCAAATACTCCTTACCTAAAAACTACCAAGTATGCTCTAAACAACCTTTTGGGGTGCGGATTTATCAAAGGTGCTAATCTAATTTATAGAGGGCCCATAGATAGACAATATCGTCATAGTTCCGCAACATTTGGGTTGACTGGATTTGCAGATGATATGTGTATCGATGTAAATGGATATAAGATTCTAGCAGTTAAGGGTAACTTTAAGGTTAATGATTTTAACTTTGAAGGAAATATAAAAGAAGGAGATTTTCTTGGATCTAATGTAGAGGCTGATGTAAAAACATTTAGAAATAACTTGAAGTATTTTTTTCAAGCTAAGGGGAGATCGGAAGGGCCATTTTCTTCAATCTTGGATTCGTTTATACAAACAGATTCTTATTTTTCAAATATTCAAGGATCTCATGAAACAGAATTTAGCTTTCGGTCACCTTTAAATCAAAATATTTCACTTTTATCTCCTTTATCAAATCTACAAATATCTAGTGAAATAAATAAAGGAGGTATAAAAATTAATACTCTAGGTTACAATCTAGAGAATCTATTTTCTTCAATATCTTATGATAGTTCTAGTGGCTTTAAAGAGGGCTACGCTTCATTTAAATTAAATTCAATTCCTTTCTCATTTGGAATTGATGAGACTTTACGTTCCTCTGAGTACACAATATTCACTTCTAAAGAGATAGTAAAATTTGAGCAATTCGTTCCTAAATTTCTACAGAATAAATTTGTAGGATCATCGGAGATTCTTTTAAAAATAGGCCTTCCATCCTTTAAAAAGGGATCAAGATTTAAAAAACCATATATCAACTTAACCTCCAAATTAACTGGAACAGAGGTTGCTCTTCCAGCTCCTTTTTTCAAATCAATAAATGATGAAATTAAATTAGATATAGATTATTACCCAACTCATACAGATTCTTTTTCTCGTTTGAAATTTAAATATGGAGATTTATTTAGAGGAAAGGTTGATTTTTCAGATACAAAGAAACAAGGCTATCTTATTGCAGGCGCAGACAAACAAAGTATCACTACTGAAGCAGGGGTTATATCTATAATTGGTACTATTGAAAAGATGGATCTTGCTCTATTGGATTTAAATATCCAACCTCAAGCAATTCAATCAACTAATTTTGTAGTAAAGCTTCTGGAAATAGGTGAGGTCAATTATTCAAACTTTACCCTTCCTAAAACCAATATTTATTCAGATGAAACTCAAGATTATTTTAATTTAAATATATCTAATAAAATTTTACAAGGCAGTCTGTCATTACCTAAAAATAAAGGTTTTCTTCCTATTATTGACTTAGATTTTTTAAATCTTGAGATAACTTCTGGAAATAATTCTGAAGCTCTAGAAATCTTTGACAACCTAAAGACAAGTTTAAAATTTAGAACCAACTCACTCATTTTAAATTCTATAAACTTCGGCAATTGGAAGTTTGTATTAAAACCAAGTAATTCAATGATAATGCTTGATGATCTAGTGGGCGAATATGGTAAATGGGGTTTAACTAAAACAGATGAGAATATCTCAAGTCTAAAGATAATTAAAAAAAATCTAAGATGGGAGTCCTCACTTAAATCAAGAATTTACACTGGTTCTCCAGAGAAAGGATTTGTGCAACTTGGAATAAACCCAAATTTTGAGATGGATACTCTTGTTTTAGATACAGATATTTATTGGAATTCGCTGCCATGGAACTTAGCTTATAAGGATATTCTAGGTGAGATATCTTTAAATGCTCAAGGGCTGTTAATTCAAGATAGAGAGGATTTGCCTACCCCAAATAATTTACTGAGGTTAATCAATATATTCAATGTTACTGACTCCTTTGAAAAAGTCACAAATCTAGATTTTAGAAAATTATATAAATCAGGTTTTAGTGCTGATTCAGTAGTAGGGACTCTTCAATTAAACAAAAATTCAGTCTCAATTTCCAAACCTTTAATATTCAGAAGTGGATCAAGTGAATTTAAATGGGAGGGAGAAATTTATAAAGATAATAACGGCTCTCTTAGTAATCTTGATTTAGAGGTTATTATGACTTTACCCCTTCGCGAATACCTGCCTGCTTATGCATTTCTATTGGGTGGTCCGGTTACTGCAGGAATTGTCTATATTGCCGGGAAGGCTTTTGAAAGAAATTTGGATCAATTAAGCTCAGGAGCCTGGGATGTGAAGGGTACTTTGGATAAACCTAAGACAGAATTTAAAGGCTGGTTTGAAAAATAAAATGATTAAATCAATCCTTAGCCCTTGATCTTGAAGATGGAACGTTGAGTTCTTTTCTATATTTTGCAACTGTTCTGCGAGATATAAGAATTCCTAACTCGCTTTGAAGTAAGGCTTTCAAGCCCTCATCACTAATAGGAATGGACTTGTCCTCGTGAGATATCATTTCTTTAATAAGAAATTTTAAATCGCTTGAAGTCACATCATTGCCTTCTTTAAAAGTATTTAACCTTTTCTCAAGGAGATTTTTCAATGGAATCACTTTGCTTGGTAATTGAATATATTTATTCCTTACTATTCTTGATACGGTCGAAGGGCTTATATCTAATTGGTCAGCTATTTCCTTATTTGAAATAGCTCTTTTTTTCCCTTTTTCATTTAAAAAATCAGTTTGTACCTCTACTAAGAATTTTGAAACAATGATTAGGGTTTGCTGTCGTCTCTCAAGACCTATAAGAAATGATTTAGAGTTTATACTTTCATCGTCTTCAGACAATTCAATTTTATTTTTGATCTTATCAAGCAGTTTTTTTGATATAAATTCATCGTTTAAAGAAACATGCCATAAACCTTTTTCTTTTTGAGCTATAACATCAGGCCTTACATAATTTTTAGATGACTGACCTGAACTGCTCCCTAGGTTAAGAGACAATTTTTTAAGAGAATTCTTTAAGCTCTCTGACAAGTCTTCCTTTTTAATTTTATTATTTATCAAGTCATTGAGACTTGCCTTTAAATAATCCTTTTCTTCCACGTCTATATTGAGATTATTAATCTGTACGATAAGAGACTCATTAATTGATCTAAAAGCACATCCAGGTGGATCAAAGTTTTGGATTATCGATAGGACAGAATCTATCTCCTGATCATCAACATTCTTTCCAAAGTCCTCTAATACAATTCTTTTAATGTCTTGGTAATCAAGCTCTGGATCTAATCGCCCATTATCTTCAATTGAGTCTATTAGAAATTCACCAATAAGATTCTCAACTTGATTCAAGGGCTCAACTGCTAGCTGATCAAATAATTTTTCTTTTAATTCTGAGTCTTTGATTTCAAAAAATTCTTGAAGATCATTTGTAGGGGTAGAGTGTAAGATATTTTTATATCTATCAATTAGAAATTCATCTCTAAAATAGTTTGCTGTTTTATCTTCATCTGCAAGGTAGTCTTCTACAATTTCGTTTAATTTTGAGCTTATCTCAAAACCACTCAATGACAATAATTTAATCTGATTGCCAAGACTGGCCGTAATTTTTAGAGAAAGTTTTTGTTTTTGACTTAAGCTTTGCTTCACAGACTATGCTTCAAAATTTTGTCCCAAATAAACCTCTTTAACGAGGGCGTTTTTGGCTATCTCTTCGGGTTTTCCGTTTGCTATGACTTTTCCTTTGTTAACCACAATAACTTTGGAACAGATATTCATGGTATCTCTTACATTATGGTCACTAATCAATATACCGATATTTTTTTTATTGAGTTTTTTTATAGTATTTTTCAGATCAGATACTGCTAATGGGTCAATGCCTGCAAATGGCTCATCTAATAAAATAAATTTAGGATCAGAGGCCAAAGACCTTGCTATTTCCGTTCTTCTTCTTTCACCGCCTGATAGTTTTATTCCCATGGTTCCAGAAAATTCAGACAGATTAAACTCAGCTAATAATGAGTTTAGTAATTCATTTCTTTCTTTTGCTTGCAGTCCCTTTCTCTGTTCCAAAGAAGAAAGGATATTTTGTTCTACTGTAAGTCCTCTAAAAATAGAAGATTCTTGGGGCAGATAAGACAGGCCAAGTGATGTTCTTGTGGATATAGATTCGTTATTTATTTTACTATCTCCCAAATAGATATTGCCCATATCTGGATTTATCAGACCAGCAATCATATAAAATAATGTTGTTTTACCAGCTCCATTTGGACCTAGGATACCAATTGTTTCTGCTTGATTTATCTCAAAAGAAATATCATCAACTGCTATTTGTTTATCATATTTCTTATGCAGATTGTCTATGACTAATTTCATGTTCGGTTTTCAATTTCAGAATTTACAGACTTAATTATTTTTTTCTTGAGATAATCATAGTGGATCAAATCAGATTTGATAATCAAACCCTCTTGATCAAGTAATGCCTTGCCATCTAAAACTAATATGCTCTCAACTGGAGAGATAATAATCTTTTTAGCATAACCCTTGTAAATTGAATCTGAATTATTTATTTCTATCATTCCCTTATCAAATTCAGCATAAAATCCTTTAGACTTTGTATCTAGTGTCATTCCACTTGACTCGATTTTGAGGTTATTGAACCTCCCTTGAAGCTCTTGATCTGTAGTCAGTTTTGCATCAGATAAATTATATTTAAGAAATTCAGTATTAATTGAAAAACTAGAATCTCCCTTCTCGAAGTTCAAAATAATAGACCCTTCAAACTCTAGTATTTTTAAAATCTTATCAAATTTTGCTTTTAGTGAAGTAATTAGAATTTGTGAAAGCTGATTTTCTGATGAAGCAATAACATTTTCGATAATATACTGTGAATCCTGTCCTAGAAAACTATAATCTCCTTTTATGCTTACCTTTTGATCTTTGACAAAGATATTAAAATTAGGTTCCTCCATATAGGAAATACCTCGAATATCATTATTAACAATGGTACTGGCTAAAAGGTTTGATGACGCAAACGCGTTTAAGAATAAAAAAGAAAAAAGAAAAGCTTTATGCATTAAACCAATCCCGCTTCGATTAAATCATGCATCCTTATAACACCAATTGGTTTTTTTAGTTTATCTACGACTGCAAGTACATAAATCTTGTTTGTTTGCATTATTTCTAATGCATCAATTGCCAAACTACCAATTTGTATCACTTTAGAATCTTTAGTCATAAACAAAGAAATTGACTTGTTGATAGGGTCAATTTCATCATTCAGGGTTCTTCTCAAATCTCCATCTGTAAAGATTCCTTTCAATTTATCGCCCTCTATAACCAGAGCAACTCCAAGACCTTTGGCGCTTATTTCTATTAATGTTTTAGATAATGTCATTTTCGATGAAACTTTAGGTAAATCTTTACCTTTAGCCATCAGATCATCTACTTTTGTTACAAGTCTTTTTCCTAGTTTTCCACCTGGATGAGATTTAGCAAAATCATTACTATTGAATCCCTTGGCTTCAAGTAAAGCAACTGCTAACGCATCACCTAATGCAAGCGAAGCTGTTGTACTAGTAGTTGGTGCTAAATCTAGAGGACAAGCTTCTTCAGAAATTCCAGTATCAAGATTGATTAAAGCATTCTTGGCTATGGTAGAGGTTTTAGATCCAGTTATAGAGAAATAATCGCAACCAACTGATTTAAGGTAGGGCAAAAGACCAATTATTTCCTCAGTTTGACCAGAATGAGAAAAAATTAAAACTTTATCATTCTTGTTTATCCCTCCTATATCTCCATGTAACGCTTCTCCTGCATTTATAAAATTCGATGGTGAACCTGTACTTGAAAAAGTTGCTGAAACTTTCTTTGCTATATGACCAGATTTGCCAATACCTAGTGTAATAATTTTACCTTTTGTACTAATCAGTTTATTGCATACTTCATTAAAATTTTTATCTAAAGTTCTAGACAGTTCTTCGATCCCTTTGGCTTCAATTTTTAAAGTTCTTCTAGCAGATTTAAGGTGATTTATATTTTTCATAAATTAAATTTATCTAATAAGCAAAGTAAAGTGAAACAAAGTAAGAACTAAAAAAGAAAATACTTATAAAGAAACTAACCTTTTTTTCCTTTTTAGAAGCGGAAAATATAAAGGCAGAAAAAATAAAAGTTACTATAAACAGCAAAAGAAGAAGAGGGGACCATGAGGCATAATTCCACTCGGCATACATTCCTGGGCTTGATAATAGACCTGGTATTGCTAAAACACATAAACCATTAAATATATTAGATCCAATTAAAGTACCAGACACTGTCTCATATCTCCC
>Ga0213861_10005107_pt1 | contig 10582 bp, 9 predicted proteins | sample PICome_4_FD_160110 | JGI IMG/M metagenome (GOLD analysis project Ga0213861, IMG submission 160110) | Coastal seawater microbial communities near Pivers Island, North Carolina, United States - PICO131 | ecosystem: Environmental > Aquatic > Marine > Coastal | place: USA: North Carolina | collected...
ATAGCCTCCCCTTCTCTGTCGGGGTCTGTTGCAAGATAAAGTAAGTCAGATTCTTTGCAGAATTTTCTAAGATCTCTCATCACCTTCTTTCCCTTAGAAGAGAATTCCCAGTTAAGATTTTTCCAATCACTTGGATCAACGGCATTTTCCTTATCTGATAGGTCTCTTACATGACCTACACAAGCCTCTACCTGCCATTCATTATTTGGAAAATTTGAATCCAAATATCCTTTTATTTTTTTTGCTTTAGCTCCGGATTCTACAATTACTAATGATTTCATAAATAAAAAAAATTATATTTCCTATTACAGTATAAAGTTTATATGTAGGGGTTCTGTCAAGCGTTTCTTGAATTTTCCTTTGTAAGAAGGATATCGTTTATTAATTTAGGACCTTCAAAGATAAATCCTGTATATACCTGAACGAAGTCTGCTCCAGCTGCGATTCTTTCTTTGTAATCTAGAACAGACATTATTCCTCCAGAGGCAATAAGAGGAAAATCAATTCCTACTTTATCTCTTATAAATACAAGCCTTTCAGTGGCTTTAATTGTAAGGGGTGCTCCACTTAATCCCCCAATGCCATTCTTGTCATTATGTTCAACGGTGGTATTGGAGCAGATTATCCCATCAATCTTATTATCCAATATGATGTCACAGATTTCTCCTAGTCTTACTAAATCTTCATCTGGACTAACCTTAATAAATAGAGGCTTATATCCAAATCTCTTTGAAAGCTCACTTTGCTTTGATTTAAGTTCTTTTAAAAGTGAGTCTAGATAGATTTTATTGGTTAAATCTCTTAAATCCTTTGTATTCGGAGAAGAAATATTTATAGCAATATAGTTTGCATAAGCATAAACCTTCTCTAAACAAACTAAATAATCATTTGAGGCCTTGTGATTTGGAGTATCAAAATTTTTACCTATGCTTATTCCGATAGGTGATGATGATTTTCTTTTTTTTAAATTCTCCACTAGGTAATCAACCCCTTTATTATTAAAGCCCAATCTATTTATTAAATATTTTTCTTTTCTATTTCTAAAAATTCTTGGTTTTGGATTACCGCTTTGTGGTTTGGGAGTTACTGTACCTACTTCAATGAAACCCACCCCTAAGGCATTGATGCAATCTACGTATTCTGCATTTTTATCTAATCCTGCAGCTATGCCAAGATTATTTGATAAACCTTTAAGTTTATGAAGATTAGTAATAGTCAATCCATCTTGATTTGGTTTTTGTTTTTTTAATAGTAAAGGTAAGAACCCCAGGGAATGAAGAGCTTTTAATCCTCGCAATGCAATGTCGTGGGATAACTCCCCAGGCAAGAAATGTAAAAGTTTAGTAAAAAATGTAAATAAGATCATTTATAAGAATAATTAAACACATTCTACATCAGCGAAATAATAAAATGGGATGATACTTAAGTCCTTTTAAATAAGTAAAATAATCAATTAAAAGTTGACATAATGACGTAATATGAACTTTAATACGCAAAGTAGTTCGCCTAACCTACTATAAAAAAGGGATTTTATTTAAACTACAGGTTTTTATTATGAGAAAACTCACAAAGAATTTACTAGCAACCCTCTCAGGACTAATACTTATAGTACTGCCTCAACTAACTTTTGCTGAAGGTGAAGAAGATATTGCCTCCAGTTCTGAAGGAAGCGCTGCAGGAGATGCAGCTGGCAAAACTGCTATAGGTGGAGTCAGTGCCGGAACAATTGCTGCTGTAATAGCAATAGCAGCAGCTGCTGCCGCTATTTCAGACAGTGGATCAGGCGGGGGGGCAATTGCACCTACACCCACTCCTACACCCACTCCTACTCCTACACCTACACCTACACCCACTCCTACACCTACTCCAACTATTGAAGAGTACGTAACGGAAGTGATCGTTGATGTTCCAGGATCAGCTGCTTCAACCACTCCAGGTGCAACGGCTACTAGAACAACTGGTGCAACTGCTACTAGAACAACTGGTGCTACTGCTACTAGAACAACTGCTGCTACCAGAACCGCTGCTGCAACAGCCACAAGAACTGCTGCTGTTACGGCTACTAGAACAACTGGTGCTACAGCTACTAGAACAACCTCTGCCACTACTACATCGTCTCAAATGGGAGATGCAGGAGCTGCAGTAGGAACATCTGCAGCTGGTGATCTTTATAATGTAGTTGAAATCTACGAAACCGGTGCAGAAGAGTCTTATGCTTCTGAAGGCATTGAAACATATGACACAGAAGCCGTAGAAACATATGATGTAGTTGAAGAGTATGAAGTAGTTGAAGAGTACGATATTCAAGAAGAATACACTAAAACTGTTACAGTTCCAGCTGTCGCAGCATCTACCGCTACTGCCACAGCTACAGCAACCAGAGAAGTTAACTAAAAAATAACTTAGAACAAAAAAGCCCTCTAACTTGAGGGCTTTTTTGTTATTTCAATATTTAAAGCAGGTAGTATTGGTGATATGTGTTGAATACTCTTCCAAACTAGCTGTTCTCTATCAACCCAATACTTATTAATAACTTTCCAACCAAGGTATTCATTAGACAATTGTTCCTCAATCAAATATAAGTCCTTCTTGCCAACAAATAATTCTACTTCTTGAAGACCTTTATTGGCTAATGTAGCTTCAACCTTCAAATTTATTAGTTCAGGTTGGTCATACGAAAAATAGTAGTAGTATTTTTTATCTTTATCTAAAGAAAGGAAAGAATCTTTTAAAGGAGGCAAATTTAACTCTATTAAATTATTAGGTAATCCTCTAGTTTCTATTACTCTGCCATCTTCAATAACCAAATATACATTATCAGCGCTGACCCATATAGATTGATCAGACACATTTTCTTGCAAGATAATTAATCCTTTAGGGCCTTTACCAATCTTCATAAGCGCCGAAGCATAAGGTATATTTAAAATTGTTTTCTTATCAATCAATAAATCTGGATAACCAAAAATAGCAAAATTGAAAGCTTGTATGGCCTCTGAATAGCCGGGTGCTATTCGTGAGGAATCTATGCTTGCACAAGATAGTATGTGTAAAAAAATTATAAGCTTTATTATTTCCTTCATTTTTATTTTGTTATGTAAGGCCAATCTCTTATCACTGCTTCTTTGTTACTATCTCCTAGAATACTGAAGAGTGAATTAAATTGATTAAGCAGTGCAGCTCCATCTTTTGTCAGCGGATGCAATCCAAATGAAATATTTCCAGATCTATAATCAGAATAAAAAAGTTTGGTAGGAACAGAAATATAGAACCCCTTATCAAAACTTCCCTCTCCAAATTCTTCATCAGAAAGATTAGTTTTGCTGGCAAAAATACCTAAAGTAAATCCAGTTCTAAATCTTCTTGATAGATCTATAGTTATTCCTTTATCGCCAGCTAAATATTCTCCAATAAGAATTTGAGATTTTATGTTCGAAGGCAAATCAAAGTATAAACCAAGGTGGGCGGTTGTATTAGTGTAATCTCTTAAAGAAAATTTTTGATCGTAGTCTCTTTGCTTAACCTTATGCATAGAGAAACCAAGAGCATATCTTCTGTCAAAAGGTCTATATAAAATTTCACCACCGTATCCAGCAAACATTTCCTCAAGTAAACCAAAATCTCCTCTTAAATAGAGATCATTTCTAGGGGAGGAAAAGTACTGTAATTGCAATCTTTGTATATTATTTTTACCTTGTTCTAGATAATCCTGTATATCACTCCTTACATGAGGAATAGTGCTCTGACTGGGATTTTTAAGATCATTAAATGTATCATAAATATTTATTCCAAATGAAGTATAAAGAGCAAGATTCCTTTTAAACTTAATAGCTGTATCCGTCTTCCATGAAAGTTGACCCAAATAAAATCCTTCTGGTCCACCGATCTGATGCTTCAAAGACGGAGACATGCTCCACTCAAATTCAGGAAAAATTGTTGTTGGTTTATAATCTGCTTCTAGATATAGAGGTTTATTAGTTTTACTAAAAAAATTAGATTTATTTAAGGCTTCATTTATACTTCCGGAAGAAGATTCAATATTATCAAATTCCTCTCTATCTATTGATAATATTGCGACCTCTAAATCACCATTCATAGAATGGATATTTATTTTTTTAATACTATTATCTGTTAATCTGGAAGCAATTCTAGTCGCTCTTCCAGCCGCTCTAGTAAGCGAATAGTATTTAGTTGACGCAATAGCTATATCCACAGATTCTTTTGATAAAGTAGCAGCTTGAATATATATTGACTCATCTCTTAAGCTTCTATTTAAAGATCTATAAAAGATCTCAGGGTTCTGTTTAGTTTTTTCGATTTGATCTTGGCTAAGCCTTACTACATTCTTTGGTCCTTTCTTCGGGATTACATCTCTAAGAAAATTACCCGTTAAATTAAAAGAAAACCTGAATTGATTTCCTCTTTCAAATGAAGAAGATATATTGAAAGAATCAGAGAAAAAATAACTAACCCCAAAGTTAAATCTATTATGCACCTTATTTACATATCCAAGCCGATCTGGATTTGATGTGTCATATTCTAATTTAAATTTAAGATTTTTCCTTTTAAGGTCATACTCCAATCCAGCAAAGACTGCGGTTTGGCCTGAAAACCATGAGTCATATGATAGCAATCCCCCCTCTCCTACAGAGGCTTTTCTGAATTTAAAACTATCATTTAATTTTAAAAAAGGATTATTAATATTATTGTCACTACCCAATACTCCCCAACCATAGCCTATTGTTAAATCAATATTATTTAACTTCTTAGTTGCGACAATATACTCGGAAGAAAATATTCCTGTACCAGCCAAGTCTCTTAATCCTAAGGCTATTGATGGTAAAATGTAATTCTCCTTCAAAAGTCTAAATTTTACGTCGAAAGCTTTGTCCTTATAACTTTGATTTGCGCTATAGGTTGAGGGTCCATATTTTCTATCTTTAATTTCAGAGTATCTATAAGAAGCTTCCATCCAACTGAATGGGCTTGCTGATAAGGAGCTATATTCATTAGGAAAAGAACCTGAAAAATTAAATCTCAAAGATGCCTCCTGCATAAATCTAGCATTAGGCATTTCTAGAATCCCAGTTATGCCGTAATTTGAAGAGTTAGATGAATCCTTATAATCAAAGTAGTCATCTATATCTGCAAATAACTGAGAACTCCAAAAAAAAAGAGTAGATAAAATTAATCTAAGATTTTTCGACACAAATTAATTATTACTAATGGCCGCTATTGCAGCAGCTGAAGTCGCAAGGTCTGCTAATATAGGAGTTATAATTTGTGTCAATTTAATTGCATCAAAAGGTCTGCTGTCTCTGGGTACTACAATAGTACTTCCAGGAATAAGGTTAACATTACTTCCAAAGAGGCTTTGTTTTACTAGCTTAGATTTACCGTTAGGCAAAATAACATATATCTTAGATTTATCTGCTTGGTCATTTAAACCACCTGAAAGCTCTATATAATCATAAACACTTATACCGGGTTCAAAAGTCACAGTGGAAGAGTTTAAAACTTCACCCACTACAGATATAGAATCTGGCCTTTCTGGAACATAAATTGAATCTCCATCTTGCAATCTTATATTTGGAGATAAATTAGTTTTTAAATTCATATAATCAACATCTACTACCATTCGGCCTAATGGCTCTTCTTCTCTAAGTTTTGTGACTAGCTGAGAAATTGGGGCTAAAGTAAACTCACTAACACCAATAGTCCCTTGGGTAATTATATTTATAATTGTATTTTCTAGCTCATCAGCAGACCTCTCAAAAGCGGTTTTTTGAGCTTCGGCAACAGATTTTCTTAAGAAAATTGCTCCTTCTGCAAAACCTGATGTATTGAAACCTCCTGCTCTTTGTAATAAATCTAGGACTCTATCATCTTCATCCAGGGAATAGGTGCCTGGATTCGCTACCTCACCAAGTATGTTGACAGTTTTAACTATCATGCCTGATTTACCAGAAATATTTAAAGCATCACCGTCTTTAAGGAGGTAATCCATGGTAGTGGATTGATTTAAGTATTTGGTCTCTCTTTTAAATGTCATTAAATTTAAGGTATTAATTTCAATAGAACTACTTGGATTGGCATCTAGAGTTAGACCACCTGCGATTTCTATAATATCTTCAGCTGTTTCACCTTCTATAAACTCATAAATATATGGTCGTTTAAGAGCACCTCCTACCTTTACACGATTCTCAATAAAGGGAATAAAAATAACATCTCCGTCTTGGAGTTTTATATCTGAGTCTATAATTCCATTAAGTAAAAAACTATAAAAATCATACTTAGCAATAATCTCATTATCTCTTCTGACTTCTATTTGTCTCAATGAACCGTATTCATTAACGCCTCCAGAAACAAATAAAGCATTTGTTACACTGCTTAATCCGCTCATAGTGTATTTACCAGGTGTGTAAGCCTCTCCAAGTAAATATATCGATATAGATTTGACTTCCGTCAAGGAAATAGAAACAGATGTTCCAACTCTCTCATTTGATACCCTTTCTTGAAGAATTTTTTGAGCTTCCTCAAAGGTTTTACCAATTAAACCAATAGGTCCTATGTTAGGTATAAAAATATTACCTTCTCTGCTTATGTATAATTCATCCTTGAATTCTTGGGTCCCGTATAGGTTTATTTGCAATTTGTCTCCTGGCCCTAGAATATAGCCAGACGAAACCGGGACATTTACAGTAGGAGCAAATGTTGAAGGTGCAAATCTAAAATAATCATAACCAAAAATACAATCATCACATTTCTTACTTTCTTCAAGATATTCATTATCAGGACGTTCAACTATATTTTCAGGATTTTCATAAATCTCATCTAACTCACTTTGAAGCCTGGCAGAAGTTTCCATTTTTTTCATAATAGAATCTCTTTGATCAGGGGGAAGAGTGTCCAATAAATCCTTTTGATCTAATGAGATAGCCGATTGCAAAAAAGGACTAGAAATAACCAATATAAGTAAGAAAATTGTATTTTTTGACATGAGTCTTATTCTAACCTTTTCATAAATCATAGAGAATATTTATTTATCATCTATTGTATGACTCCAGCCAAGTTTTGTTCTACAAGAAGAAAAGAAATCATTGTCTATTGGATGAATAAGCGTCAAGCCTGAGGAAGCTTTTTTTATTTCAATTTTACTATTCTTTGTAACGTTTATATTTTTATGGCCGTCGATACTTAAGTAAGCCTTACCTTTAACAATTACTTCTATGTTTGTTTTATCTTCAACGATAAGTGACCTTGCATTCAAACCATGAGGAAACATAGGAATAAGAGCAATAGATTTCACATCTGGGTGAATTATTGGACCATTGCCAGATAGGGAATAAGCCGTGGAGCCGGTAGGAGTACTTACTATTAGACCATCTGCACGTTGTGAATAAACAAATTTATTTTGTAATCTCAATTCATAATCAATCATTTTCGCAACTGATCCTGAATGGATAACAACTTCATTGAGAGCCACTCCCAAAGAAGGTTCACCATTGATAGAAGCTTCAAGAAAAAACCTTTTATCTTTGATGTAGTTACCCATAAGGACGCTCCTTAAGGAAGAAGTCAGGTCTTCAGGCGCTATGTCGTTTAGGAAACCTAAAGTTCCTAGATTCACACCCAATAATGGTATTCCCTTTGATCCAAACTCTCTTGCTGAACTAAGCAATGTGCCATCGCCACCAATAGCTATAATTAAATCTGCATTTTTTTGAATGTATTTATCTGAATACGTTCGTTGTTTAGATGTTTTAGAAATTTTAGAAGAAAGCGGCTGAATCAACTCAAGCCCAAGATTTTTAACAATCTCTTCAATTTGATAAGAAATTTGAACAACTTTCTTACTATTTAAAGAAGAAAATATAGCTATTTTATTAAATTTACTTTTCATTAAATTTCCAAGTTTTTACCCAATAAATAAATATTGTATCAATAGCAGCTATTAAAACCTTAAAAACATATTTAGTAAGGGCGAGCATCAAGGCAGTAGACCAATCCATACCTGTGGCAAAAACCCAAGTGAACTGATAAATAAGAGTGTCGATCAACTGAGAAGTGATTGTGGAGAGATTATTTCTTAGCCAAAGTTTTGACTCACCTGTATAGCTTTTAATTTTATGAAAGAACCAAACATCGAAAGTTTGACTAACTAAATAAGCTGTTAAAGAACCTATTACAAAAGCAGGAGAGTAATAAGCAAGAGTAGTTATAGCGTTATGAACTTCTAATGCAGAGCCTGTTATATTAGAAGGTTTAAACTGAACACTTAGAAGTAAAGTAACCATAACAGCAATATTGGCAACAAAACCTAGCATTACTGCTCTATTAGCCTCTCTTCTACCATACTTTTCGTTAAGGACATCAGTGGCAAAATAAATACCCGAGTAAAGTATGGCGCCCATACTTACTTTGTAAGTTGAACCAAAAATAATTAACTCGCTTACCTTTCCCCCTTGTAAATTTCCTAGAACTATTCCCAATACAACGGCTACATAAAGTCCATATTTTCCAAAAAACCTATAAAGTAATAGTGCAAGTCCAAGGTCATAAACAACTGTTATGAGCCATAGAGATTCTTGACTTAATGAAAATATATCCACTTTGTTAAATTTTTTTTATATTCTAACTTAATCAGAGAAATAACATGACCCTTAAACTTATTAAATTAATTAAAGAGAGTAAGAGTTTAGTATTTTTTACAGGTGCTGGGATAAGCACAGATTCAGGTATACCTGATTTTAGAGGGCCAAAAGGAATTTGGAAAACCTCTACACCAATTTACTATCAGGAATTCATATCATCAAGAGAAAAAAGAGTGGAGTCTTGGGAAAGGAAGTTTTCAAACGAGCTGAGTATTGATTCAGCCAGACCCAATAAAGGACACATTAAGATAGCTGAAATAATGCAAAAGAAAGAAGAGTCTTATCTCATCACACAAAATGTAGATAATCTTCACCAAAATTCGGGAGTTCAAGAGAATAAAATAACTGAGCTTCATGGAAATGCAACATATGCTAGCTGCCTGGATTGTAATGAAAGATATGAATTGATGGATTTAAAACAAAACTTCTTAAAGACTAATGAACCACCTTCCTGTACTAGATGTAATGGAATTATAAAATCAGCCACTATATCTTTTGGACAAGCTATGCCAGATAAGGAGATGCAGTTGTCTCAAAAAAAAGCCATTCAGTCTGATCTATTTATTTGCGTTGGAACATCTCTTGCAGTGTTTCCTGCAGCAGATTTGCCAGTTCTTGCCAAAGAGACTGGTGCAAAGCTTGTAATTATAAATAATGAATCTACTACATTAGATCATCTTGCTGATCTTGTTATCAATAGAGATATTTCAGCAGTATTGTCTGAAATAGCCTTATAAAGTTTTAATTATGAGTAAGGGCTACTAAGCCCAATAGTTTTCCATCTTTCATTTGCTCAAGAGTCTCATTTGCCTGAGATACATCTCTTGTTTCCACGGCCACTGGATCAATTTTTCCGGCAACTACCAATTCCATTAATTCAGCCATATCACCTAAACTACCTACATAAGAACCCATTAGTTTTTTTTCTAAAAGTGCCTGCATAGGAAGAGGTATGCTTATTTGTCCCCCAAAAAGACCAACGATGACATAGCTGCCGCCTCTAGCTAAGAGGTTATAACCAAAATTGACAGAAGCTTCAGCTCCTACAAAATCTACAATGGATCTTGCACCACCTTCAGTTAACTCCATTAATTTTTCGGCCGCTCCTTCTTCTGATGAGTTTATGGTTGCAGAAGCTCCTAGCTGTCTAGCCATTCCAAGTTTCTCGTCATCTATATCAACAACAATAGGATTGATGCCATATGCAGCTTGAGCTATTTTTAGAGCGAGTATCCCAAGACCTCCAGCAGAAACAATAACTAGAGAATTGTCTTTTTTATATGGGCCGGCTTTTTTCAAAGCACTATAAGCTGTTAAACCTCTGCAAGCGTAACTACCTGCCAAACTATCAGGTGTATCAGCCGCATCAAATAAATATTTGGAGTCAGGAACAAGAACATGGTCTCCATAGCCACCCCCAACATGTATGCCTAAATTGGAATTATTGCCACAATAGTGTGTCATATCGTCATTGCAAAGATCACAGTCACCACAACCCATCCAAGGATAAGCTACGTATCTCTCTCCAATATTGATTCCTTCAACATCTTCTCCTATTGCTGTTACTTCACCAAAAATTTCATGTCCCATGGTCAGCGGCTGTCCTCCAGGAAGTGGTGAAGGTAATTGAACACCACCACCTAATTCAAAATAACCATCATGAATGTGAACATCTGAATGACAAACGCCGCATGCTACTGTTTTTAAAACCACTTCATTTCCAGAAGGAGTTGGCATATCTAATTCTCTTTCTTCTAATGGTTTTCCGTTTTCTACTACTTGATATGCTTTCATTAATCTTCTCCAAAATTGTTTAGTTATAACTAGAATATATCTATAATCATTGCATTACAAATTAACTAAGAAGGATTCGAATGACTGACTTGCAAACATTTAGAGAAGATACCAAAAATTGGCTAGAAGCTAATTGC
>Ga0213861_10005114_pt1 | contig 10576 bp, 6 predicted proteins | sample PICome_4_FD_160110 | JGI IMG/M metagenome (GOLD analysis project Ga0213861, IMG submission 160110) | Coastal seawater microbial communities near Pivers Island, North Carolina, United States - PICO131 | ecosystem: Environmental > Aquatic > Marine > Coastal | place: USA: North Carolina | collected...
GCGTAAGTTCCTGTGGATCAAGAAAACACTGTCGCCAGAACAACAACAGGCCGTGCATGACATCGGCGAGCCCGGCCTGTTGTTCGGTCCGCGCGAAATGCGCCTTTACCCCAACGGCCATCTGGCAGCGCATATTCTTGGCGGCTATGGCTTTGGCCGTGAGGGTGTGTATGCGGCAGAGGTGATCGGCACTGCGGGTATCGAAAAAGCCTTTGACGACTTCCTGCGCGACCCGGCCCAAGACGGCCGTCCGCTGGAACTGTCGATAGACCTGACCATTCAGGCCGCTGTCGAGCGTGTGCTTTATGGCGGAATGCGCCTGATGAACGCCAAGGGTGCCACGGCGGTTCTCATGGACGCCCATACAGGCGAGATTGTGTCGATGGCCTCGCTGCCCGATTTCGACCCCAACAACCGCCCCGTGCCGCTGTTGGTGGGCGATCAGTCGGACAGTCCCCTGTTCAACCGCGCGGTGCAGGGGGTTTACGAGCTTGGCTCGACCTTCAAGATCTTTGCCTCGGCGCAGGCGATGCAGCTTGGACTGGTCAACGCACAGACCAAAGTGAATGCGGATTCCCCGATGAGATGGGGCAAGTTCAAGATCCGCGAGTTTCAGAACCACAACTACGGGCCCACCCTTTCTGTGACCGATGTGATCGTGAAATCCTCCAACGTCGGTGCGGCCTCTCTGGGGCTGATGATCGGGCAGAAACGTCAGCAAGATTTCCTGCGCACCTTGGGCTTTTTCGATGCCACACCTGTTGAGCTGGTCGAGGCCCCGGGTGCCAAGCCGTTGTTGCCAGAGCATTGGTCTGAAATTTCCACGATTACAGTGTCTTACGGTCATGGCCTGTCTGCCAGCCCGCTGCATCTGGCCACCGCCTATGCCAGTCTGCTGAACGGCGGCACGCGGGTAGAGCCGACGCTGTTGAAACACAGCAAGCCCGCTGTTGGCCCCCGCGTGGTGTCGGAAGAGGTCTCTCGGTCGGCGCGCGAAATGTTGCGCGCTGTGGTGACACGCGGCACGGCCAGTTTTGGCGAAGTGCCCGGATACGCCGTGGCCGGCAAGACCGGCACCGCAGACAAGGCCAAGCCCACAGGTGGCTATTATGACGACAAGGTCATCAATACTTTTGCGACGGTCTTTCCGGCCCATGATCCGAAATATGTGCTGGTGGTGACGCTGGACGAACCGGTCGAAACCTCTGGCCCCAAACCACGCCGCACGGCAGGCTGGACGGCTGTTCCTGTCGCGGCAGAGATCATTCGCCGCGTCGCACCGCTACTGGGGCTGCGGCCAGAGATTGAACCCGCCGCCGTATCTGGGGTAACACTGACCTCGAACTAAGGCCCCGCCAGACTCGATCTGAGATTCAAAGGCGGGGCGCAACACCTTGGCAAGAGCGTGGTCTGCATGGGCATTGGGGCGAAATCACTGGCAGATCTGGGGCTTACGGCCCAAGGCGGGCGCGATGTCCGCGTTACGGGCCTAAGCGTTGACAGTCGGGCGGTCAAAGAGGGACATCTCTTTGCCGCGCTTCCGGGCAGCCGGGTGCATGGGGCAGAGTTCATTCAATACGCGCTGCGGCAGGGCGCTGGAACGATCCTGACCGACCGCGACGGCGCGCGGATTGCCGCAGATGTGATTGCGGACAGCGATGTGGCCTTGGTTCTGGCAGAAGATCCCCGTCAGGCGCTGGCCTTTGCCGCCGCCCTTTGGTTTGGCAAACAGCCCGAGACGGTCGTGGCCGTGACCGGCACCAATGGCAAAACCTCTGTTGCCACCTTCACGCGCCAGATCTGGGCTCTGTTGGGCCTGCCGTCGGTCAATCTGGGCACCACGGGCGTCGAGGGCGCTTATGAAACGCCGCTGGCCCATACCACCCCCGAACCGATCACTCTGCACCGGGTCTTGGCCGAGATCGCCGAGGCGGGCGTGGATCACGTGGCGATGGAGGCGTCCAGCCACGGGCTTGCCCAGCGTCGCCTTGACGGCGTGAATGTGGCAGCCGGGGGCTTTACCAACCTTAGTCAGGATCACCTCGATTACCACGCGAATTTCGGGGAATATTTCGCGGCCAAAGCTGGGCTGTTTACCCGCGTGATCAGCGATGACGGCGCGGCGGTGATCAATCTGGACGATCCACGCGGGCCTCAGATGGCAGAGATCGCCATGGATCGCGGGCAGGACCTGATCACGGTCGGGCGCGGGCCAGAGGCAAATCTGCGCATTCGCGGGCAGCGCTATGATGCGACGGGGCAGGATCTGCGCTTTGACTGGAACGGGCGGCCCTATCAGGTGCGGCTGAACCTGATTGGCGGGTTTCAGGCGGAAAACGTGCTCTGCGCCGCCGGGCTTGTGATCGCCAGCGGCTGTGATCCGGCGCGCACGTTCGAGGTCTTGCATGACCTCAAGGGCGTGCGGGGCCGGATGCAACTGGCCGCGACCCGCGACAATGGCGGCGCGGTCTTTGTCGATTATTCCCACACGCCAGAGGCCCTGCGCACCGCGCTCAAGGCGCTGCGTCCGCATGTGATGGGCCGTCTGATCGTGGTCTTTGGGGCCGGGGGCGACCGCGACCCGTTCAAACGTCCGATGATGGGGGTAGCGGCCTGCGAGAATGCCGATGTGGTGTTCGTGACCGACGACAACCCGCGATCCGAAGATCCGGCAGAGATCCGCGCCGCGATCTTGGCCGCCTGTCCCGAGGCGCATGAGGTGGCCGACCGCGCCGAGGCGATCCTGCGCGGGGTCGACGCGCTGCAACCCGGCGATGCCTTGTTGGTGGCCGGAAAGGGCCATGAAACGGGGCAGGTCGTGGGCGATGATGTCTTTCCCTTTGACGATGTAGAGCAGGCCAGCGTGGCCGTTTCTGCCCTTGATGGACGGTTCGTATGACACTTTGGACGGGGGCAGAGGCCGCTGCCGCAACCGGCGGGCGCGCCACAAGTGATTGGCAGGCCAGCGGAATTTCAATTGACACACGCTCGATAGCACCGGGCGATTTGTTCGTCGCGCTGAAGGATGTGCGCGACGGCCATGACTTTGTCGCGCAGGCCTTGGAAAAGGGCGCAGCCGCCGCCTTGGTCAGTCGCGTGCCAGAGGGCGTGCCTGCGGATGCGCCATTGTTGATCGTGGATGATGTCCTGCAAGGCTTGGAAAAGCTGGGGATCGCCGGGCGCGCGCGCTCTGACGCCAAGGTGATCGGGATCACGGGATCCGTCGGTAAGACCTCGACCAAGGAGATGTTGCGCGCGGTGCTGGCGCGGCAGGGCCGGGTCCATGCGGCCGAGAAAAGTTTCAACAACCACTGGGGTGTGCCAATCACGCTGGCGCGGATGCCGAGGGATGCGGAATACGCCGTGATCGAGATCGGCATGAACCACCCCGGCGAAATCGCACCGCTCTCAAAGATGGCGCGGCCCCATGTGGTGATGATTACAACCGTGGCCGCCGCCCATCTGGAAGCCTTTGAGAACCTAGAGGGTATCGCCCACGAAAAAGCCAGCATTTGCGAGGGGTTAGAACCGAACGGGGCCGCGATTCTGAATGGTGATATCGCTACGTTCCCGATCTTGTGCGCCGCCGCTGACAAGGCAGGCGCGCAGATCACCAGCTTTGGCGAAAGCGAAGGCGTGACGGATCGCCTGACCAGCATCCGCATGAGCCGCGATCTGACCATCGGGCAGGCGCGGGTGGCCGAGACGAATTTGCTCTTTAAACTCGCCTCGCCGGGGCGGCATTTTGCGACCAATGCGGTGGGCTGTCTGGCGGTTGTGGCGGCGCTTGATCTGGACCTGGCATTGGCGGCGCAGGATCTGGGCCGCTGGGCCCCCCCCATGGGGCGCGGCACGATTGAACGCTATTCCTTGGACCCGATCAACGAGCACCTCAGTTTCGAGTTGATCGACGACGCCTATAACGCCAACCCGACCTCAATGAGTGCCGCGCTAGAGGTGCTGGCCGCCATTGATCCCATCGACGGCATTGGCCGCATCAGCAAGGGCCGCCGCATCGCGATTCTGGGCGATATGCTGGAACTTGGGCCAGAGGAAAACGCGCTGCACGGTGCCATCGCGGACCATCCCGGTCTGGCAAAACTGGCCAAAATCCACACCGTTGGCCCGCGTATGGCCTATCTGCGCGACGCGCTGCCGTTGCACCAACGCGGCGAATGGGTGGAAACGGCGGACGAACTGACGGGGCGTGTGCATCACCTGATCGACGCGGGCGATGTGGTGCTGGTAAAAGGGTCTTTGGGAAGCAAGGTGTCGACACTCGTTGACGCCATCCGAAAATTGGGTCATCCGCTGCCTCCCGAACATGAGGAAAATGCGTAATGTTGTATTGGTTGACGGAATTTTCCGACGGCGGTGACTTTTTTAACCTGTTTCGCTATATCACCTTCCGTGCGGGCGGGGCGTTTTTCACGGCGCTGATCTTTGGGTTCGTCTTTGGCCGTCCCTTGATCAATGTGCTGCGCCGCCGTCAGGGCAAGGGCCAGCCGATCCGCGACGATGGCCCCGAAAGCCATTTCGCCAAGGCCGGGACGCCCACGATGGGTGGTTTGCTGATCCTTTCGGCGCTGATCGTGTCGACTGTGCTTTGGGCGCGGATTGATAACCCCTATGTCTGGATTGTGCTGTTCGTGACAGTTGGCTTTGGCCTTGTGGGCTTTGCCGATGACTATGCGAAAGTGTCCAAGAACAACACGGCGGGCGTGTCGGGCAAGCTGCGCCTTGCCATCGGGTTCGTGATCGCGGGGATCGCGGCCTATTGGGCGGCAAGCGTGCATCCGGACGATCTGGCCTATCAACTGGCGTTGCCGGTGTTCAAGGATGTGCTGATCAACCTTGGGTATTTCTTTATTCCGTTTTCGATGATCGTCATCGTGGGCTCTGCCAATGCGGTGAACCTGACGGACGGTCTGGACGGGCTTGCCATCATGCCGGTGATGATCGCCGCCGGAACGCTGGGCGCGATTGCCTATGCGGTGGGGCGGGTCGATTTCACCGACTATCTGGACGTGCACTATGTGCCGGGTACGGGCGAGATCCTGATCTTTACCGCAGGCCTGATCGGCGGGGGCCTTGGGTTCCTCTGGTACAATGCCCCCCCGGCGGCGGTGTTCATGGGCGACACAGGCTCGCTGGCTCTGGGCGGCGCGTTGGGAGCCATCGCCGTGGCCACCAAACACGAGATCGTTCTGGCCATCGTGGGCGGTTTGTTCGTGGTCGAGGCGCTGTCGGTCATCATTCAGGTTCTCTATTTCAAGAAGACCGGCAAGCGAGTGTTCCTGATGGCGCCAATCCATCACCATTTCGAGAAAAAGGGATGGGCCGAGCCACAGATCGTCATTCGATTCTGGATTATTTCCTTGATTTTGGCGCTGATCGGGTTGGCGACGCTGAAGGTGCGTTAGGGCGTAGGCTTGGCTGTTTGATTTGATCGAATTTGCGGGGCAAATCCGACCAATTGGGGGCGCTGCCCCCAAACCCCCGGAGTATTTTTGCCAAGATGAAGGGTAAGGCCGTCTGGAAAGACGTTTAATGGGAGTCTGGGAAGAGCAGTCTCTTTTCAAGCCTGCGCAAATCCGATAGCCCTCGGACCAACATAAAGGCGGCACCTATGATCCCTGTTCGTGGCTATCAAAACCAAAAAGTTGCGGTTCTCGGGCTTGGTCGCTCGGGCATTGCGGCGGCGAAAGCCTTGCAAGAGGGCGGTGCCATTGCGCTGGTGTGGGATGACAGCCCCGAGGGGCGCGCGCGGGCAGAGGCGGCGGGGTTCACGCCTTTTGATCTGAGCAAACAGGGCGCGTTTGACGAGGTGGCGAGCCTGATCGTCTCGCCGGGTATTGCGCATTTGTACCCCACGCCCAATCCGATTATTGCGGCCGCCTGGGCCGCCGGGGTGCCGGTGGACAATGACATTGGTCTGTTTTTTCAGTCCTTTGCGACCGAGGAGTGGGATCAGTTTGACACGCCGCCACGCATCATTGCTGTGACCGGATCAAACGGCAAATCGACCACGGCGGCGCTGATCCATCATATTCTGGAGCATGCCAATCGCCCCACGCAATTGGCGGGCAATATCGGCATTGGTGTGATGGATATTGAACCGGCGATTGATGGTGAGGTGATTGTGCTGGAGCTGTCCAGCTATCAGACGGATCTCGCCCGCGCGCTGACGCCCGATATCGCGGTCTTTACCAATCTGACGCCGGATCACCATGATCGTCACGCCGGACACGGTGGCTATTTCGCGGCCAAGCGCCGGCTGTTTGCCGAGGGCGGGCCGGATCGCGCGGTGATTGGTGTGGATGAGATTGAGGGGCAGTCTCTGGCCAACCAGTTGGCCACCAGTGCGGCCGACGACCGGGTGATCCGTGTGTCGTCCGGGCAAAAGCTGGGCGGGCCGGGCTGGTCTGTGTTTGCACGCAAAGGGTTTCTGTCCGAGCAACGCAAGGGGCGGCAAGTGGCCTCGATCGATCTGCGCGCCATCAAGGGCTTGCCGGGCGCGCATAACCATCAAAACGCCTGTGCCGCCTATGCGGCGACCCGCGCGATAGGGCTGTCGCCCAAGGTTATTGAACAGGCCTTCTATTCCTTTGGCGGATTGCCGCATCGCAGCCAGATCGTCGCCGAGGCGGGCGGCGTGACCTATGTGAACGACAGCAAAGCCACCAATGTGGACAGCGCGGCACAGGCCCTGCAGGCCTTCAAGAACATCCGCTGGATCGCGGGTGGTTTGGGCAAGGATGGCGGGATCGAACCTCTTGTGCCGCATCTGGGATCGGTAACGAAGGCCTATCTGATCGGCCATTCGGCGCGCGACTTTGCCTTGCAACTGGGCAGCACCCCTTACGAGCTTTGCGATACGATGGAGCGCGCGGTGGCAAGCGCGATGGCTGAGGCGCAAGAGGGCGACACGGTTCTGCTGGCCCCGGCAGCGGCGAGTTTTGACCAATTCCCGAATTTCGAGAAACGCGGCGAGGCGTTTATGGAGTTGGTGAAGGCTGGGCTGGCCGGTCCGGCGGGTATCCTGACCCAAGAGGCATAGACCAAAAAACCACGCTTTGTGGATAAATTGTCCACATTGCGCCAATCCAGTGGCTTTTTCTGGCAATGGCGTGGGCCAATCGTTAGCGTGGACGTAGAGACCCGGCAAACGGGCAGAGCAGTGGCAGTTTCAGGCGGTTTACAATGACGGAAATGGTGTATGGTGCCCTCCCGGTCCGGGAAGGCGAGCCCATCTTGCCGAAGTGGTGGCGGACCATCGACAAATGGTCGATGACCTGCGTGCTTTTGTTGTTTGGCACGGGTATGTTGCTGGGCCTTGCCGCGTCGCCGCCGCTGGCCGCGCGCAATGGGTTCGACCCTTTTTACTACGTGCAGAAACAGGCGATCTTTGGCGGGTTGGCCATGTTCGTGATGATCCTGACCTCGATGATGTCGCCGCAAATGGTGCGCCGCCTTGGGGTGGTGGGGTTCATTATTGCCTTGGTCGCACTGGCGCTGTTGCCGATCTTGGGTACGGATTTCGGCAAGGGGGCAGTGCGCTGGTATTCGCTTGGCTTTGGCTCTGTGCAGCCCTCTGAATTCCTGAAACCCGGTTTTATCATCATGGCCGCGTGGCTGATGGCCGCCAGCCAAGAGATCAACGGCCCTCCGGGCAAGACCTATTCGCTGGTGCTGGCCATGCTGATCGTGTTCTTTCTGGCGATGCAGCCCGATTTCGGTCAGGCCTCGCTGGTGCTGTTTGGCTGGGCGGTGATGTATTTCGTCGCGGGTGCGCCCTTTACCCTGCTGGTCGGACTGGCCGGGTTCGTGTCGCTGGCGGGCACTTTCGCCTATAACAAATCCGAACATTTCGCACGTCGCATCGATGGGTTCCTGTCGCCCGAAGTCGACCCCACCACCCAGCTTGGCTATGCCGAAGGCGCGATCAGAGAGGGCGGTTTTTTCGGCGTGGGCGTGGGCGAGGGGCAGGTGAAATGGTCGCTGCCCGATGCCCATACGGATTTCATCATAGCTGTGGCGGCAGAGGAATACGGGTTGATCCTCGTGGTCTGTATCATCTTGCTTTATATGGTGATTGTGGTGCGCTCTTTGATGCGGTTGATCAAGGAACGCGATCCTTTCATTCGCCTCGCGGGCACAGGTCTGGTCTGTATCTTTGGCGTGCAGGCGATCATCAACATGGGCGTGGCCGTGCGCCTGCTGCCGGCCAAGGGGATGACCCTGCCGTTTGTCAGCTATGGTGGCTCGTCGCTCATCGCCGGGGGGATCGCTTTGGGGATGCTCTTGGCCTTTACGCGCAAGCGTCCGCAGGGCGAGATCAGCGATATTCTGGTGCGTCGGGGGCGGCAAAATGGTCAGGGCTTTCAAAGCCCTTAAATAATCGGTAATGGCATCATCCATGACCCAACCATTGCTTATCATCGCGGCCGGCGGAACGGGCGGCCATATGTTTCCCGCACAGGCTTTGGCCGAGCATATGCTTGAGGCGGGCTGGCGTGTGAAACTCAGCACCGACGAGCGCGGCGCGCGCTATACCGGCGGCTTTCCCGAGGCGGTCGAGATTGGCCAGATGGCCAGCGCCACCTTTGCGCGCGGTAATCTGCTGGCCAAGGCGGGAGTGCCGTTTCGCATCGCGGGCGGCGTGTTGCAGGCCTTGCGCAATTTCCGCGCGGATCGCCCCAGTGTCGTTGTCGGCTTTGGCGGCTATCCCTCGATCCCCGCGCTGACGGCTGCGACGCTGATGAAGCTGCCGCGGATGATCCACGAACAAAACGGCGTGCTGGGACGGGTGAACCAGATCTTTGCAAGCCGGGTCGATGCGATCGCCTGCGGCACTTGGCCGACCGATTTGCCCGAGGGCATCGAGGGTCATCATACGGGAAATCCGGTACGCGCTGCCATCATGCGCCGCGCGGGTTCGCCCTATATCCAGCCCGGTGATTATCCCATGTCGATCCTCGTGATCGGCGGCAGTCAGGGCGCGCGCATCCTGTCCGATATCGTCCCGCCCGCCATCGCAGGGTTGGAACTGCACGTGTTGCGCAACATCCTCGTCTCGCACCAAGCGCGCGACGAGGATCTGGAACGGGTCTCGAAATTCTATGCCGAACAGGGGGTGAATGCGGATGTACAGCCCTTCTTCCATGACGTGCCAGAGCGGATGGCCGAGGCCCAGCTTGTGATCGCGCGCGCCGGGGCCTCGACTGTGGCCGACCTGAGCGTCATCGGACGCCCGTCGATCCTGATCCCCTATGTTCATGCGACCGGCGATCACCAGACCGCCAATGCGCGCGGGTTGGTCGAGGCGCAGGCGGCGGTATTGATCCCGGAATCGCACCTTAATCCGACGACGCTGAACGACCATATCGCAGCGATCCTTGATAACCCGCCCGCAGCCTCACAAATGGCCAGAGCGGCACTGAAAACCGGCCGACCCGACGCGACAGACCGTCTGGCGGCTATGGTGGTAAACTTGGCAGAGGGGCAGACAACAGGCCATGAAACATGAACCTTGGGAACGATTCCGGAGCTGCGATATGAACGCCGCCACCAAACTGCCGATGGAAATGGGCCCGGTGCATTTTGTCGGCATCGGCGGCATTGGCATGTCCGGCATTGCCGAAGTGCTGCTGAACCACGGCTATACGGTGCAGGGCTCTGACCTCAAGGCCTCCAAGATCACCGACCGGCTTGCCACTATGGGCGCGCGGATTTTCATTGGTCAGAAGGCTGAAAATCTTGTGGACGCCGAAGTTGTCGTGATTTCCAGCGCGATCAAACCGGGCAACCCGGAACTGGATCAGGCCCGCGCCTCTGGCCTGCCGGTTGTGCGCCGGGCAGAGATGCTGGCCGAACTGATGCGCCTGAAATCCAACGTCGCTGTCGCGGGCACGCACGGCAAGACCACCACCACCACGATGGTCGCCACGCTGCTGGACGCAGGCGGGCTGGATCCGACCGTTGTGAACGGCGGCATCATCCACGCCTATGGCAGCAACGCGCGCATGGGGCAGGGCGAGTGGATGGTCGTCGAGGCCGATGAAAGCGACGGGACGTTTAATCGCCTGCCCGCCACCATCGCCATCGTCACCAACATCGACCCCGAGCATATGGAACATTGGGGCACAGAGGAAAAGCTGCACCAAGGCTTTCTGGATTTCGTGTCGAATATCCCGTTCTATGGCCTCGCCGTCTGCTGCACCGATGACCCGGATGTGCAGGCGCTGGTGGGCAAGATCACCGACCGGCGCGTCACCACCTTTGGCTTTAACGCGCAGGCCGACATTCGCGCTCAGAACCTGACGTATGAGAATGGCATCGCCCATTTTGACATCGCGCTTCAGGCCGAGGGCAAGCTGATCGAGGGCTGCACCCTGCCGATGCCGGGCAATCACAACGTCTCGAACGCTTTGTCTGCCGTCGCCGTCGCGCGTCATCTGGGGATGAGCCGCGTTGCGATCCGCGAAGCGCTGGCGAATTTCAAAGGCGTCAACCGCCGCTTCACCAAAGTGGGCACCGTGGACGGGGTCACCATCATCGACGATGACGGCCACCA
>Ga0213861_10005115_pt1 | contig 10575 bp, 9 predicted proteins | sample PICome_4_FD_160110 | JGI IMG/M metagenome (GOLD analysis project Ga0213861, IMG submission 160110) | Coastal seawater microbial communities near Pivers Island, North Carolina, United States - PICO131 | ecosystem: Environmental > Aquatic > Marine > Coastal | place: USA: North Carolina | collected...
ATCTGCACCAGCAAGAATTAGAGCTTCAGTCATTTCTCTAGTAGCGACATTACCTGCAATGATAATTTTTTCAGGGAAATTCTCTCTAGTAGTTTTCACGAAATCTAGAAAAACTTCTCTGTAACCGTTTGCAACATCAATACAAATAAATTTAATTTTTTCATTTGTTGCCATTTTTCTTTTTAGCAATGTCAGACTTTCTTCTGTAGAACCGCATGTCGCAGCAATGAAGTTCGGGTCAACGCCATCATCCCATGCTGCAGCATATTCTCTAGTTGCATAGAATTTTTGTAGACATGTAATCATTTTATGTTGTTGTAAAATTTTAGATATTGAAAACAATCCAGTAGTATCCATATTCGCAGCAACAATTGGCACGCCAGACCAAGTTGTATTAGAGTGCCTAAATTTAAATTCTCTCTCTAATGTGACATCTGATCTAGAAACCAGTGTACTGCGCTTAGGTCTTATTAGTACATCTTCAAAGGTTAGCTTAACATCTTGCTCTACACGCATTCGAACCTTATTACGCCAATGAAGGGGTGCTTAAGACTATTATTGTATACTAGAGAGTTTTTTTGGTGCTCGTGCCGGGATTTGAACCCGGGTCGAAGCCTCGAGAGGGCTTCATGATGGACCACTACACTACACGAGCCTTGTAAGTCCTCGAGTTTACTTTCATTTAAGAAAAGAGTGGCTTGAGAAGTATAATACAACAGTTTCACTTTCACTTTCAGTTAGGCCCCTCTAATGTTTATTCATATGCTAAAGTTCAAACCACGAATCATGAGCATGAGTATGAATAGACAACCATCAGTGATTTATAGGAAAAAACCAGAGCCATGTAAAATAGTGACTTTTTCTAGTCTAAATAAGACTGACGCTGGTGATAAAAAACCTGTCAATGAGACAATAGTCAATTTTGATGGAAATATTTCATCTGATTCATGGATGCCAATATCAATAAAATCAAAGAATATTGAAGTTAGTACCACTGGATGGAACGGATTGATAACGAGATACAACCAATCAAAGTTAGAAATAATTGAGGTGGCTTAATGTCAAAAACAAGTCGTTTAAGGAATGAAGTCGAAACATATCTTAATGAAAATAACTCCGCTAACACGGTTGAAATATTTGATCATTTGAATAGTCGTTTTAAGTGGGGAGCTACTATGAATCAGGTCGGCAATATATTGGCTAAAGATAATAGATTTGAGAAAATAGGTCATGTTCGAGGGCAATTTAGAGGCAGTACATATACGGTCTGCATATGGTCACTAAGCGCTCAAATCGTGACTGTATGAGCTCGTAACGGGGAAGAACTCAAGTTAGATGACTTGGTAAAATCATCATGAGTGTGCGGTCTAGTGTTGGTTCATGGTTTACATTATTCCGATTTGGTAATTCTTTAACTGGCCTCATAGGCGTAATTTTTGGTTCATTGTTAGCCTTAGATCAAATACCAAGGGGAGATTTAGCATCTATAACCATTCTACATGGATTATCTGTTTGGGCATTTATGTGCTCTTGGAATGCATTAAATGATATCTTAGATGTTGAGATTGATAAATTAAATCAACCCAATCGACCACTTCCTAGTGGCGATATTTCTCTTAATAATGCTAAAATTCTAACTGCTATTTTAATGTGTTTTTCATTATTCTGTTTAGTTTATGCAGGTTATATATCATCGTCAATCGAAGATGGTTTTGAGAACTGGGCTCCATCAATCTTGATATGGTTACTTGCTATTTTTCTTCTAACTAATTATGAATCCTCAAGTAATTATAGTTTAAAACTTAAAGACAGAGGTCTACCTGGTAATTTTGCCATTAGTTTATCCGTAGGGATGGTAATTTTATTTGGAGCAGCAGGTGTTTTTGAGCCTACTGAGCCTCGTGTTCTATCATTATTCTTTATTGGAGTTTTATGTAATTTAGCTAGAGAGATAGTAAAGGATATCGAAGATATGGAAGGAGATGAGGGTAGAAATACACTTGCTATGAGAATAGGTGTAGAAAAAGCTAGAATTCTAGCATGGATGATATTGTTATTAACAGTGGTTTCAATATTAGCGCCATTCGCATTAGAAATATTTCCTTCGAGTCATCTATTATTGATAATTCCAGGACTGATGACTATATTCTTAGTCAAGAGAAAGTTAGCATATGCTGAAGATCGTAATGCACAGAAATTGATTAAAAAATCTTTACAATTGACTCTCTTAGGATTTATAGTCAGTTCATTAATATAAATCTCTATATGCTTCCCAAGCAATGGGGTTACACATGTATGTCAGAAGTGACATCTGAGCCCACATTCTGTTCTCTGCTTGATCGAAAACAATGCTATTCTTTGAATCAATAACTCCGTCAGTTACTTCTTCACCTCTATGGGCTGGTAAACAATGCATAAATAAATAATTATCATTTGCATTTGAAACAAGTTCTTCATTTACTTGGAACCCTTGGAACGCTTCAAATTTATTTTCTAAATGCTCTTCACCCATCGAAACAAAAATATCTGTATAAATAACTCCTGCATCACTTACTGCTTCAATTGGGTCATTTGTTGAGACTACTTTTGCTCCTGTTTTGTTACCAATTTCTACTGCTCTATCAACCACTTCTTGATTAGGTTCCATTCCTTCGGGTGTAGCATATTTCACATCATGGCCTAGAATAACTCCTGCAAGCAATAAATCATGAAGAACGTTATTCCCGTCACCTACCCATGAAATATGTCCATTTAGATCTTTTTTATTTTCTGTTATAGCCATTAGGTCTGCAGCTGCTTGGCATGGATGGTGCATATCAGATAATGCATTAATTACTGGTACAGATGCACTTTCTGCTAGTAATTGGGCATCAGAATGTTTGAAACATCTGTAAGTGATACCGTCTAGGTATCTGGATAGTACAGCGGCTGTGTCTGAAACAGACTCACTTTTTCCTAATTGAATGTCATTAGATAATAATGTTAGAGGCTGGCCTCCTAATTTATTCACTCCTACCTCGAATGAAACTCTTGTTCTAGTAGATGGTTTTTCATATATTGAACCAATTGTCATTCCTTCCAAAGGCTTGAATCCGTCGGCCATTTCATCATCATTTTTTAGATTAATTGCCCAATTTATTATTTCTGGTAAATCATCCTTAAAATCATCGATAGCCATTAAATCTTTTTTTTCATAGTTCATGTTCAATATCTCCTTGAAAACCATCTCTGGAGTCTGCCATACCTCCGAAGAGAGATTGTGCAAATGTGAGCACATCTGCTAATCCCTCCTCTTCTTCACTGGATAAAGGTATTAATCCAGGTTGAATTGATGCGTGTTGCATCATTCTTAGTTGCCCTATTGCAAATTCTGCTCTTTGCCCGGTGTGTGCTTGATCAAGGCTGTGAGCAGCAGATTCTTCGTATAGGGCAGCTTCTAAAACATCTAGATTTTCACCCCATTCGATAATTTTCTCTAATATTTCAGGTTCTAGTAAATCGGACTTTGACAGGAAATTTGCAGTAGGTAAACCTAATCTAAAGTGTACTATAGAAGACAATAACATTTGTGACACAAATCCGCTGGGAGTTTGTGACAACATTGGGTCGAATAGAAATATCAAACAAGCTCTTCCTTGCCCTATTACTTGCACTAGATGACTAGAGGCTTCTCTAAATGCAAAGAGTTCAACTTGACCGGGTGTATCGACAACTAAGATATCTCCTGAGATGCCTTCTATTTCCTCAAAGACATCTTCTGCCTGAGCTGCCACAAGATCCGCTGCAAGAATTTGTGCACCGTTTGGGCCTAAGTCATATTCTGACATAACATCTGATAGAGAGATTAAATCTCGCACATCAAATTCTGGGTCATAATGTACTCTCTCTGCCCCTGGGTCCAGATTAATAGTTAGAGCATCCACTTCTAGAAATCTTGCCCAGCGTTGAAAAGCAGTAACCAAAGAACTCTTTCCAGCACCCGCAGTACCGACGACAAAGATCACTGGTGGGGCTGTCGCGTCTTGAGCACTCATGTTGGGTCCTGAGACAATTAATTATTCAACCATTCGTATTGTTAATGTTTGAATATCTTTGACAAGGAATGATTAAACCAATCTAACCCACGTCTTAGTTCAACTCGCGCGGTGTATTTGGCATGTCTGATGGTTTACCTATTCCTCCCCCTCCTTCAAAAGGCTCTGATTTACCCACTCCACCTCCAGAATTAATTGAAAATAAAATTAGTACTGATGAATCCGAAGATTCTTTTGAAGATATTAAAAAATCAATAGATAATATTCTTTCAGAGGTTTCTGAATTTTCTCCTCCTGGTTTAGATATACTACCTCCTCTTCCTCCTGGTTTGGATATACAACCTCCTCCTCCTGGTTTGGATATACAGCCTCCTCCTCTTCCTCCTGGTTTGGATATACAGCCTCCTCCTCTTCCTCCTGGTTTGGATATACAGCCTCCTCCTCTTCCTCCTGGTTTGGATATACAACCTAGTCTTGGTTTAGATGTTCAAGAAACAATCCAAACCTCGAAAGTTATTTCTAATGATTCTATAACAAAAACTCTTGAATCCGAGAAAAAATTATTATCCGATAAGTTAGCGGTATTTGACCTTTCAGAAAATGAAAATTTTTCAAATGACAACGAAATATCAAGTGATGAAGATGAAAATTCTGATTCAGTTTCTCAACACCATTTACGTCCTTCGACAGAAGTTGATTCTATACCAGGAGATAAACTAAATGCAATACTTAGTGAGAAAGAAATCTCTTTAGTTAATGCCGACGGGAGCCCTCTTAAACAAACAATTGATGGAGAATTGATAATAAAAAACCCAAGTAAAAAACATCGAGCATGGGATATTGAGGTTGAATTATCCAATACTGCCTCGACAGATCTAGGCGGTAAAACAGTCACTGTTAGAGAGTTAGAAGCTACAGAAGTGACTACGATACCGTATAGTTCAAATGGCCCTAGGATGATTAATGTTAGAGAAATAATTGATACCGAATCAGAAAGAGAACAGGAAGCAAGTCTTTCATTAGTACTTTCAGATAATCCTCAAGAAGTTCTAATTATGATAGAACTTGAAAATATTTCCAATGTTTCATTAACAGATGTAACCTTAAGACGTAATTTTTCACCTAATTTTCAAATTCCAAGTTCTCCTGAGTATTCAATCGAAGAAAATTCGGTAATTTGGGAAATTGGTCGAATGTCAGTTGGTGAAAACAGGAAATTATCTATACTGCCGAATGTATTGATTAATTCTGTCGAAAAAATTCCTGCGGGTTCTTCGGAAGTGACCTATAAGGCAGAATCAACAGTTTCTAGAATTGGCTTTGAGGATGTTTCAAGTTCAGGAAGACAGTTTTCTTATGTTAATGCGATAGAAGATGATCGTCCGGGAGTATGGCATTGTAAATGTGTGTTTGAAAATAAATCTTCATTCGTAGTGTCGCTTTCAGGGGCTTCTGTGAGGTTAGTAGGTCGTGATTCGCCAATACTAGATCTTTCAGATTTAAGGCAAGATATCCCACCTGAGGGGAGTTGGGAGTCTATGGAAAAGAGAGTGGAATCAGATGACCAACCAAGTTTCACGCAAGAAGTTAGGTACTCTATTTTACCACGAGTATCAGTCCAATCATCCGGTTCAATAAAGATATCTGAACAAAATTTATCCATTCTAGATGCACAAATTTTAAAGAGATTTGATATCTCAAGAATTAAGTCATATGTTTCATCAGATTTAGAAGCAACGATTACGATAGAAAATACTGGCTCAGCAACAATTAATGTAATGAGAATTATAGATGATATACCGGGTATATTCGTGCCCCCCTCTCTTGAGAAGGTACATATAGAAATTGAAGGTTTAGATTTGAGTGATGAGCAATATCGTATAGAGGTGATTAATGGCAATCAAATTGAAGAGAAACTTATCTCTCCTGATAATCCTGGGCATGCTTTGAGGATTACAGTAGGAACATCTTCAAGATTAGGTCTTAAGCCCGGGAAAACTTTGATCATAAGGTATCCTCTTCACGCACCCGACCCATCTCCCAAAAATGAATTGTTAGCTGCCCCTATAAGGTCTGATTTCAGTATGGAGCGATTTGGCCCGGTTGCAACTAGAACAGTCGAGAGACCTCCTGTGGTCAGAGTAGTCCACCGCAGAAGGAAGATTAGTACAGGTAAAGAGGTATTTCCTGGTGGCGGTGCGGGGCGTTATGAAATTTTACTTATGTTCCATAATACCTCTGATTCGGCCCTTGATGACTTAGCTTTGCATGACATAGTTCCAGGGACTTTTTCCATAGAAAATTCATCCGTTAAATCTTCAGTTAGTGGTGAAAAAGACTCATCATTTACCAAAGAATCATCAAGAGATGGGAACAAAGTCACATGGGCGGTTGGTAGAATTGAGATTAATGAGCGTATAGAAGTATTATATGAAATTCAGGGAGATACTGAATCTGAGTACAAGGTATCTGATGCCCAAGATTTTCATGGTGCAACATTTGGAAAGGAGGTAGATGATGAGCCTAATGTCCCAGAATGGGCAGATAAAGTATCACAGCCAAATTTAATTTCAATTCCAATATCGAAACCAGTAAAAGAAGTGGTTGATTTAGATAATAATCCCTCTGAAAAATCAGTTAAAGATGAATCAGTAATTAATTCTAATGATTCTTCATCTGAGAATAATATTGGAGAGATTTCAGAAAATCAAAATCTTTGCCCTATCTGTATGTCTGAATCCGAGAAAGGAGCATCAACCTGCCTAGTTTGTGGATATTCTTTCAAGTAATCAATGTTGAAAATAGAAGTAACCTAACCGAAGTATTCATTCAATGTGTATGAAGCCAAGGAGTCATGGTGGATGCTGGCCCCAATGGTGACGCCCAATCTGCTGGCATGGGTTCAGCAATGTTACCTATGCTTTTTCTTCTCTTAATGATGATGGCATTAATGTTTTTTCCAGGAATGAGAAACTCTCTCTCAGATGGTGCAGGTACTGTGATTGAACCATTCCTTTTCGGAACTTTAGGATTAGAACAATTTTTCGTACCAACAGTATTTATCCTTGGGTCTAGTATAATGATTGTAAATACAGTAATACGTTCATTTTTCATGGATCCTTTGAAACAAGCTCATCACAGCCATCGTAGTAAGCAAATCAGTCAGCAAATGCGCGAAGCAAGAATGTCTCGAGATACTGCCAAAATCGATAAGATGCAGAAATTGCAAATGGAAATGATGCCTGAACAGATGGCTATGCAAGGTGCTATGATGAAACCTATGATGTTCACAATGATATTCATAATTGGTATTTTTAGTTGGATGGCTGATACAGTAATTGATTTTAGAGTTGATTATGTTAGTTTACCTTGGCAACCTATGTGGGGTTTTGAAAATAGAATAATGTGGATTTTTCCTGCATGGATTGCCACTTATATCACAATGAGTGCCCCCTTAGGAAGGGTAGTGGATAGACATTTGAAATTATTACGTTACAGGACTCACCCAGTGGTACTTGCTGGTGATATGATTCCAGAGCCTTTACTACATCTACTTGAAGATGACAAAGCAAAATCAAGTTCTGACTCTAGGACACGTAGATCTCAGAGGAAGAGAGCAGGCCCAAGAAAAACTGGTAATCAATTATCTGAGTCTCAGAGGCGTAGTGGTGGCAATCTACAAGTGGCACCACCTCAGAAAGGAACCCTATGTCCATCTTGTGAATCAGATAATATTGTAAGAACCATTAGAGGAAAATTACGTTGTAATGTTTGTCGAATTGAATGGCGGTGAGATTTTGGTTAAAATCACAGTCAGTGGTCCTCCAGGAAGTGGGACTTCTACATTAGTTGAGAGATTAGCACATGAATACTCTTGGTTATCTATAAATGGCGGGGATATTTTTCGTGATGAAGCAAACAATAGAGGTTTGACAGTAGGTCAATTTAGTGATCTTTGTAAAAATGATCTAGAGGTCGATAAATCTCTTGATAATATGTTGAAAAATGAGATTGGTAATCCTCATGGGGCAGAGATTATCGAAAGTAGACTTTCTGGTTGGTGGGCATATCTAATGGGGGTAGATTGCCTTAGAGTTTGGGTAAATGTTAGTCCCGAAGAATGTGCACGTAGAATACAAAATCGGGAAGGTGGTGTATATGAAGAAAAGTTGATATTATCTCAAAAGAGACAAATTGACGATAAAAAAAGGTATCAAATTCTTTATGATATTGATTTAGATGACATGAGCCCTTATAGCCTTATTATTGATGCTGATAGCATAGGTGCAGACGAAGTATTATCAATTGTCCGATCAAAAATCAGGAAGTGAAAGTTTGAGTGAAATTATTTTTGATGAAAAATCTGCTACCAATAATAAGTTTGGTAGTTTACCTTTAGATAGATCGCTTGATGAATTGTTAAATTCTGGTATTTTACTAGTAAGGAAACCTCGAGGCCCAACTAGTCATCAGTTGACAGCATGGGTTCGTAATATTTTAGGTATTAAGAAAATCGGTCATGGTGGGACTTTGGACCCGATGGCTACCGGTTTATTGACAATCTTGTGTGGTAGAGCGACACGCCTAACCGATATTATCCTAAAGGGTGATAAAAGGTATATTTCTGTTATTCGCTTTGGTAGGGATGTCCAATCAGACGAATTAGAAGAAATTCTCACTAGTCTTAGTGGCGAGATCTATAATGTACCTCCAAAAGAATCTGCTGTCAAAGTTCAGGTTCGAACAAGGATAATAAAATCACTTAATTTAATAGACTATGATCAGTCTACTAGAATTGCTGCTTTAGAAATATTTTGTGTTGCTGGAACTTACATCCGGACATTAACAAGAGATATGGGTTTACTTCTAGATACGTCTTGTGAAATGTTGGAACTTCATCGAGATAAAACCAGTCTTTTCGACGAAACAATGGCATGTGATATGCACCAATTAAAAGATGCAGTATTTTTGTGGAAAGAACATAACGACGAGAGAGGCTTGATTAAACTTCTAACTCCGGTTGAATCTATTTTAGGGAAATTACCAAGTATTACTGTAAAAGATGGTGCAGTCGCTGCCATGACTCATGGCGCACCATTAGCTAAACCCGGTCTTGTATCCTCTTCCACAGAGTTTGAATCAGGTTCTATTGTTGTAATTAAAAGTTTGAAAGGCGAAGCGGTGGCTATAGCTGAAACCTTAGTAAATTTTGATAAGTTTTTGTCAATGAAAAATGGACATGTTGCTATAGCGAAAAGCGTACTAATGCCCACAGGTATCTACCCGCAGAACTGGTCTAAACAGAATTGAATGATTATATCATTTCATGTTCTTCGTAAATCCATTCATCAGTTTCCAAACGAACTTTAAGTTTCATCATAATTACACACACCACCGGACTGCCCAAGGACAGCGCAGTATTTCATATTCGGAATAGAACTTGATATAACTATTGCCCGAATTAGTAACATTATCAGCCAAAGGAGTACTTATTACAATATTACTTTCTTTTATCATAAGGTTTCTTTATCTTCCCTGGCGCTAATTGTAGTAAGACTAAACCAATTAATACAATAACTATTGATGAAATTATGATCAGTGTTTCACTGATGAATAATTTTGATTTTTCATTATTGATATTATCTGGTGAACTGATAAATAATGAAATTTGATTCTCATTATTTTCTTCATTAGATTCTTCAATTGAAAATGTGCTATCTACAAAAATTCTAATTGTGTTATCTTGATCATTGCCTGAAAGAGCGGTATCGCATATTGTATTAACAAGCGAACCTGGTTGCAATGTATCAATACTTTTCGTATCAATCAGAATATCATTAACATAACACCTAACATCAATTCCGTTAGCAGTACCTCTGCCTTCATTCCGGATATAGGCAATAATTTCCACAACATCTCCATGTTTTCCATTGGAGATATCTGCGCCATTTTTCCTAACAGTTATTGATTCAACTAACAAATCAGACTTAGCTGATACATCGATGGTAATATTCTCTGAGACTTGGTTTTCTCCGTCACTAACTATGATATTAACCGTATGAATTCCAGAATCAATTGGAGTTAAGATCAGATGATTGTTTCCGTCGATTGTTGCCCAAGACTTAGTAGTAGTAATTTCAATATCATCGGAATCAACATCATAAATACTCATTGGAATAACTAAAGTATCTCCTAAATTCATATAAGATAGAGAAGGAATATTCTCAATAACAGGCATATCAGATACTGGGGCCACATTTACTGTAAAAATTCCGATCCATTTGTTTTCTTGACTTAATGCACTATCGAAAACTTCAACGGTAATTTTTACTTCTCCTGATGAATCACTAACGGTTTGTAATTCTATGAAATTAAGGTCTTGTTCTGCACTATACAGCGAGTCGACTTTAATGATATCATTGTTGGAACTTGATGTTTGTATTACTAGACTTGATCTCGGAGTAATATCGTCTTGACAAGGTAAAGACATTAGAAATCCTCCCTCGTCTTCAATCATATCTAGATTTGCGATATTCTGACA
>Ga0213861_10005117_pt1 | contig 10574 bp, 7 predicted proteins | sample PICome_4_FD_160110 | JGI IMG/M metagenome (GOLD analysis project Ga0213861, IMG submission 160110) | Coastal seawater microbial communities near Pivers Island, North Carolina, United States - PICO131 | ecosystem: Environmental > Aquatic > Marine > Coastal | place: USA: North Carolina | collected...
GTTGCCTGCCACGTCTTCAGCGTTGCCTGCCACGTCTTCAGCGTTGCCTGCCACGTCTTCAGCGTGGGCGCAGCAACGAAAGCAAAGTCTCGCAGCGAAATGGCGTGCTTTTGAGTTTTACTGATCATCGGAGGCATGCCGCTTATGAGAACCCATCCCCCGCCCACGCTAAAAAGCGTGGCAAGCTATTCCCTTTCAAGGAAGAGCTTGCCACGCCCCTTCGGCGTGGGAGTCCAGACGCGCGATTTCTGCCGAGGCTATTGGCAAATTCAACGCTGCCAATTAACTTGCAACAAGTCTAAAGCTACTGCCCAAAAGGCAAGAAATTACGGATGGTCGACTTTTCACAATGGCTGATGGCCGACTTTTTACACCGGTTTAAACCTCGCGAACACGTGTGTCACGCCTCCCTTCCTTTTCAAGGGAAGGGCTTGCCACGCCCCTTCGGCGTGGCTGGGGGATGGGTTGTCATCGGAGGCATGCCGCTTTTTCCAGATTCGACAACCCCGGGAGGGAAGCATGCCTGGCAGCAGGTGGTGGCAGCGCCAAGTCTATCAGCCCAACCACCCTTTCAGCGCCACCATTGCGGCGGCCAGGTTGGGGCAATGCGCGGCCACCCACGCCCCGTCCAGGGGCTCTTCGGGCTGGGCCGCAACTTGGTGGAGGAGTTGTTCCCCGTTAAAATCTACGAAGGACAACCGGGCGGTCAGTTCCGTTGCCGGCCGGCCAAAGGCAACGCCTGGCAGGAGGGCGACCCCACTTTCGGTCAGGAGTTGTTCGCAGAGATCCACGCTGGTTGTGATCCCTCTCGCTGCCAAAGGCTTGCGGTAGTGTTCGAAATCGGGGAACAGGTAAAAGCCACCTGCTGCGGGGGGCATCTGCAGGTGCAGGGCCTGCAGTTGCAGGTAGGTGTAGTTGGCCACCGCCGCCAAAATCCGGCGGGAATGGGCCACGTAGGTTACCGTCTCCGGGCTACCCTGGTAGGCCGTTACCGCTGCCCACTGAATAGGTGCGCTGACGGAGGTGAAGGTTTCGCTGGCAATGGTAGCCATGGCATCCAGCAGCCAGAGGTATTCCCGGGGGAAGGTAAAGGTGCCCAGGCGCCAGCCACCAGCCCCGCACCACTTGCTCAGGCCAGAGCTGACAATAGTCCCTTCCGGGTAATACCGAGCCAGCGACCGGTGTTGGCCGGTATGGTCCACTTCTCCGTAAATTTCGTCGGCAACGATCAGCACCCCGTACTGGCGGGCCACGGCGGCCAGCGCGGCCAATTGTTCCCCCGTATAACTTACCCCGGTGGGATTGTTGGGGTAGTTGAGGATGAGGACTTTACTGGTTCCGGCGTGGTTTTGACAAGCCTGTTCGAGGGCGGCAGGGGTCAGTTGCCAGGCATCGGACTGGTGGGTGTCGATCCAGTGGACCGCTTTATTGGCCAGGCGTGCCTGCGGCTCGTAAGATACCCAACTGGGGGAGGGCAGGAGCAGGTCGGCATCGGTAGCCAGGAGCAGGTCGTAGATCAACTCCTTTGAGCCCGGGCCAATGAGGACCTGATCGGCGGCACAAGCTATGCCCTGGGTGCGGCGGTTGAAGGTGGCTACCGCAGCGCGCAATTCGGGCAGGCCTCGAACGGGCAGGTAATCTTTGCGGTGGGCATGGTCCTGCAAGGCTTTCACCACCTCGGCAGGTACCGGGAAAGGCGACTGGCCAAACCCCAGCCGGTAGACCCGCTGGCCAGCGGCGACCAATTCGGCTGATCGTTCGTTGATGGCCAGGGTCGCCGACGGTTTAAGCGATTTTACGCGTGGATGTAGTTGCATAGCCAGTATTGATGCGTGGTTTGCAAGGGGTTAGTGTGATTCTTTTTGCGCTTCCTTGCCTTCGGTGTAACTGGTGGCACTGGGCGCCGTCCACTTTTCGTAGCCGACGGGTTTCTCCTTGGCTTTTTGCAGCGCCTGGCCGGTACGTTGCTTGTCGCGAATCATCGCAAAGGTCATGATCAGGCTGGTGCCAATAATAATAAAAAGAAGGATTCCGGGTTCAAACCCAGGAATTTGGGCGCTTTCAGGAATGGCGTAAAACAGCAGGACGGTGATGAGGCCACGCGGCGCTACGAAGAGTTGGGGCAGGATATCTTTGCCGATAAAGATCCGCAGGATGATGAAACGGATGGCGTAAATGGACGCTATGATCAATAAACTGACCAGCGCGACGTCCAGATTGAAAAGGGACGCCAGCGAAATGGTGATGCCAAAAATGACAAAGAAAAAGGTGCGCACCACAAAAGCCGTTTCCATGGTAATGATGTGCAACCCTTCGTAAATGTTATTGGCGCGTTCGAGGTGCAGCCACTGCCCCAGTTTACCGCGGAAAAAGAGTTTCATATTGGCAATCAGGAGGCCAAAGATGAGGATAATGATCAGGGAAGACAAGTGCATCTGCTTGCCGATGGCGTACTCCAGCAGCAGCACCCCGATGAGCATGAACAGCTTGGTTTGGCTGCGAATATTTTGGAAAACGAAAATGATGATGTAGCTGGCCAGCACGGCAAAAAGGATGGTCAGCAATAAATTTCCGCCAAACCCCAGCAGTCCTTGTGACTCTTGGGTGGTCTCGAAAGGGGCCACCAGGAAATAGAAAACCATGATCCCCAGGATATCGGAGAACGTACTTTCGTAGATGTGGAATTCCTTCTTGTATTCCTTCAGGCCACTTACACTGGGAATAATAATGGCACTGGAAAGAATGGACAGGGGGGTTGCGTACAGCCAGGCGGTATCCATTCCCATGCCGTCGATAAACTGGTGCAGAATCAGCGCCGCTACGTAGATGGAGGCCAGCAGACCGACCAGTGCGATCAGAAACGCTTTGGCAATGGGCAGGTATTTTTCCCGTTTCAGTTCCAGCTCCAGGGCCGCTTCCAGGACGATCATGATCAGCCCTACGATCCCCAGGATTTCGAGGACGGGAAAAAAGTTGATGTCGTTAATCCCCTGGGAAGCCAGGCCGTATTGCAGGGCAATCCCCAGGATGATCAGTAACAGTACCGAAGGGATATTGGTACTGCGGGCTACCTCTCCGAAAAAGAAAGACAGAATGACGATGACGGAGGCACCAATAATGAGCGTATAAGGTGAAAAAGCTTCCATATTAGGACTGAGTTATTTGGCAATTTGACAGGAAAAATTCGCTTCTTCCAAAAAGCGCAGCAGGTCATTCAGGTGTTGTTCGTCGTGGAGGGCCAGGTTGACCATCCAGGTGGCCGCTGTCTTGGTGCTGGCCTTGATTTTAAGTTGGTGTCGCCAGTTGATGAAGGGGGCCGTTTGCAACAAGATCCAGAGTTGTTCGCGAATTTTTTCGGGTTCTCCGGGGATGTTGGTGGTCGCATGGATGCGGAAAAAGAGGCCGCTTTTTTCGTCCGCCAGCAGGGTGTAGCCGTCCTTTAGCAGGTGACTGTAATCGAGGAAATGTTGCTGTTGTCCTTCCTGAAGGCGAAGGCCCAGGCGGCCGGTTCCGATGATGATGCCGCGCTGCCCCTTGCTTTTCAGCCGGGCTCCCACGTGGATGCCGGCATCAAATAAGATGATCCGCCCACAGAAGTAGTTCTTGATGTGTTGGAGGTTGGTGAGCAGGAGGAACAAAACGATCAGGCCATGAAAAAATGGTTGGATGAGGATAAAATAACTGCTCAGGGTGAGGATGACCAGCGGCTCAAACAAGAGCAAAAACAATTGAATGATTTCCCGCAGCCGTTCCTGCCAGTCTTTAGGCGTATCCAGGCCCTTGAGCAGGTATTTGCTGCCTACCAGCAAGGTGTACAACACCCCCAGCAGGAAGATAAGTCCGAGGAAACCCCGCCAATGGTAATCTAAATGCACTTGCCACAAGTAATCCATCCGGGTTAGTATTTAAAGTTCAGGTACTGTTTTTGTTCCAGCAGGTAAGTGAGGTCGTTAACTGCTGATTCGTTGAGCTCCAGCCAGTTGTCAAGTTGTCGCTGGATAATGCCGATGCTGATTAGCCGCCGCAAGGCGCCGCTGTACCGCGGATTGAACGCGGGGCCAAATCGCTGGCGCAGGCGGTATTCGTTGGTGCGCCGTTCCAGGAGCAGGATCCGCAAGAGCAAAGCCGAATCTGGTTCAATAAAATCAGGTAGCCGGTAGTGGATCGGCATTTGCTGGGAAACGCGGTCGTTGTCTTCGAGCTGCGCAGCGTAGGCCCACAGGTTCAGCGCTTCGCCAATATTGCCCCGACAAGTATGGTAGATTCGGCTAATCATGCGCTGGAAATCACCAGGTAAGACGGTGCGGTTGTCTGGTCCTACCAATTCTTTGTGGGTGGCGCTGTGGCGAATGAGGACGGCCTGGCTGATATCCTCTTTACTCATGACATCGAGGCGGATCGTCGCCTGAAAATGCGCATCCATTAGCTGGGTACGTTGGAGCATGTGGAGTAAGGCATTGCCTGCGGAAACCAGGTAGAAGATGCGCCCCGCGTACTGGTCGATGTGGCGGTGAAGTTGGACCACATTGTCGGCAATGGTGTTGTCGGCATCTTGCCACAGCTCCAGGTCGTCCAGCCAGATGAATGGTTTGTAGTTGAGGTGTTGGTTGGCGACAAAATCAAGGGCCTCGCCCAGGTCGTAGGTGGTGTTGAAGCTTCGCCCTTCCAGTGAGAAGGTGCTATTGGGCAGCAAACGGATGGTTTCGTCGGCAAAGAATTTATTGCTGATCAAATCGCCAAAAAGCGATTTTCCGGAAAAGCGGTTGCCCGTCAGGAGCACTGCTCCGCGGTAGCCCTGGCGCCAGTGTTTGATGAGGTTGGTAGCCCGCTGTAATTCGGCTGTTCGGCCTACCCAGAAGGATTCGCCAATGTAGCCTTTGGTTAAAAAGATACTGGTATACGGGTTGTTTTCTTCCTGGATACTGCGGCTGCGCAAATAGCGCACGGTTTTTTCCGCAACGCTCAGGCTTTCTTCCTGCTGTACCGATAACAGGTAGCGATTGACCCGTCGCCGTTGCCGCTCCCACCAGGTGTGGAAGCTGACGAGGAGTTCGTTCTGGTTGGTCCGCAGTTGGTTGAAGGTCGACTGCAGGGGGATGCGCAGGAAAAGTTCGTTCTCGCGAAAAATGTTGGATAGGCGCAAGTCTTTGTCCAGCCGTTGCCCGATGAGCTGCTGCAACTCCGTCAGCTCGCTCTGCCGGACCTGGGTTTGTTGCCTGAAAATATCCAGTGCTTGCTTCAGGTTGTCGCGGGAGTTGGCTATTGTCGGCACCTCCACCGGCTCATTTTTGAGGATAATGGCGCGGTTGCGAATATTGATGAGTGCCATTTTCAGGCTGTTGCGCACGTGGATGGTTATTTCCCAAACCTCGTAGAGCAGCGGTAGGATCTCGGAATCCAGCCAGCGGGAAATGTGGCGCTGAAAGTTGATGTCTTTACTTTGCAAGGTTAGGCCAGCAGTGACGACGGGGATGGAGGTCGTTGCCGTCAGGGCGTGCAGTTGGTGATCCAGTTGCTGGGTAAAGCGCTTGCTGTGCTTCTGCTGAATGATCTTGCTTTCCAGTTGCTCAATGTGGATGACCACTTTCGCCGCGGTATTGTTTTCCTGGTCCTCGAGGAATTGGCTGCCATCCATGGCCATTTCCAGGTGTAAATTCACTTCTTTTTCGCAGGCTTCCAATGTTTCGTGAACCAGCTTGCGGATTTGCTGAACATAGCCACTGTCGTGCGTCAAGACGCGGTGTTGCTCCAGTAAGCCTGCTGCTTGTGTACTGATCGTCTCCACTTGCTTGCGGTAAACCGGCCAGGGGAGGCTTTGCAGAAACCAGCTTTCCAGTTGTTGGCGGGTACTTTTGGCCGTAGGGTCTGCCGGCTGGCTGGCCGTGATCCAGAGCTGGTCCAATTCTGCCTTGGCTGTTCGCAACTGTTCCTGGCTGTCGTGCTGTAGGCGCCGTAGCTGTTCAGTTGTTAGCTGCCCGTCCATATTTAAGAGGTGCGCTTTCATGTTTTCGAACAGCACGTTGCGCCAGAGGACCAGGAAGTACTTGGCGCCATCTACCCATTGGTAATGAAAATAAAAAGCCAGCGACCGTTCTGATAGTTCATCGCGACCAATGGACGACAACTCCGCTGCCCAGGCATCCCCGGCAGCCAACAATTGATTGGCACTCCGTTGCAGTTGTTTGGATAAGGCTGCAACAAAGGGCACCACTGCACTTTCCTGCCCCACTACGGCCAGGTTTTGGTCTATTTCGTTAAGTAGTATCTGATTGTCCACCGGCATCGTTTCAGTCATCCTCAAAGATGGGATAGAATTGCCGAAAATCCAAATGGCAGGCGATGGCCGCTGTGAATGATCGCCGGGTGGTTAGGTGGGGTGAGGAAGGCAAACCCAATCGCTACCGACCTCACCCCGTTTGTTGCTTTTAAACCTGGAGGAACTAAATGCCAGCCCGGCCTACTACCTTTTTAACATGCAATGGTACTAAAAATCTATCCCTACCCCCAACAGCAACTGCCGACCCGCCTGCGGGTACAGCCCCTGCAGGAGCTCCGGTGAACCATCCACAAAATAGCGGTACGACCAGCCGTTGGACTCGTACAAATTATCCAACCAATTGATCACCTGGAAATTGAGCCGCACGGCCTTGGCCCAGCCCGGGTGGAGGGTGTACTGGAGCTGCCAGTCGCTGAAAAAGTAAGGATCCAGGCTGTTCTGCTCGTCGGAGCTGTTGTCCAGAAAGCGCCGGCCTACGTATTTGCCACGCAGGGCGACGGAAAGGTCGTGGCGGGTGGTTTGGCGCAGGAGGTCGTAGCGCAGCTCGGCAGCCGCCAGGAAATTGGGCGAAAACGCCAGATCGGTTTCCGCCCGCTGGATACCCTGCTGGCCCAGCCAGTTGAAATCCGCATCGTAGTCGTCCACAAATTCGGTGTAGGCCACTACGCGGTTACGGCTCACGGTGGCGTTGCCTTGCAGGCTCAGCCCGGGCGCCAGTTCGCCGCCCGCTACCAGTTCCAGTCCGAGGCGGTAGCTTTGGTCCACGTTAGTGCGCAGCAGTTCGCCCACATCGTTGATCTGGCCGTTCAGTACCAGCTGGTTGCGGTAGTACATGTAGTAAACATTGGCCTGCACGGTGGTCTTTTTCCACTGTCGTTCCCACCCGGTTTCCAGGTTGTAGAGCTGTTCGGGCCGGGGGCGGTTGGTGGGTGTGCTGCCCACGTAGTCGTTGCGGTTGGGCTCGCGCTGGGCCACGGCAAAGCTGGCGTAGGCGCGGGTCCCTCTGGCCGAGCGGTACTGAACGCCTGCCTTGGGGTTGAAGAAGGAGAGGCTGGCCGTCTGGTTGAGCAGGTTGCCGTCGTTGTTGACCCCCAGGAAGTCGTAGCCGATGGTGCGTGCCTGCAGGTCGAGGTACGTATCCCAGCGGTCGCTGAGGGCGTAGTTCAGCTTGGCGAACACGTTGAAGTCGGTCTTCTCGGCGTCGTTGTCGTAGTAGCGGTCGCGAATTTCACTGGTGCTGGCCAGCCGTGCCCAGATGACTTCGCCGAAGTGGCGGCCCAGGTAGTGGTGCAGCCCGCCCCCCAGGGTCAGCTGCAGCCGTTGGTCGGCCCCCTGGTAGTGCAGGCTGTAGGTGGCGCCGTAGAAGTCGTTGTCGAGCCAGCGCCGGCGAATCAGGTCGGTGGTAGTAGCCGTGTCGCTGCCCAGGGTAGGGTAGGGCAGGCCGTAGTCGGCAAAATCCTCCTCGGCCTTGTACTGCTCGAAGAAGCCGCTGCCCTTGGTGTAGTGCCCGGCCAGGTTGAGGTTCCAGCGCGGATTGAACTGGTGGTTGAAGAGCAATTGCAGGTGGGTCTGCCCGTAGTCGTCGACTTCGTTGTCGTAGGGGTCGCCGGCCTTTTCGGTGCCCGCGGTGTTGCTGGTGCGCAGCACGGGGTCGTTGACGAGGCTGGCGTCCACGCCGTTCCAGGCCTGGTACGTCACTTCGTGGCCACTGAAGGCGTTGAGGCGTACGGAAGACCGCTTGCCCAGCCAGGCACCAGCCAGCGACCACGAGGAGAGATCCGCCGCCCCCCGGTCGATATACCCGTCGGAAGAGATGCGCGAAATCCGCCCATCCACGCTGAAGCCATTGGCCAGCAGGCCGGTACCGAAGCGCAGGTTGCCCTTCAGGGTGTTGAAGCTGCCCACGCTGGCGTCGCTGGACACGTAAGCCTCGGTGAACACCTTGCTGGTGTTGAGGTTGATGGTTGCGCCGAAAGCGCCAGCTCCGTTGGTGGATGCTCCCACGCCGCGCTGGATCTGGATATCCTCGGTCGACGACGCAAAGTCGGGCAAGTCTACCCAGAAGACGCCCTGGCTTTCGGCGTCGTTGAGGGGGATGCCGTTGATGGTCACGTTGATGCGCGTGGGGTCGGAGCCCCGGATCCAGATGCCGGTGTAGCCGATGCCCGTGCCCGCATCCGAGGTGACGATGGCCGAAGGCGTCCAGCGCAGCAAAAAGGGCACATCCTGGCCCAGGTTGTTGGTGGCCAACTCCTCCCGGGTCACGGTGGTGTAGGTCATGGGCGTGCGGGCGTCGGCGCGGGTAGCCGCCACGATTACCTCGCCGGTGAAGACGGGGTCTTCGAGGAGCACGAGCGCCAGGCGGTTGTCCTGGCCGCCCGTAATCGTCAGCTGAGCAGTTTGGTAACCCAGGTAACTGATGGTGACGAGGTGTTCGCCGGCGGGCACCACGCCAAAATCAAAGGAGCCTTCCGCATCGGTGGCTACCCCGCGGGCGAGGTCGGGGAAATAGACGTTGGCACCTACCAGGGGCTGGCCCTGGGCGGTAGAAATGGTTCCGGAAAAAGGGCTTTGCGCCAAAAGAAAAGTGCTGCTCACGAAGCACAGCAGCAGACAACTACCAATTTTGAGTTGCCGGGAAAGTTTACACAGATACATAAAAAACACTTGAAGGTAAATGGTTCACCGTCATCCCGGGGCAGGACACGGTATACTTACCTCACACCCGATCGGGTGTAAAAGGGGACGGGTGTAAACGTGTATATGTCGATCAACAGTTATGTTGCCCTTCATTTACACGTTTACACGTTTCCACGTTTACACCTTCAAATTTCCCTTCCCGGCATTATCCGGGCAGGTTCCTGGCGCGTTTTCGGCCGAACGGGAATTTCTTTGACGAGGTTAGGTTTTTCCCCACCTCCGAATTTCCGCATTCCAACTTCCAACCGCCCAAGGGTATGATCTCAGCCAGGTATGCGCGCTTGTGCGCAGGAACCCAGCACCCCAATAGGTGGCGAAGGTAATCACAATTATTTTATGGGGTGGGTGAATATGTTTGGATTTTCTCCTAAAAACCGTTTTAGCGATTTTCGCCTTCTTTTGCCTTTTCTCCCTTTAGGGTCGGGGTAAGCAAAGGCAAAAATCGCTAAAACTCCCTTCCGGGTCGGGGCAAATTTCAGTTATTTTTGTTCCGTCACTTTGGCACGGTTTTGGAAATAGCTTCATCGGAAATCATATCACATTAATAGCTACATAAATTATATCCGATGAAATTATTTGCCTACTGGGGCGTATTATTGGTATTTGCCTTTACCGGTATCTCTGCTACGCCACCGTCCGAAAACTATTTTGTTATTGATGGTATGCAGGTAGAATGGGCGTATGAAGGTGATCTTTTGACCTTCAAACTCCATTCTCCTTACCAAGGCTGGTTGGCGTTGGGCTTTAATCCTGCCAACGACCTCATCAACGCCAATTTGGTGATGGGCGCCGTAGCCGAGGAAAATACCAGGATGGAAGAGTTTTTTGTAGTGGGTTTTGACAACCAACAATCCATTACCAGCCTGGGCGGGCAGCCAGCAGTACAGCATTACCTTGGCCATGAAGACGCCAGCGGCACTTCCTTCGAATTCACAATAGATACCCGGGTGACCGACGATTTTCACTACGATCTGCGCGAAGGACAACGCGTCTGGCTGATCTGCTCCTACAGCATGGCCGACGATTTTGGCCATTATTCCATTATGCGGCGGCATTTGGAGATTACGTTGTAACGTCGTGGGCGGAAAACATCGGTTAATCTTAGGGCTAACATAAAATGACCGCATTGCGGTCATTTTTGGAGACCTCAGCGTTATAGATACCTACCGCTGAGGCCGCCGGCATGGCAATGGGCTTTCGCCCCGCTGGGGCTGCCGAAATCGTCGTTGGCTCCAGCCTACGATGAAGTATCAGGCGGCCTCCCGGCCGCAGTCGTAGAAATGTGTCCCAACAGTAGTCATTTAGGGCGCGTGGTGCAACGGGTAACCTAAATCGCCCACCGAGAATTACCAAATTTCAAAAATGTGTCCCAACCATCTGCTGTATTAAGAAAAGTATTGTTTTGACCATCTTTTCTGGTACTCATAGGTAAGTATCCCTTTCGACGAAATTTTTCGTCAGGTCAGAAAGGACATTCATCGGTTGTAACTATTTAGGTCGATTTGCAAAATAGCTAAAAAATTGCGAACTAGCATCGATGAACAAAGATGAGATCATAGCTGAACAGGTGCAGGAAATAGCCGAACTGAAGTCGCTG
>Ga0213861_10005123_pt1 | contig 10569 bp, 4 predicted proteins | sample PICome_4_FD_160110 | JGI IMG/M metagenome (GOLD analysis project Ga0213861, IMG submission 160110) | Coastal seawater microbial communities near Pivers Island, North Carolina, United States - PICO131 | ecosystem: Environmental > Aquatic > Marine > Coastal | place: USA: North Carolina | collected...
CGTTAATCAAAGCACTCATTTGATCATTGTCCCCGTTATATGCTTCACCACTAGATTGTGTAGAAGAAATACGGGACCATTTTTCCAATTCAGGATTCACGATTGGTGTGCTTTCATCCTGTTTTGAGTCTTGACTAGTGAAGCCGAACACATCACCAAACTCAGCCAGCCAAGATTCAACATCCTCAGCGGATGTAATATCTTTCGGAACCAAAGCAGCAACCTTTGCAGGTATGTTCTTTGAATCCAAAATGTCACGAACGGATCGTTCACGAAGTGAAGACTGTAACGACTCCAACTGTGCAGCCATTTCCTTGTTACGCTTCTGCGCTTCACGGTGGGCTTTCCGCAACTCTTTCATTGCATTAGAATCATTAGACGCGCCTGAGAAATCCTCATCATCGTCCCAATCATATTCAGACATACATACTCCCTTACTATTCATTGATAGGTTAAACGCCACCCTCACCACAACTTGGGGAAGAAGTGATGGCTGTGACTATCGGACTCTTAACACTGCCAGGGCCGACCGATCTGGCTAGGAGTGGAGAGTAAGGTCGTGAACCTTACGTCACCTACGTGACTCTCCGTTAAACTTTACCTGAACTACTTAACGCACTAGAACCGAAAGCACCAGTACCACCGAACCGTGCACGTTCACGAGACTGCAAACCCTTCACTTTACGTTTCGCTTCAGTATCAAGATCCAACTGTGCGAGTGCTGTTTCTTCAGCAGTCAACGTGGATTTCTCTAACTGTGCAAGACGACCAGTGGAACGTTGCACATCAGCGATTTCACCAAGGATAGGTTCAGCCTGTGTGCCTGTAAGATTCTGGTCACCGCCAAGGAACGTACCGATACGTTCAGCGGCACCAGCACCAAACTCTAGGCCACGTTGTTGACCGAGACCACCAATGATTGCAGCGTTAGCACGCTTATTGATTTCGTTAGCGGTACGTGTTGGGTCGAGAACGTATGCTGTGAGTGTTGCTGGGTCAACATTGTAGTAGCGTTGGAATGAGTCGCGTACTTCTTGTGGCGTTTCAGCAACGATACGTTGAGCATCAGTCACACGGTCACGAACTTCGTTGACGGATAGCGAATAGTCGCCGACAAGTTTAGCAATCGAATCAAACTCTGACTGACTACCAGCATCACCAAGGAAACTACTCATACCAGCTTCCCTGAAAATCTGCCTATAGTCTGACTCTAGTTGAAGATACTGTCCTTCGTTAGCAATATCAGTGATACCTTTGGCACGCAACTGTGTTAAACCTTTAAATCTGGTCTTGTATTCTTCAGTATTACGTAAACGCTCAAGCATTACTTCTTCACTAGTAGTGTCTTGAACAATGCCATCAACAGCACCAGCGAGAGAACCTAGACCATACTGTGTTAGAAGGTTACGTAGAAAAGATCTAGCCGATTCACGGTTTTGTGCAGCAAGACCTTCATAGTAAAGTTCTTCAGGTGTTTTAGTTTTATCAGCAGGAGTAGTGTCACCCTGATCGGTTCCTTCACCAGTTCCACCACCAGTGAAAGGATTACCTACCTGTACACCTTGACCAAGGTTTTGAAGAAAATCTGCATTGGTTGGTCCCTGATAGCGATAGTTACCAAAATCCATGCCAGTAAAATCCATACTCATTCAGGCTACCTCAATCCAAACATTTGAAGAATCCTAGTGCCAGTCTTAGCATAAGTATCCATAGCATTTTCTGTATACTGCCAACGGTCATCCTTACGAATCTGCTTATCGAAAGCATACAAAGGAACAACACTAGGCTTACCATCCTGACCAACACCTTGCATAGCCTGCTGCAATAGTTGATCATTCAAATCAATCTGTGACTCGTCAACCTCAAGCAACCGAGCCATACGCTGCTTGTACGGTGCAGCAATATCAGCGGGGTCCATGCCAGCCTGTATGCGGTCAGACCACGCAGGGAAAGCACCAACAAGATAAGTGTTACGCAAATCCTGCAACACATCATCCTCAGTAGTATCACCTTTAACAATACTTTTCACATAGTTATTAACCATGTTATCGGATAACTCTAAGCCATTCTTTAAAGCCCATGATTTAATGTTACGCTGAGACATTCCAGCGGAACCTTTAATATCACCAGAATCAAAAGAAATATAGTTAGATAAAGCATTATTTAATTCTGAAGGATTCATGTTCATTCGGCGTGCCTGCACAGCAAGATCACGCAACTGATCCTCAGTTAACGTGGCACCATAACTAGACGCTTGATCACGTAATGTTTCCACTCGTGAAGCAACATCTTGAGCATACAACTCAGGAAACTGTGCCTCAAAATCCATGTCTTTAACGGCAGTAGACTTATACTTCTGCATCCAAGGCTGGCTATTTAAACGAACAACAGCAGCATCAGCGTTGAAGCCAGTAGGATTATCAAAATATTCAGCAGTCAACTGGTTAAAAAATTGGCTTAACGCTACAGCATCAGGATCATTTGACTCTGAAAGTTGAGTCAGTAAAGCATACGATAAGCCAAGTTTACCAGGAACAGTTTCACGCTTAGTCGTGCGCTTAAACGCTTTACGTTCCCCTTTAGATACTTCACCATCATTGTTAACATCCATTAACTTTTCGTTAGGAGTTAAATCCTTAGGCGCCATCTGGCCTCGATTCTAAAGCTTTATTGAAAATATCCATCATGGTTGTAGCCTTACTGTAATCTTCGGCCTCGGGACCTTTCATCAAAGCTTCACGAATAATATCCTGCCTGCCCTCTGCGCTAAGCCCAGGCATAGAAACACTTGAGGCAACCCCAGGAATTGAAACTGATGGTTCAGCGCGTTCAGCAGTACGAACTTGCTTCAGGATCTTAGCAAACTCTTCTTCCGAAATAGCTCGACCAATAACAGTAGAAGCAACAGCATCAGCGGTTGCACGAAGGTCGCGCTCATTCATTAATGTTACACTAGATGTAGGTCCAGTGTATGCACGGGAACCGCCACGACCATCACCGCTATCTTTAGGTATCTTTGTTCCACGCTGCAAAAGATCCATAGCGTTTTCACCAGATGCTTCAGCATCATCAAGAACATTTTTCCACATATTCTCAACACCACTAGCAGAAGTTGATTCACTATTGTTGTAGCGTTGAAGTTGATTCAAGAAAATCTTGTAGCCTTTGCCGCCTTTACCGCGAATCTCATTAAGATATCTAATAGCCTCATTGTATGGAATTTGTTTAGAAATTTCACGACCCAAATACCCAGAGGATTCATAACCAAAAGGAACAGGTGTTACTTTAGTGTTCCAACTAACCACTTCTCCTTTACCTTCGGTGTCCGCGTAAGTGTCTAGATCATTTGGATCGCCAGCCATTTTTACCTCAAAATCCTAACGCACTAGAAGTAGCATTAATTAAAAGTCTCCATTGAGTATCATCTTCATATTTAGGTGCCCATGCAGACTCAACTCGACCCCAAAGATCTTTAAGTTCTTTCTTATTTTTTGCATACATCGGATCATACTGATCAAGACCAGCAAGTCTTGTAGACATTTGATCATAAAGACCAATAACCGATTCAGCATCGATACCACGCCTATCAAGTTTATTGTTCTTCTTCATCCAAACCACAGCAGTACGAATATCTTCAACATCACCACGGTAATCAGATTTATTTGGTGTAGAACCGTCACTCAAATCGCCTTGCAATCTTGACTCAAGCATAGGGTAATCTTTGTACAATTCTATTTTAGCGTTAGCCCATTTATTTTTAACGCTATCATCACCAGCATCAACACCATCATAGTATTGTTTTTGAAGAAGACGATACCTAGCGTAACCCTCGGCAGTAACCATTTCATTAAAGTAAGTTAAAACATTCTTAGGCGCCTTGGCCCCCATGGATGCAAGATACTTCCATGCACCAAGAGCCTGAACGCCTTCCTGTGGCGCAAAGAAAGCAGAACCAGTTTTACTTAACTTAAACAGTTCCTCGTTCTCCATAATAAACTTTTGAGTTTCACGAGTTGCTTGGAAGTTACCAAAAGAATCAGGGTTCTCATTCTCCGAAACAGTAAATATGGAAAGACCAGGATTGTTTTTAACAAACTTACTTAAAGCAAGATTATAATCACCATCGTTAACTTTAATCAATTCGATAAACACTTTACGCATACCAGAAACACCCATGCTTTTAGCAAAATCGGTAACCGTTTGAGGGTTAACAGAAACCGCCGCAGGCAATGTTGGTCCTGCAAGTGTACGAAGAATAGTTATGTCGTTTGCAACAATATTAAGATTGTCTTTAATGTCTGCAAGTTCCGTATTACTATACTGCTTACCCTGTTCGATTAAACCAGTAGAAGCATAAACCTGTATAGCAGACCTAGCAGAGTCAGCATAAACAGTATCGGAATCAAGTTCATCATTTAACCCAAACGCAAGATTAAATAAATCAACACTTTTCTTTGCGTTAGTTGGAACAACGGTTTCCCAATATGAACGACCAACAGAATACTCGCCCATGATTTCATCTTGGAAAGACTTCAACTGTGGGAAAATTGCCATTAAACCAGTAAATGCTGTGGCACCCCAAGGGCCAGCCAAAGTTGGAAAAGCTGAGTTAGGATCAGCCGAAGGAGTCAACATGCTTACCTTAGAAGTAAACTCTGTAAGTGTTCCACCTTCAAGAACGTTAATTCCAAATAAGCCAGTTACGTTATTGATTGCAGTTAAAGTTGTTTTGTTTCCAGGCCAAACAAAATACTTATCACCAAACTCATTCTCATGTATGAACCCAGTTTCATCCAAAGCATGCCATGCAATATTTAAACGCTGTATAGCAAGAGGATTGTTTCTAACGGTACGCATCATGCGGCGGTAAAAATCTTCTTGTGCACGATAAAAACGTGCAACGTTACGAACATTCCAAGCAAGTTGTGAACGAACATTTGGGTTATCCACATAAGCCATTGTTGTTGCGTAGGCGCGTTCGTAAGCACTCTCTACAGCCCACTTAGTTGCATATTCTTGACCAAACTCTCCAGCCAAGCGTTGCTCTAACGGGCGAAGGAAATCACGAGCATCAAGGTAGTTTGCAACAAAGATTGGTTCACGAGTAAAGCGCGCAAGAGAACGACCCATTGCCGACCATGCCTGCATGCTTAAAGGAATTTTAGGCGAAACAGGTAAAGTCATGTTATCTACACCAAGAGCAGAGAATGGCTTACCTGGCATTTTTAAAAGATCTTCTTCGGTTAGCCGTTGAATCTGTTTTTTGTTAACCATGTCATACATTGCGTATGTAACTTTAGTTGTTCCATCTTTTTGCACTTCTTCTTTGCTGATCTTATTGAAAAGATCATCGTTAAAAGAACCTTCTTTAGTGGTGAACACTCGAAGTGCATCATCAAGTTTACGCCTAGCCAAAGAAGCTGCGCCTTCGGTTGCTCCAATAGCAGAAGAGTTAACCATTTTTTTATTGTTTAATAAAAGATGTTCACTGTATTTTGCTACAACACGTTCGATTTGATCTGGGATACCAGAAACTTTTGCCTGATAGTATTCACGGAGAAAAGCAAGTGTCTCAACTTTTCTACCATCACCATATATAACAGCATGAATATTGTTGTACCATGCTTTAATGGAAGATGGATCTTCTGCACTAACAAGTTTAGTGTTGTAAGGCAAAACAATACCAGAAACATCTTTTATTTCGCCATTAAGAATAGCCCTAGTTGTTTTATCCGCTCCAACACCAACCATGGAACCGCTTGCTAAACCTTCAGTAGTTTCAGACGCTTCATCCATCATATTGTAAAAAGCTGGATGCTCTGCTGCCTCGTCAAGATCTTTAAGAACCTGTTCATTCTTAGGCTTTTTAATAAAAATAAGTTTCTGCCGCAAGAATGCTTTACGAATTAAAGAAACAAGTGCCGACCTGTCGCCATCTGCTGCAAGAATCTTAGCGGAAGCAATTTCTGCTTCGTCAAGATGTGGAAGAATAATACCGTTTAACGCTTTAGGAAGCCTGTCACCCAACCAGCGTGTAGCGGAAGGAGCAAGACCAAGTTTACGTCCACGTACACGACTAGGATCTTTAGGATCTATGCGTTCAGTAGCTTCACGAGTAGCCTTAGAATACAACTGTCCGTAACGGTAGCCTTTCCATGAGCCACCAGTAAGAGCATATAATCCTGCATCTTCAAGACCGTTACGTAAAAAGAATCGTGGACCAGCAATAGTTCCAAGGGTCCAATAGTCTGTGATAGTTGACATGGTTCCATTGTCACCAAGCAGTGCAGTCAAATATGATTTGCGTAAAGACATTTGATCTAGGGCAGCCATGTTGGGAAAACCAATAATGGGTGTCATTTGATAGTCATATAATGCTGCTGATGATCCATCTTCAAGAAGCGAAGGATTATAAACAGGAGCATCCGTTACTGCCGCAGCAGTGGGAACTTCATCTATAACACCAGCAGAAATAAGATCAGTGGAGTCGTCAATCAAAGAACCAATAGTAGATGAAGTTTTGGTTTCTGTTTTAATTAATCCTTGAGCAGCAATCCAGCGATACGTTTCAAGTTCAGCACCATCAAACCTATTGAATCCGTCAGCACCACGGCTTAGTTCAAGTCTTTGGGCAGATGTTCCTTGATGTATTGATCCATCAATACCTTCACGTGAACGTAAAGCATCTATTTTTTTGCCAAGTTCAGTGTTGTAATTGTAACCCCACTGTCCTAACTCCTGAGGGCCTGAAGAAACTTTTTGTTGCCGCATTGCTAAATCTAGTGCATACTTTCTTAAAGTTTCAGATTCTTTACCAGCAAGTTCAGCAACAGAATATTTATTAACTGGCTTACCTACTGCTTCAAGTATTTGAGCGCGGTCTGCATCAGTATATTGATCTGCTGGCTTGGAAAAATAAAAAACATCATTAGTTTTAGGATCTTCAATTACTGATGGAACATCGTCACCTTGTTTTATTAAACCTCTTTTTTGAAGTTCTTTAACATATTGAGACTCATCAATAAATGGATTCACTACACTAGCATTAGGAAGATTAAGTTTTTGACCAGGACCTAAATTCCACCATGAATCTATTGGATTAATATTGGAAGGAGTGCCATTTGATTTAACAATTTTTTCAGTGTTAGTAACAATTAATTTATTGGTATCATTCCATTGACCAAAGACATGACTTTTTACTTCAGCATTTAAAGTAAAATGAACAGTTGATCTCGCTGAACCTGGAGTATGGTAAGCATTTGGATTTAAAGATACGTTACCATTTGCATCTTTTATAACTGGATATTCTGTTGAATGAATACTAGCAATATCGTTATACTCTACAGGCTCAACATCAGTTTTAATTTTTGCATTTGCTTCTTTTAGTTGCTCTGATTTTTCTTTGCGAGCTTTTTCAACATTTTGTTTAAACGCTTTAACTTTGCTATCAACAATTTTTCTTGCACTAGCGTTTCCATTTAATGAAGATAAAACTAAAGCCAAGCCAGATGTTTGCTCAACTTGACTTATTTTTCCAGCATCATCAATAGCCATTGATGCAATAATGCTATCTAGTAAATTTACTTCATCTTCACCAAACTCTTTATTTTTAATATTAGTGAGCATTGATTGAAGTTTTTTATTATCAGGACTACTCTTTAACGCTTCTTCAAGCAGTCCTTCAGGGGTCGCTTGAACTTGAGTTACGGGTTTAGCACTAAGCGTGCTATCAAATACTTCATCAATACCTACAAAAACAACCTCATCGCCTTTATCAAAAGCAAAAGACGGTTTTTCAATATCGTCCCCACTTTTAATTACACTTTTAGCAAAGCCATATTCTTTTTCGGAAAGATCTTTCGCCTGCCTAGCAACAGCAGATTTAAGTATTGGCATATCAATATAACTAGGTGAATACAATTCTCCAGCACGCATGCCAGAAACCATATTATCAATCAGTCGTGAACCATTAACAGGATCAACAATATCAACCCCAAGAGAATAACCAACACTCCTACCAATACCACTAGCAAACTCTTTGCGCTGTCCAGGTGTCATAACTTTCCACAAGTCTGCACTATAGTCAGCCCAATACTTAGGCATTCCACCATATAGCATAAGATCACGAACCTTGGCAGCATCAGAGGCATTATCTATACGCAAACCAGAAGACACATCGGGAACATGAGCTTGTGTTCTAGCAATACGTTCTAACCGTGCACGAGGGCTACGTTTACGTTGATACCCGTAACGGCTTATTGCTTTAGCGGGACGACTGTATTGGCTTGCACCTTTAGTTAAAGGACCAACAATGGAGCCGATAAAAGTGCGGCGTGCGGTGTTTTTAGCAAAAACAAAATCACTTAACATGCGACCAACAAACTTGTCACCACTAGGTTCGGCAAGTTTTTTAATAATAACAGGAACCGCTTCTTCAGGTATTAAATCAGAAACACCAGCGCCAAAAATGTTGTCAATGTTTTTAGCAGCATTACTATCATAAGTTAAACCACGAGCAACAAGACTCGCACGCTTTACGAGAGAACTAGCGATGACCATATGCGGAATAGTTATTTGATTGCTGCGCTTAGCCATCTGTCCTTTAGACAATAACTCAATATACTGCGCATCTTTAAAAAATACAGCAGCGTCTTCACCACTGCGAACACCAGACCAACGCAAAGCATCAAGGCTTTCAACAGGCAGAAAGTTTTTGTACTGTGAGCGCAAGGAATTCATTATTTGTGCTGCTTCAGCAGGTGTTTCAGCATCATCGACTTTACCCAAGCCAGCACCAAGCGTATCAAAAAATCTTGCAACCTGTGGACGTTGAAATGCTTTATCTATATTTGCTGGATCAACTTTACTTAAACCATATTTATACATCTTGGTTACGCCAGTAAGTTTACTACCAACAAGAAAAGGATCAAAAGCAAAAAGCGCAAGAACATTAACCGTGTTACGTGTCGTACTAAAAATAGCAGACTGTGATGCCTGTATACCTTCTTCGCTTAAAGGATCAATACCAAGTAGTGAATTGAAACTCCAAGAAAAAATGTTACCAAGACTTCCAGTTTCAGAAGTGCTCAGATATGTTATAGCATCCATCGTGTTTTGGTCATAGGCCGACAAACTTAAAGCTTGTTCAAGAATACTAAGTTTATCTAAGTCGTTAGCAGTTGAATACTTATCCCAAAGTTCAGCAATAGCAGCATTAGGATCTTCCGCTTCTGAAGCGGCACGAGCCTCAAGAATAACATCAATAGTAGTATCGCCGTAGGTTTTGCGTGCGTAGTCAACCATTTCAGGATCAAGCGCTCCAGGTTGCGAAACTTCCCATGCTTCTTGAGGACTCATGCCTGAAGTAATCCAAGCAATAGATGAACCTACTTGTACACCTTTTTCTGTAGCCCAAAACAAAGCATCAAAAGCTGGACCTAGTGAACGATCCCAAACAAAACCAATAGCGTTAGTAACAATGTTATTACTGTCTTCTTCTTCAGAAACAGCAATGTTACGTTCTGCTTCTTCTTGCCAAGCATTAATAATATCAATCATTAAAGCCTGCATATCTGGACCCATGGTATTAATAATTTGTTGCTGCCGTGCAGGGTTGCGTGTGTTAACAACACGTTTAACCGCATCAACTGCTAAAGGTAAACTAACAGCATCAGCTTGTTCTTCACGGGTTAAGCCCGAAGTTTGTGCTTGTAAAGCAAGAGTAGGAAAGCGGCGTGTAGCAACCTCATTTATTTCTTCTTTAGAAAGAGGCCGTTCGCTTTTAATATCGTTACGGGCAACGACAGCACCAGTAGCGGGGTTGGTGTTTAAGCCAAGATCACGAATGCGTACACGCTCAATGGCTTCATCTAAAGTAATAGGTTTACCTGCAAGGCGAGCGCGTTGTTGTTCAGCCTTAGCTTGACTATTAGTAAATTCATTAATAGAGTTTTGACGGTACTGAAACGCTTCCTCATCATTAATAAAAGAAGTTCCTTGAGTATTGTAAAGAACGCCACCACTTTCGGAAACGTAAAGACCACGCTTGGGTACCTTAACAATACGAGGAGGTTGCTGCGCCATGGGTTGTTCCATAGGTTGCGCAACGGAAGGAGGAGGCGGCATTTTCCTAGGTCGTTTTACATTTTCTTCGAGTGAATCTTTTCTCGAAGATATTGCTTGTTGCTCTAAACGATCAGCAGTGGGAGCCAATTAATAACCAAGTCTTTGCGCTAGGGCAAGCATTGCTAAAGTATCATCATTAGGATTATCCATAGCCATGCGTGAATAGAGTGAAGAATAGTTTGTGCGACCAATCGCCTGTGGCAATACTGGTCCATCACCAGGACCAAACGGTGCACCAGCAGTAACTGGTTCATCAGGACGTTGAGTCGGTGAAAACAATGGAGTAGCAGACATGCCACCAGCCCGTGAAGCTTTACGTGCAGACGAACGAGGTGAACGTGCTGAAGGTGAAGCAGACATAGGAGCCATGCTTTGCATAGTGTTAAACTCGGCATTCTCGCCATACGGCATGCCAGTCATGTCAGCCTGAACCTGCTGGGGTCC
>Ga0213861_10005126_pt1 | contig 10567 bp, 18 predicted proteins | sample PICome_4_FD_160110 | JGI IMG/M metagenome (GOLD analysis project Ga0213861, IMG submission 160110) | Coastal seawater microbial communities near Pivers Island, North Carolina, United States - PICO131 | ecosystem: Environmental > Aquatic > Marine > Coastal | place: USA: North Carolina...
ACCATAAGTTGCAAGCTCTTTGTTCATGCTTTTAACATAAGTCTTGATCGTTTCAACCGTAAGCATATCCTCAGCACAAAAAGTATCGAAGGTACCTACATATGCATCTGTTCTTTGTTTGCCGTTATTATCAAATTTCATAATATATTCCTTTTATTTAATTTATACAGCCATTATACCATAGTTCTTTACGAATGTCAACCATTATTTAGGATTATTTTAAAAAAGATGGAGCCATTTCTGACTCCACCAAGGACAGTCAACTTACGCAACCTCTGCCATCTCGACTGCGACATTGAGTGCGTCAAGCTTACGTTTAGCGTTATGGCCGAACCAAGCAGCGGCTGCTCGAGTATCATCGGACCTTCCCATTTCGTGGTCAGTCATATATGTTACTGCGTTATAAGCATTCCACCATGATTTCGGAGCATAATCAGCGCCTGGTTGAGTTTCAACGATTTCAAAGGCACGTTCAGCAGTCCTTGATAGAATCTTACCTTCTTGATTAGAAGTACCAAACACGGTGGCAAGGAATGTCTTGAATGCTTTGTCGCTGTACTTTTTAGATCCAAGTAACTCGGCAGCATCTTTGAACTGAGCAACACGATTATGGGAAATACCCAATAACTCTTTAACCATTTCTGGATTGAAGTTGTTTCTGTGAGATAATCTTACTGCAGGTTGACCCTTTTCAGTCAAAGCCATGGACAGTGTATTATTACAGACAACTCGTGTCATGATAAATTTAACATCAATAGACTTACCATATACATGAGGATTTGAGAATAGAAGGTAACCTTTTACTTCGTCTCCACCAAACAGTGTAAATCCATCATTAACATCAGCAGCAGCAAAAACGATTTGACCGTCTTTCAAACTACCTGCAGTGTCCATCTGCATATCACCAGCACTTACGAACTCATTAAAGAATTCAAAGGCTTGTTCATTTTGGCATGGCTTCCATGCACCAGATACATTAGTTAAGATACGACCGTCAGATTCACGAACTAACGCCTCTTGACCTGTAAGTACCTTTTCTCCATTAATTTCTACAAAGGATGGTTGCTTGGATACTTTCCAATCCAGATTCGCAGCCTTCATCATTTCCATCGGTGTCATGTTATCATGAACTGGCGTTCCTAGTCCATGCCATGGCAAACCTTTGGATTCGCGATATGCCATATTTGCCATGCCGTTTACAATTTCTAATTCGTGACTCATAATATATTTTCCTGTTTATTATTTAATTTGAACAACCATTATACCATAGTTCTTTATGAATGTCAATAGTTATTTTAGTTTATTTTCATGGAAGTTATATCTTCCCTTTATAACCTAAAGTCACCATTGCTTGTACAGGTGAACCATAGTAACTTGTGCTCAACTCCATGAACTCCTCCACAGTAGCATTTTTGACTAAGAAATTAACCCAAGCTTTCCAAGGCTTGTAACCGTACTTGAACCTAGCAACGAATGCAGGCTTGTTCATACCTTTCCATGAAGGATGAGCATCAGGGTGGACATCAAGCATCTTACGAGATCCGTTAAAATCTCCACGATACATTAGATACATTCCGTCCCAAGTGAAATCTTCTTTGTTAAATTTAGTAGCCATAATTAATTCCTTTCCTTATTGTTTAATATAGATATATTATAAACCATTTCATAAAGAATGTCAATAGTTTTATGATAAAAATTTCATTTATTTTCGTTTTAATTGAGTAGAATGCATACTATGAACAAAAACTACCACTTCGTCGAAGTCCATGGTGGTCAGTAGGTCTTCATCAGCTCCCATTTCCGAGCAATATGTGACAGCAAAGATCCAATCTTCTGTACCAGTTTCTAACCTTTCGTCTTCATCTGGAGAATTGACCCAGATACGATATCCGTTAACCTCAAAGGACGGTAATTCGTCGTTACCCCAAGATGTATCTTCCCACGTTTTAGGGAATGCGTAAGGCGCTTTGTAATCTTCCCAAGTAATCATACTGCATACTCCGTATTTGATTTTAAAAACCATCTTTCAAGCGTTTCTTCATCAGTGAGGATATACGCAACGGTCTTCTTTACTTTAGCAAAACGAAAACCTTGATCTCCGCAGAGTGTGTTGCCAACCCACACCTTATGTGGATACTCAGGAAACATACCAGTGTCATTAACACTGTATTCAAAGTAGTTACCTACTTCCTTTTCAGTAAAACAACCTATTGGTGCTACCGTGTGGTTATAATATGCCATTATGCTGCTACCTCCGAAAATCCAAATCCATCAACCATATATGTTTTATCAGTTGAAGTATCAGTTATGATATCTCCGACAGAAGTAGAATGACCAACCCTGAATCGTTTGACTGCAGATTCGTCATCCCACAAGTTTGTGATTCTAAATACATCGTCAAGGCTTTCTGCCTCAACTTCGTAAGTATCGGTGAAAAATTCTAAATCGTCCATGTTAAACCCTTTCTTACAACCGAAGTACTGATATTCCATCTTTACTCTCCAGTGATCAGATTCAGCGATTGCTCCATCCCAACCTTTTTGGTTCGGAAGATCACGCAGTTCCTTTGGAATGGCAACTTGTTTGACGATATAGGTAGATTTCATTTTTTGTTCCTTTTTTCAATTTATACAGCTATTATACCATAGTTCTTTATGAATGTAAATAGCAAATATGAAAAAAAGTAAGATATTTTTAGAATAAAAAGGAATATGGATGAAATTTGATAGAACTAAAAGGAATATAGCACGAAATCAGCCGTTTATAGACTGATTCCATGCTTCGTCTAGGATAGACTGTGCTTGACCCTTGAGAATTGGGTCGGCTAAGGTTAGTATATCTAACAAGTACTGCTTTTCATGTTTATATGCTTTGTGGAAGAACTTTTGATCGTGCGGAATGATAGATAAGCTGTTGTGAATCAAATCAGCTACCTTTATTGTCTGCGACTCCCATGGTCCGAGCGCGAAATGGTCTGCATCCATCTTTTTACGAAAGGTACGGTTTCCATCTGCTTTATCGGAGACATTAGTACAATAATGAACTAACTCAGCAACCTTAGATCCAAACTGATCTCTAATCTCGTGAAACGTAACATCTGTATCTTCAACCACATCGTGGAGTAAAGCAGCCATTATCATTTCAGGAGTATGACCTTCGGTAGTCTCTACTATTTTAGATACTGCAATAGGATGTGTGGAGTAAGGCTCTCCAGTATACTTTCGCCTTTGACCGTCATGTGCTTTGATTGCCAACATCAAAGCTTCTTGAATCAATCTTTTTTCCGTTATCATATAGTTATTTTCTATTAGTGAAGTAAACCATGAATTCTGCCGGCAGTGTATTGTAATTGCTCTGCTTGATATCTGTATCATACCAAATCGACTCAGCAACCTGCTTGTGCTGGAATTTTACTTTACCTTCATCGAAGTATCTCTTAAGGAAACCATCTCTCATTTTTATAATATCAGAAGGACCTGACTTTGCATGACGACGATGTACTTCAACTGCGATATGACCTACGTTCTCATAAATCCAGTCAGCGTTTTCTTTTGTTAAGATATCGTACTCTCCACCTTCACAATCAATCTTCAAATAATCAATCTTCTTAATATCGTAATGATTAATGAATTCCATAAACGTGAAAGGTTTAAACTCGCCTGCTTTATCTGCATTATAAACATGCTGTATCATATTCTCATTATTCATAATAGCAGCATGACATGGAACTACTGGTGATTCCTTTGCATTAATAACATATGGGTTTGTATTTTTGATTGCGGTTTCTAACAGTTCACGATTAGGTTCAATCATATAGACTTTGCTTGCACCAGAATCGAGGGCAAGACAACTGAACATGCCTACGCAAGTACCGACATCAACAACTATATCGCCTGGCTGTACCTTATCCCACCACTCGTAATCTTTATTAACAAAGAATTCTCTTCGCATGTTTGAAATATGGTCTATATCGAGCGTTCCCATATCCATGTTTATATTAAGTGCATTGTGATTCATAATGTATCCTATTAATGTATTAGTTGACTGCCTTCCGCAACTAATCCGTCTATCATATCAAATGTCATTTCGCCGAGCCCAGATTTAATCAACTCGACAACCGTTGGAAATTCACTATCAGTTAAAACCGGACGCGCTGTAAGATGTTTTTGTTTTCTTGCACCAAAGAAGTCATCAATATAATTGTGCGCTATACGCTCCGTTTTAAAACTACAACATGTTGTTAGACCAAATGGGTTATTGGCTGCAAAACATGCATATACTCTACCATCGTCTTCTTGGCCTAAATCGTAACCATTATATGTACCAAGAAATACTCCCATATTAATATCAGTTATTATGTACCGTGTTTTTTTCATAGAGTTCTTTGTATGTTTGCCTTACAGCTTTAAAATGGTCTAAGTATTCTCTTGTATCAAACTCAAATACCTGAGGTTCATTATCATCTACGCCAATAAAGATAACACCTTTCCTAATCGGAATGCCAGTCATATCTTCATATGCTTTTGCATAGAACGCAACTTGCATATAGTAATTCAGAATCCATTCTTCTTTCTTTACTTTGCGCGAGGTCTTAAAATCAATAACAGCAAGTTCGCCATTCCATTCACCAATACAGTCAACTTGGCCAGCGGTCTCTAATTCATCAGAATAGAGAAAACACTCTTGGTACCAAATATTATTTATCTGGTTATCCAAAATAGGTTTCATTGTATTGAACAGATGAACATTGGCAGGCATATGCTTCTTAGAGAAATCTGGATCGTTATCCAAATAGTCTTCACATAGTTTATGAACTGCAGTACCGCGGCGTGATGCCTGAGTTGAAATTTTGTTAGCTTCAGCATGGCCAATGCGATCACGCCATTTCTGTATATCTTCTTTTCCAAGAATACCTAATACAGTTGTAACGGAAGGATAACCTTTGCCTGATGGAGTTTGGTAAATACGTTTACCATCCACTGAAGCGCGTGTTAGTTTTGGTAAGGCAGGTGCCTCGGAGTTGTGTTCAAATAATTTCATAATATAATCCAATAAGTTAAGTTGAAAGGGTGGCCTTGCGACCACCCCTTCGATTTAAGCCACCATACGAGGCCTTAGTTCTGAACTCTCCTTTGCTATAATGTATTCTTTAACTAAACCACTTCTTACGATATCTTCAATTCCAAATTTAACTATCTTAAAAGAATGGTTCATACGAGATAGGACCTTGAGAAACTCCTGGAGTCCTGATGTGTCATGTTTGTGTCTAGATCCAGCAAGATCATCTTGAGCAGTATCACCGCAGAATATAATTCTTGACGAATCGCCAACTCGTGTAATGATACTATCGAGTTCGTGATACGTCATACTTTGACATTCATCTACAATAATAATAGAATTATCAAACGTTAAACCTCTAACGAATGATGATGTCATAAATTTGACTGAAGCCTTTTGAGATAAGATACTCCATGCGTCTCCTCGGCCAAATAAGTCGTTTATAATATCGGAATAAGGTACACTATATAAAGCTTCTTTCTGCGCCAGAGTACCAGGCATGAAACCTTGTTCTCTTGTTTGAACTGCAGAACGAACAATTATAACTTGATTGTAGTCATCATTGCTTAATATATCACATAAGCCTAGATATAAGCCACACATTGTTTTTCCTGTACCTGCCGTACCGATAGCAGCAATATTATACCCAGCGTTATAACTATCGAACATTTCACCTTGGGTATCCGTTAAGGGTCTAATCTGATTCATGCTGAACTTAGTGTCCATTCTTGAACCTTCTTTTTCCCTTCGTGACATTTTTTTATCCTTTGGTGATATACGACGTGCTCTTGACATAAAACCTCCTTTGCATCAACAGATGTAGGGAGCAATTAGAATTACTTCCAATCGTTGATTTTGTTTCCAGTGTATGATTTGTTTTGTTTCATTGATGTGAGTAAATCACGAAAACCTTGGTCGGGTTTAGCTCGACCAAGGCGCGCAGAATCAATTAGTGGCGCGACACCAGTTATGACTTGTTGGATATGTGGATTGTCTTGGAGGTAGACTGCGCGGTCAGCGATCTTCATAAACTTATCGAAGATTTCGCCGGATCCGTCTTTGTTTTTAAATGAGTAAATAGGCATCTAATATATTATCCAAACTGTCATGTTATTATTTATACGATTGACTCGTAGATTTCTTTCCAATTTTTAACTTTTAATAGATCATTATTAATATAATCTACATTATGGTCATGTTCAATCAGAATAGATCTGAGTCCTAATTCAAGTCCTAATTCAGCGTTACTTGGTTTATCTTCTACCCAAATGCAACCGCTATCCTTATAAGGCAATAATCCTTCGTCTTTATCTGCACCACAGTCGAGACATACTAACTTCTCAAATACGCCTTCACCAAATATTCTATCTAAGTTTGCCTGTCTTAGTTTGCCTGCGTATGGATCTGTTGATAAAGAAGTAATACAATGAAAGACATATCCTTCGCTGTGTAATCTCTTTACGTATTTAATAGCGTCTCTGAATGCTTGCAGATGGCCAATTCTTGCAGATTCATTAAACTGTCTTACAAGTCCCTGCGCGAAAGGTTTTTCAATACCAAATGTTACTGCGATATCATAGACATCTTCCCTGGCAGCGCGATAGCCGTTTTCATACATCCACTCGAAGAAACCATATTTCCAATCAAGAAGTACTCCGTCGCAATCTACGAGAATTAGCTTATCTTTTCTATAGTCCATGTTATTCCTGTTCTTTATTAATTTATACAACCATTATACCATAGATCTTTATGAATGTCAATGGATTTATGTCAGAAAATTGTGTTTTACGGATAATTTCTGCTTTCTGTCGGTTGCCCGACGTGTTTTCTTGATTTTGTCTTTGTTTTTAAATTCTTTCTTATGGTCGTTGTCTGACCAATCAGAATCTACGCTTGACTTTTCACGCCGAGCCATAACATCTCTACCTTATTTAAAATTGAGTGGTTCTGTAAAAATTGTTGGAAAGGCTGTTTCTAATGTCTTCTTTGTTAGACCTTTAACTGCCTTGTGACATATTACGTGTTCTGATAGAATCTTTGAATCTTTAGGATCTATCTCTTCAAGTAATTGAATGAATAGCATTTCACGCCTATTCTGATTTAAGTTATCATAACCACCACCTTTAAAGAATATTCTCAATCGCCTTGCCTCTCTATACAACATTGTGTCGAGATCTACAATCTTACCGTTTTCCTTATATGGGGGTTTAGTATCTGGTAATAAGAACTCAATACTTTCATCATATATAAGACGCAGGACTTGTTTCAGTGGTACCGAGCTATGTTTTTGTAGAAATGCAACTTTTGCATCTACTGTTTTTTCCTTTGCAGCTGTATTGATTATATCTGCGATTGATATTCTTAACATATTAAAAATCCTGTATATCACCAATCAAGTTTTTCAACTTTTGTTTGACGAAGTAATTGAATAAGTGAGAACGACCCACCTCTTCTTGGTTGTTATATTCTTTGAGAATAATCTCTTGATAGTTCTCAGGTATCATTGTAAGGTCAATCATTTGTTTATTACGATTGAACCTCAGCTTAGTTTCTTCGTCCATTGATTCTGGATTCTGAGTATACTGTTCTAATCTTTTCTTGGTCATTGGTTTCTGTCTTTCGCCAACAGCTAAACAATTATCAGGAGAAAGGATATTTGGAACACCATCACCAGTATCACCACGAAGAACGTGTTCCATAATGTATTGTTGTGGATTAGCATGTCTCACCCATTTCTTTAGAACAGGATTGTACTGATCTACGTTTGCGAATCTTTGTAATTGAATAAAGTCCTTATCTCCTGACAGAATCAGAATCTTTTCAGAACCATTATTTAATTCAGTACCATGCGCCATGCATAGAGTTGCGATAATATCGTCAGCCTCCATACGATCTACGTATACAACTTTATAAGGAAAGAATTCTTCGATCTCTCTACGAATTTGATGAATGACATCAAACAAGGCATTCCAATCAAGATCTGATTCGTCCCTGTTCTTTTTACGGTTTGCTTTATAATATGGATAGTAATCTTTTCTCCATACATTAGTGTTATCACAACAGAGAACAATCTCTCCATATTCTCCACTAAACTTTTTACGATTGAATCGAATAGAGTTCAAGAACATGTGACGGAGGAGATTTTCATCTACCTCCATGTTTGTGTGGTTGCCAATTCCTGCGAACAGGGACGCGAGCATTACTTGGTTGTAATCAACTAGAATCATAATTTAATCCATTAATATTTAATTTGTTAGAATATTATATCACAAGTCTTCGTCAATGTCAATGGTTTCTTCTAAATTCTTTTTCAATCCACCCTGTACGCATTCTTCATCACTATCCATGATAACAACGTTCTGTAAGGCAAATGGTTGCAGTTGATGTTCTGTTCCCATTGTTTGTAGATGTAAAGAACGAATAGCTTCAAAGATTAATATCATCCCTGGGAAATAAGTCTCAAAGTCTTCATCGAAGTCGCATCCTGCTCTTGCCATTTCTCCTAGTACGTTCTCCCATATAATCTCTGCAAGTTCCGAAGAATACGATTCTTTATAATCTCGTATCTTCTCGCTAACTTCCTCTTGAGAATTAGGAACATTAGAATAGATTCTTGGAAACTGAATTACGTTATTTTTACCTTTTATAGGCATCTGTTATATTCCTTAGTAGAGTGTTCCACATGGTGCCGAAGGAAGCGACGTTATTACGTGCTAGATTAAACCTGTCCGAGAAAGTAAATCCGTGGAAGTAGTTAGGATCATTTTTCATCTGAGTTAATACTTGTCTTGTAACTGCGTAAGCATAATTTGCATGATGATTTAAATCTTCGTTCCAATCATACATAATAGTTGCATTGGCCGCTGTCTCTGGTAACGCGCCATAGTTTGGATGAATACAAATCATCTGAGATTTAATTGCTTCAAGTAACGCAATACAAGATGTTTCTTTCCATATATTAGGATAAAGGAAAATATGAGACTTATCTAAGGCTTCAAGAACTTCTTCGTTCGATTTAACTCCATGATAAGTCATATGTGAATGTTCTGCAATTTGAGCAAAGAGCGGCTCATAGGCTGCATTCCTACCTTCCCACCCATAAATCTCAAATCCTGAATAAACATCAAGATGGATATTATCGAACTCTTTTGCCAATGAAGCAAACACAGGGACTAGTAATTCCAATCCGCGATGTGGAGTCGTGTGATATACGAAACGAATTGTTTCCATATCCTTTTCTTTAGGATCATACTTTACTTCAACGGCATTATGAATAACAGAACACATGCTGTATGGCATACCGAATCTCATAATGTATTGATCTCTTTGCCATGCTGTAACGAATACGATATGCTGAAATTTATTCCATCCGCCGTCTTTAAGAATGACATTTTCTGGATCTTCGGATAAGTCATGGCAATATAGAATATTTGGAACATCCTCATACAAGTCTCGCGGTCGTGACAAATGTACTGCCACATTTTCCAATACTTCTTTACTTACGTTATCAATCAAACGCTGCCTCATCATTTCAGTCCCGCCTTTTGAATTCTTAGACAGTTCTGATTCTATTACTTCACCTTTATAAATGCAACTCATTTTGTTAATTCTCCATATATGAAAGCTGAACATCTACTATTATCAAACACTTCTTCGAGTGATAAATCGGATCCCCATTTTTTCCACCACAAGTCAACAAATTCGTATGAATAGACTGCGGTGTTTGCTTGTTTGTTATAGAAATATATATTCTTTGACCTAAAGTCCGTTACGTTGTGATTAAACAGCGGAAAGGAAATAACCAAACCAAAGCCATGCAATATATTATTTTCCGTTGTTATAGCTGAGCCTAATGGCATACGATAATGAATCTTATCTTCAAAATCTCCAAAGTAATACTCAACAAGTTTTTCTGCATACCACCTCTTCAAGGCATATGCTTGTAATCCATGATCCCAAATGTTTCTCTTACGAGGAACGAACGGCATGTATTCATTACGATAATCATAAGGATATTCAAATACATTACACATATGTAATGCTCCCCACTCATACTCATTACATTTATTGATATAATCTTCTAATGTAAAGTTCCAATGCTGAATTGTTTCGTAGTCAACATCGTCTTCAAAGAATAGTCCATATTCTTCGTCAGTATTTTCTAACCACCATTTGATAGTTAATAGATGAGAGGATGTAACGCCTTTAGTTATAGCGTTAACAATTTCTGGTTCACCAATGAAAGGAATCGAAACTCCCTCCTCATAACGATCATAAACATGAACACGGACATCGTCAACGCCATGCCTTTTAAATTCTGATTCTGACCAAGCCCGTCTATCCACACATTCGGCAAGGTTTATTATATTAGGCTTCGGTAGATTTTGTAACTTGCTCGACAAGTCCATGTGATTCCTTTAGATCATTATATACAGATTCAAGAGCACTATGAAAAGCGCTAACCGAACCATTATTGTGAATTCTATAAGTAGCAATATCTAATTCTTCC
>Ga0213861_10005132_pt1 | contig 10559 bp, 8 predicted proteins | sample PICome_4_FD_160110 | JGI IMG/M metagenome (GOLD analysis project Ga0213861, IMG submission 160110) | Coastal seawater microbial communities near Pivers Island, North Carolina, United States - PICO131 | ecosystem: Environmental > Aquatic > Marine > Coastal | place: USA: North Carolina | collected...
ACGAGATAGGCTAAAGAAGCGAGTGGGTAACCCCGCTGCTTTCGTTTGCTGCGGGTAGATTTAGTAGGTCTCATCTATAGGTCTAAAGTCTGACAGCCTATTGCAGGAAGAGGTACAGGCAAAAAAAAAGGCGAACCTAAGTTCGCCTTTTTTGTCTCAAGCTGGATTAAGTCCAGCTAGATCCCTTTACAAGCTGTAACGCAAGGTTAGGGAGTAACGACGACCCAATGGATCATAGGTAGATGGATACACGTTACCAGTATTGTAGGCAGTAGCACCAATGTTTGAACCTACGAAGTCTGGCTCACGGTCAGCAGCATTCAATATGCCCAGAGTGAACTCAAGCTCTTCAGTGATGTCACCGCGAACAGTGATGTCAAAATAGTTAGCTGCGTCCATGGAAGTAAACTGAGGCTGGAAGCTACCAGCAACAATCGGCTCAGCTTCCATCTCAGATAGGTATCTCCACAACATTGAAACGTCAATGTTACGATCGAAGACATTAGTCTGAAGCGTGAAACGCTGAGTAGCCATGTATTCTGGCTGTACAGAAGCACAGTTTGTGCTGTAGTAACCAGTACACTCTCTGTTTATGCTAGACGGGCTAGCTTGAAACAGAGACTCGTCAGTCATGTTAAGGCTGCCGTTGTACGCCAACGATCCAATGTTACCAAGATCAAAAACGTAGTTAGCAGTCACGTCAATACCTGAAGTCTCACGTGTACCCTGGTTAGTTAGAACGGTAGGCAGACCAAATGTAGTCGCTACGTTACCAAACAGGTTACCTGTCTCAGGGTTACGACGAATACCGGTACACGCTGCTGAAGCAGCTGATGCACTTGTAAGCGTGTAATTACCCGAATCAAAGCCAGGGCCAAAACAGGCAGAGAACACATCATCAGGAGTTGGGCTGGTGATCGCATCTTCAACTTTGATGTTGTAGTAATCCACTGTTAAGGACAGACCAGGGAACGCTTCTGGCTGGAAAATCGCACCGATGGTGTAAGTATCCGCTTTCTCAGCCGCCAGGTTCAGGTTTCCACCTGAAGTCTGGTTAACCTGACCCGCTGGATCAACTACGATGCCACCGATAGTGGTAGCTGGTGCTCCCTGCGCTAAACAGACCGCAAGCAGATCAGCGTTGCCGTTAGGCGCGTTGCCAGTACATGGATCAACAGAGAAGTTACCAAGACCTGTCACCTGCGGGTTGAACAATTCGCTGATGTTTGGCGCGCGAGTCACTTTCTGGAAGTTGCCACGGAATTGCAGGCTAGAGATTGGAGACCATGTACCGCCGATCTTCCAAGTATCTTCTACACCAGTAGTAGAGAAATCAGAAGTACGGTAGCCAAGCTGTAAAGTCAATTCTTCAGCTAACGCTACATCCTGTAATACAGGCACGTTTGCTTCGAAGAAGAATTCGTTAACGTCGTAGGTACCGAACCGGTTAGGTGCTGCTGCACCGTTACCAAGTACTTCACCAGATGTTTGTGTAAGCAATTCGTTAGTTAAGCCACCTACGTATTCACGATACTCATAACCGAATACACCTGAGATTGGCGCATCAGTAGTTGGCAATGAGAATGGTAACTCACCATCAACAAACGCCTGCAACTGATCTAGCTCTGTGAATGTCTTACCGCCGTTACCAACGTCAAGGAATGCACCGACTTCAGGAGTGATGCTACCCAAAGGGCCCCAAAGGTTAATTGGCACACAGCCGCCAGAGGTATCTAAACAAGAAGTAGTGCTAGTAGAACGTACAGACTGAGTTAGACGTGTACGAGTACCGTTACCACCTTGTTGGAAAGATAGGTCTGATTGGCCAGTGGCGTAGAATACTTCCCAGGACAAATCGTCGTTAATTTCACCACGAGCACCTGTCTTGAACTGCCATACGCTAGTTTGACGCTCGTTAGTACGAGGTCCAAGCTCAACAAAACGACGGGCATAATTGATGTTCTGTTCAATGTAAGCTGGATCAGTTGGACTCGTCGCTGCCGCTGCGGCTGCACAAGATGCGGCATCAATCTGGTAGGAACCACAAATTTGATTCAGCGCAGTCGCCGGAATAAACGGGTTAGACAGAGGCGTAACAGCAGAGAAACCGAAGCTGCCTGAAGGCGCCAGGTTTGTGGTGTTTGTGCTCTGTGCGTAAAGAACTTCAGAAAACCACTCAATCTTATCAGTTAGCTTGTAATTCGCTGTACCGAAAGTCCGGAACTGCTCTAGGGGCAACTGAAAAAGGTTGTATGGGTTGAAGTTAAATGTTTGATAAAAAGGCTGTAGCTCTGAACCGTCTGGAGACGCTTGCAGGAAGCCTGATGTGTAGCCCGGAACAACCGTTGATATATTAGCAGGACTAGCGCCAGGGAGAGTAAAGCGAGTTGGAACCGTAGTTGAGGAACCACCAGCATTACCACTTCTAGAGGAGATGTTGTTAACACCGAACGATCTATCGCCCTGCGTTAAAACTTCACGGTCTGTGTAACCTACGCTGATTACCGCATTACCGCGGCCATCATCGAAGTTGCCACCAAGAGTGATGTCGTAGCGGTTGCTTTTGCCGCCGCCTTCCGACGTATCACCTTGTTGGATTCGAACGTCTAAACCTTCGAAATCTGTCTTAGTGCGGAAGTTGATCACACCAGAGATCGCATCTGCACCGTAGGCCGAACCAGCACCTCCGGTCAGAACGTCAACTCGCTCGAGTAGAGCGACTGGGATGATGTCCAAGTTAGTACGACCCTGAAGGTCTGCGGGAACAACACGTGTTCCGTTCATCAACGTGATATTTCGGTTACTACCGAGACCACGTAGGTTAACGAAAGTGGAACCGCCGTTACCGTTGTTTACAGACGCACCGATGCTAGGAACAAAACCCGGGATTTCCCGCAGGAATTCTTCAACAACGTTGACTTGGCGCAGTTCGATAGTCGCGGCGTCAACAGATGCAACAGGGCTAGACTGCGTCAGGTTTGGGTTTCTAATACGTGAACCCGTCACGATTACTTCTTCCACCACCTCGTCTTGGCCGTATGCTGTAGGTGCCGTCCCGATAGACGCTGCCGTCGCGATAGCTGCGAAAGCTGTGCTCCAAGCAGATGCCTTTTTAGTTAAATTGAACATTAGAATACTCCCCATGTATTGAAGGACTGAAACCAGCCTAAAAAGTAAAGTTTAGTGACTAGATTTCTGTTATCGAATAGGCAGCCTATCCTCGATAAACTGCGAGGCGCGAAGTCTACACAGGTTAACCGAAAACAAAAAGCACCATGTTGGAGCATATTTTAAAATTTAGACCACTTTTGCTCTCTTTTGGGTCTTTTGAAAAATTAATTACTAGTAATTGCCTAAAAATCAGTTTCAGCAAATGACTTTTGCGTTAGAGAAAACGTCGATATCTGTGTTTCAGGCGTCTATTCATGGGAAAAATGACTAATATCATTGTAAACCTGGGCGCAAAACCAAAGTTAACCCTCAGATCCCGACTTTTGGGCATACGGCGGCGATATTGGCCACTAGATAGCCGAATTTCGGCTCAGATTGCTCCTACCTATGCAATCAGAAGGCCGAGAGTGCGGTGACCCGCGAATCACAGGGATTACAACGCCGCAGGGAATGACCGAGTCAGCCCTGGCAGTTCTAGAGGCAGGCTTATTGATCGAACAAAACAGGAAAGCTTATTGGCGGACAGAGAACCGGTAGCCCGCGCCGCGCACTGTTTGTAACAGCTTTGCGTAGTCTATCGAGGTGTTTTCCACAGAGGATAAGGCCTTGCGCAGACGCCGTATATGCACGTCGATCGTGCGCTCTTCCAGATAGACGTTGCCGCCCCAGACGGCATCCTGGATATGGTCGCGGCTAAACACCTTCTCCTGATTTGATAGAAAGAACTTCAGCAGGCGGAATTCGGTGGGGCCCATTTCTATGAGTTGTTCCTCAATCGATACGCGGTGGCTGCCAGGTTCCAGCTGCAGGTCGAATACACGCAGCACCTTGTTCTTCTGCGTGCCATAAACCCGGCGCAGGACAGTCTTGATGCGGGCAACCAACTCTCGTGGCGAGAAGGGCTTGGTGACATAGTCGTCGACGCCCTCGCTCAAGCCCTGCACCTTATTGTCCTCACTGGTCTTCGCGGTGAGCATGATAATCGGCAGGTTACTGGTAATCTCGTCGCGGCGCAGTCTGCGCGCGAGTTCAATGCCACTGCCGCCAGGCAACATCCAATCGAGAAGCACCAGATCCGGCTTCTTGTCGATTATTGATACGTGGGCATCATGGGCATTGGCCGCGCTGATGCTGCGAAAGCCAGCGAGGTCTAATGTAATGCCAACCATGTCGCGAATAGCGGCTTCATCATCGACGATCAATATTGTGTATTCGGACATTTGCTTACCAATAAATTCGACTAACAAACTAGTTAACTTGTATTCATTTAAACGGCATTATATTACAAATATGTGACAGCCGGAGTTCAAAATACACTTAATTCATGCCTTCAGTTGGCCGGTAAGTCTTTGTTTAACATGTTTTTTCTAGCCTCGGGCACTGATCCTAAAGCGCAGAAGATCGCCTGAGGAGATCCTAGAATCGAGCAGAAAGCGGCGGTCTGCAACGCTCAAATATTGGTGGCTGGCATTCAGATACTGACATGATGGTTTAGGGTGGCGAAGCCGCCAACAGGCTATCAGTAGCCGCCATCAATATCGCCAAGCGTATGAGCCATTTCCAGGAGGCAAGCCCTGATGTTTACGACTGGCAATTGCGTATGTGGGCCAATGTCACCCCGCCTGGCGGATTGAATCAGCCCCACGCGCACCCCGGCAATCTCTGTGCGGCAGTACGCTATCTGGATATGGGGGACGAAGTTGAGTCTGACGAAGATGTAGGCGGAGCCTTTAATGTAGAAGATCCGAGATTCCCTATGGCAGCAATGCACAATACGGCGGTGCGCATGATAGGAGTCGATGGGAAACCGCAGCAATACGAGGTGGAGCTCAAACTCGAGCGGGGCAATATAGTGGTTTTCCCGGCGTGGTTACGCCATGGGGTACGTCCCTATACCGGCAAACGCGAGCGCATCTCTATTGCGATGAATATCGATGCGCGACGCAAATCTTAGTCCAACGCGCTGTTAGGAAATTGCAGCCTTCGAGAGCGCTTTCTTAAACTTATAGTTGTTTACAGGATTCATAAAGCGGGCCAAGCCCTGGGTGAATTTGAGCGGGCTGTCTAACACAGCGAAGCAGAGACAGCCTTCCTTAGAGGCTGGCTGATGATGATGCTGCGTATCTCGAACTATAAAGTCTGATGCCTTATATTCGCCTAACTCGTCTTCGAAGCTGCCTTTCAATACTAGAGTTGTCTCGCTGCCCTTATGGGTATGCACAGGCGCCTTAGACCCTGGGGCCATGTAGATAAACTCGCACTGCGTCTCATCGTCCAGTATCAGCTGAGCTTCACTAATGCCACCGGCGACTCGTTTCCAGTTGAGCCCTTGCTGAGCGGCCTTCGCCAGAACCTTCGGCAATGTGATGCTGTCGATCAACACGTCCATCTGAACGTCGACCACCTCTGCAATCGGCACGCTTGTCAGCTGCGCCGACGTCACTATGCTAGCCACCATGGCCGAATAATCGGTGTCACTCTGGGCATCCAACTCTGGCGCGATACTTTGGTCGATGCTTGGATCGACCCAGGAAGAAACGGCCAGCGCTTCCAGCTCCTTAGCCTTGGCACAGCAGGATCTACAAAGCTCCATATGCGCCGAGACTACAACGCTTTTCCCCGTAGCCAGTTCGCCCTGAATAAACTGATTTAGCAATTCAGAAGATGGGTGCATGTTTACATCGGTGTTCATCGATCTACCTCTTTAAAAAATTCTTTGTCGCCCAAACAGACAGGCTCTATTACTCTTCAACTCCGATCAAGTTTCGAAGTTTCGCCACGGCAAGGCGCAGGCGTGATTTCAGTGTGCCCAAGGGTATCCGCAGATGAGCAGACGCCTCCTCGTGCGTGCGATCATGTATATAGATCTGTTCTACCACCGCTCGCTGCGGATCGGACAGCTGATCGAAATAGCTCTCTATAAGACTAAGCTCGACTTCTAAACCACCCCGGTCTTCATGGACTAGGCTAGTAGGTTCCGCGCCCGAATCGGGTGGCCAGATATCATCAGCACTCACACAGCTCGGTTGGCGTTTTTGCTTGCGCAACATGTCGAAGCAGCGATTACGGCTAAGAGTAAAAATCCAGCCCTTCGCTGACCCCTTATCCAAGTCATACAACGGCGCCTTCTGCCACACATTTAACATCGCCTCTTGAATGAGGTCGTTTGCGAGTTGTTCGTTGCGTGTGAGCTTCATGCCTAAGGCAAAGATTTTCTTCGAGAATCGCTCGAACAGCTGATTAAACGCATTGACATCCTGGTGGTTGCCTACGGCAATCAACAGATTCTCATCGGAAATATCCGAATCTTCAGTATCTAGGGTTTGGGTGGAGTTATTCATTGACGCCAGTCTAACAGTTAGACCAACCTCATTGCTAAACCCTTCTTGTTTCGCATAGCTTCTGTACATTGAACCTAATTACGCAGAGGCACGGGGGCTGGATCACTCGCAGTGGAAAAAAGCTGAGGCTTTTGCAGGAAAAATAGATATAAGTAATTATTTCAATGGCTTAGGGCGCACAAAGACTAGACACTCATATAGGGCTCGAGTGCCTCCAGTCGATATTCGATCTCCGCGATCTGCTGCGCGGAAAAACTATACTCGCCGCGGCGCGATTTTGTCGTCTTAAATACGCCCCGCTTCTTGAGTATAAATAGACGCACCCCTGGAATCAGGTTATCCAGATTCTGGATAAGTAATAGTTTGCTATAGCATTCGCGCAGCTCGTCCTGACGACCGGCCAGGTGAAGTTGCCATAGCCGCGCATAGACATCAGCATACATAGTGCCGCCGGTCATTACCCCATCTGTGCCGATGCGCATCTCATACAGCCACCTGCGCCCGAGAGTCGCCCCGAAAACACTGCGAATAGGGTCGGGCTGGTATTCTTGCAATGCCAGCATGCGAGCGTGCACGTCACCATACTCTTCTTTTATATAGCCACACTGCGGAAAGTCTCTGGCAAGTTCCACTAGAAACTCGATAGGCAGCTCGATCTCGGGGCCGCCGCTGGTCTGCACGAAGATAGGTCTAGCCGTGATTTCGCAGAGGGCCGCATAGTAGGCTCGAATCTGTGCCAGAGAATCTGCCGAGGTGGGAGGAATGGCAATCATGCCATCGGGCTCGAGAGATTCGGCGACGCGGGCATATTCCAGCATGCCCTGAGTATCATCGGCTTGCACACCGAGAGTGAGCGACATGCTGCGGCCACGATTGGCCTGCGCCAGCACCTCGAACCCGCGCAGGCGTTCTTCCTTTGTCAGGTAGCGCTGTTCGCTGGAATTCTGTGGCCAGACTATTCCCTGAACACCACAACGCTCACAGAAAGCCACTTCTTTGGCCAGATCATCGAAGTCTACATCGCCCGCTTCGGTATAGGGCGTGCTCAGAATCATTAGAGCCCCGCGCATGGCTTTGCCCTGCGTAGCAGCCAGCAAGTTACCGAAAGGCAGCGTACTCGCGGCGGCTAAACCGCCTAGCACCTGGCGCCGGCTTATAAGTGAATCATAGGCCATACAATCAACTCCTCTGTCATTCACCTTCATCAGCTTTCCCAGAGGGAATAATCCGGCGATCTAGATGTTAGTATTTTTTATTTACTTATTTTCCTCTTTACGCCTATCTAACTCATGTTCTATAGCACCTACATTCTTATCCAACATCTCTCGCGCCGTTAGTAACTTGCTCTCCAGTTTCTCTAAGTCTTCCACGCTATCATCGGTCAGCCCGTTTCGAAAAATACGCACACATTCATTCACGACGCTCGTGTAGCTTGAATTTGTTTCCATTAGCAACTCGTCCAGCTCTTCCTCTGTCTGCGGCACGCGCTTCTCTGGAAATAATTTCTGCTTCAGAATTTCGCAGATATCGGTATCAAAAATTTCATCGAGGGCGCGAGCGACGAAAACTTCCATATTGTCGCGGAAATGTTTTGAGCGCACGGCGTTATCAGCAAAGAAGTCATCGATGATTTTAATGTTCTTCTTATTGCATGCCAGAAACTGATCACCGTCGCCTGGATTCTCCGGCAGATTGAACTTTATGGTGCGATATTCGGGGTCGATCTCGGCAATATAGAGATCTACAGCACGGGCAACGATCGCTCTCTTTGCCCCCGTCATCGTGTTCCAGGCACGCTCATAATACCAACCAACAATACTACTGGATGAATATCCATGGAACGCTGGACGCATACTAAATACTTTCGTACTCGCATAACCTTTTGGCCGTGATCATGATTTATGGGTCAACTTAACTGATATGGAGAAGACAAGTGAAAGATAATACCGGTTCGTGGTCAAAAGTGAACAAAACTATCGCATTGATAGTGGTGTTGGGCGCATATCTGATTCTGCTCTAGAGCCAAAGGTTTCGGGGCTATCGAGCTTGACCTCTCCCTGTTTCTCGGTATGCCCCTTTCTATTCCCGCCAACCATTCCCTCAGTCATTCCCTGCGAAGCCCTATCGGTCGCAGCGGCGACCAACAGCCCCATCTGAGCGTCTTTCAACACAGCAGGCCCGACACGTGCCGAAGCTGGCGGGTTCATGGGCAGAATTACTTACTTAATCGCTCTGTAATTGGTTAGAATCGAGGCATCTATTGCAGCTAATATCCAAAGAGGTAATTTCATGAGTTGGCCAACAACAATAACAATGCCCCCGCATATCCTGCGAACTTTAGCCCTACTTACTCTCCCAGGCCTACTGCTTTCATGTAGCCCCGAATCCGAGCCTGCGGCCCCGCTAGAGCCAGAAACGACTGCCGTTGCCATGCAGACGGCGGAGCCAGCTAGGCCCCCCTCTGACGAGGGTGAATGGGGTGCCTATGCCGCCAACAACGGCAATACCAAATACACTGACCTCGATCAGATCGATGCCAGCAATGTAGCGAGCCTAGAGATTGCTTGGAGAAGACCAGCGCTCGACAGCTATTACTCTGCGATGAACCCGTCACAACGCTATACCTCAAACTGGATATCCGCACCCGTAGTAAAGAATGGCATAGCCTATGTACCGAATGGCGTTGGTCTGGTTGAGGCCTTCAACCCGGGCACCGGGGAGACAATCTGGGTTCAGGAGCCTGTCAACGGTGCCGAGGGTCTGCCCGGGGCGAATACCCGAGGCGTCGCCTATTGGAGTGAGGGGGATGATCGTCGCATACTGGTGCAACGCGGTACCTTTCTCTACGCTCTAAATGCTGATACGGGACAGGCCGTCTCCGGTTTTGGAGTCGATGGTCGCGTTGATCTGGATCTTATGCCCGAAGGCTCTGAACTGTTTCGCTGGGGTGGAGTACCTATGGTGGTGCGGGACGTAGTTGTCATCGGCCAATCAATGTCGGATACCTTCTCCAATAAAGAAGCCTTCCGTGGCGACGTGCATGCCTTCGATGTGCGCACGGGTGAACTACGCTGGACTTATAATACGATTCCTCAGGAAGGCCAGTTTGGCACAGCCAGTTGGCAGGACCGCTCCTGGTCATATACCGGGCACTCGCCGGTTTGGGCGCTATTCAGTGCCGATGAAGAACTAGGCCTGGTGTATATGCCTATTTCATCGTCCACCAACGACATGTACGGCGGTCATCGCATCGGTGACAATCTATTTAGCCAGTCTCTGGTAGCTGTGGACGCCGAGACCGGTGACCGGGTCTGGCACTATCAGACAGTTCACCATGGCCTCTGGGATTACGACCCTCCTGCCGCTCCGATCCTGATGGACATTACCGTGGACGGCGAACCGGTCAAGGCGGTTACGCAGCTGACCAAGCAAGCCTTTGCCTTCGTGTTCAACCGCGAAACGGGCGAGCCCATTTGGGAGATCGAAGAGCGAGCGGTGCCGCAATCCGATGTGCCGGGCGAGGTCACCTCCCCAACACAGCCCTTTCCTACACGACCGGCTCCATTTGATCGCCAGGGAGCAACTGTCGACAACCTAATCGATTTCACTCCCGAGTTGCGTGCGGAGGCTCTGGAGATATTTAACAACTACGTGACCGGCCCCCTGTTCACGCCGCCATCGATACGCAGCGATGATCCAAATGGCACTCAGGGTACGATTCAATTGCCCGGTTCGCAGGGTGGCGCGGATGTGCAAGGCGCTGCCTTCGATCCAGAAACCGGCTATTTATACATTCCTTCCATTACATCCCCTTTTGTCGCCGATATCGTGCCCGGTGACCCCGAGATTACCAATCTAAGTTACGTTAAAGGTGCCAGACGCTGGATAGCCGGCCCCCGTGGACTGCCCTTATTCAAGCCCCCCTATGGGCGCATCACGGCAATCGACATGAATACAGGTGAACATATTTGGATGGCGCCTAATGGCGATGGCCCTATCGATCACCCCGACCTTGTGGATCTGGACCTGGGTCAACTGGGCTTGCCC
>Ga0213861_10005135_pt1 | contig 10558 bp, 9 predicted proteins | sample PICome_4_FD_160110 | JGI IMG/M metagenome (GOLD analysis project Ga0213861, IMG submission 160110) | Coastal seawater microbial communities near Pivers Island, North Carolina, United States - PICO131 | ecosystem: Environmental > Aquatic > Marine > Coastal | place: USA: North Carolina | collected...
CATGGGCAATGGCCGCGCCAAGGCGAACTTCGCCGCCGACGGGTTTGTGAAGATCCTCGCGGACAAGGACACTGACCGCATTCTGGGCGCACATATCATCGGGCCGATGGCGGGCGATCTGATCCACGAGATCTGTGTGGCGATGGAATTCGGTGCATCGGCCGAGGATCTGGCGCTGACCTGTCACGCCCACCCGACCTATTCCGAAGCGGTACGCGAAGCCGCGCTGGCTTGCGGCGACGGTGCCATTCATATGTAAACGCATGGATTGGGGGACGCCTTTTCGAAAAGGCGTCCCCCAAGCGCGTATCAACGCGCTTGCCGACGCGGTTTCGAAACCGCATAATGCAGGCTCTTCGAAGAGCCTTTCCTGTCTCTGAAAGAAGCGGCGCCGCCCCGTTGGGCTGACGGTCTTCCGATGTTTCGGGGATTGCTCCCCGGACCTGTGCCCGTCTCCGGGCCTTCGTGAAACCGGTTTCTCAAGTTCGGCGCGTCAGCGCCACTGCGGAAAACCATCGTTCAGATCGCGGTGTGGGAGTGACCCTGTCCGCTCGTTGCGCAACGTGGGGGCACCCTGCATCCCATCCGTTAAGGTTTTGGAAAGCAACCGTGCGGTCCGGTTTTGTGCTACACTCACACGTGTCGGAAAACGGAAAGGACAGAACATGCACCTGGGCGCATTTTCGGTCAGCCTCGCGGTCAAAAACCTCACCGCCTCAAAAACCTTCTACGAAGCAATCGGGTTCGAAACGCTGGGTGGCGATGCGGCGGCAGGCTGGCTCATGCTCAAGAGCGGAGACACCGTTTTGGGCTTATTTCTGGGAATGTTCGAAAAGAACACCCTGACCTTTAACCCCGGATGGGATCAGTCGGCACAGCCCTTGGACGACTTCTTGGATGTGCGGGCCATTCAGGCCGATCTGAAATCAAAGGGTCTGACGCTAGACGTGGCAACCGACCCCGAAGGCACCGGCCCCGCGCATATCGTGCTGACCGACCCCGATGGCAATCCAGTGCTGATCGACCAGCACCGCTGATCACCACATCCGCGGAATGGCGTTCACCTCGTAATTGGCGTCATACTCTGCACCACCCAGCGCGCCGTCGGTCTGATCGGCGAGGATCTCGCCAACTGTCGGCAATCCTTCGGGCAAAGGCGCGCCGTCCCACAGGCCCGAGCGCATCAGCGCCTTGGCGCACTGGGTGTAGACCTCGGACACTTCGGTCACGATGACAGTGGCGGGCAGGATGTTCTGTTTCTGGAATGTACCGCGCAGCTCCGGATCATCCGTGATCCACGCGCGGCCATTGACCCGCACCGTGGTCTTGGTGCCGGGGATCATGAAGAGAAACGCGATGCGCGGGTCTTCGACCAGATCGCGCAGCGCATCCAACCGGTTGTTGCCACGCCAGTCAGGCAGCAGGATCGTATGACGGTCGACCACACGCACCACCGGGTCGATGTCGCCGCGCGGCGTGCCATGGGTGCCCCGCGATCCGGCGGTCGAGATGACACAGAACCGTGCGGCCTCGACCCAGCGGCGGTAGCTCGGGGTCAGATGATCCGCGACCTTGAACAAGGATGCCGGAACGGCTGCGTCGTAAAGCGCTTCAAGCTCTGCGATGGTTTCAATGCGGCGCATGGAATCCGGCCTCTTCGTTCAGACGGTTCGAGGCACTCTCGATCCGCGTTTCCAACAACTTGAGGAATTCATCACGCGGCAGGCCCGGCGCGATCGGCTCAAGAAACTCGACAACCGCAGTCCCTTGTTTGCGATAGATGCCGCGCTTGGGCCAGAAGAGGCCGACATTCGCCGCAACCGGCACGCAAGGCTGGTCAAGCTGTTCGTAAAGCACAGCAGTTCCGATCTTGTAGGGCGCTTTCACACCGGGGGCGATGCGGGTGCCCTGCGGGTAGATGATGAGCTGACCCGGCGTTGCCGTGCCCTTTTTCACCCCTTCGACCATCTGCTTGATCGCGGCCCCGCGCTTGCCCCGGTCCACCGGGATACATCCGATGCGCAAACAGTACTGACCAACGATCGGCGAATACATCAGGATACGCTTCATGATGAACTTGCCCGCCGGGACAGCCGAGAAGACAAGGAACACGTCCAGAAAACTTTGGTGTTTGGAGGCGACGATACATTCGTAATCAGGCGGTGTGCCGCGGATCTCTGTCTTGAGCCCGATCATCCACGGGGCGGCCCAACGCACATAGCGGCAAACGCTCATGCATCCAGCGCGCGCCCCACGGCGCGACACTAAAGCCCACGGGAAAAGCCCAAGCCCAACCACGGCAATCGCCACGTAGACCGAGATCACGAACAGCAGCGAGCGCACCCACTGGATTGCATATGCCATCAGGCCAAGTCCTCCAACACGCGTCCCGCCGCATACCGCGTGGCGACGAATGCAACCAGCCCGGACAACGGCGGGATCAGCACCACCCAGACCCAGCCGATGCCCTGAATGCTCAGATCGGTGAGCACCCCTGCGGTTTCGCTGCCGGACGGCACAAGCACCAGCGCGATGATCCCCGTGAGCGTGCCAAAGGCAGCGCCGGTCAGCGCCCGCAGCGCAAAACGCCGCACAAAAGCGCTTGCGATATAGGTATCCTTGGCACCGACCAGCCGGAGTACGGCAATCACCTGTGCGTTGGCGGCAAGGGCGGCATTGGCAGCCAGCGTCACCATGGCCGCCGCAGCCGTCGCGATCAGCAGGATCGACGCCCAGCCCAAAAGCCGCAACCGGGACGCCGCATCAATCAGCGGACGCCGCCATCGGGCGTGGTCGTCAAGAACGGCGGCGGGGGCTTCGGCGGCCAAGCGCAAGCGCAGGCCAGCGGCATCGTAACCATCCTCGGTTTCGATGATGTCAATCAGTTGTGGCAGCGGCAGGTCGTCGATTGGCAGATCGGCTCCGAACCACGGGCTAAGCAAGGCGCGTTGCTCGTCGAGCGTCAGAGCACGGGCATCGACAATGCCGGGCGTGGTGCGCAGCACACGCAGCGCCGCTTCGGTCTGGGTGGCGACCTCGCCCGCCGGGGCCGAGATGCGAATGGTCGAGGATTGCGCCAGCTCATTGCCCCACCGATCCGCAACCCGGCCCGCTGCCAGCGACAGGGCCAAGGCAAAGACCGCGAGGAACGACATGGCAAAGGCGCTGAACAGCGTCAGGCGCGCGGTGAACCCGGTTGGCGGAACAACGCGATCCGCCCGTTCGTCGAATTGCAGCATCCGGGCCGTGGTCCGCAGATCAAAATTCACAGATCTGCCCCCGCCATCTGAAGCCGCCGGTTCGAGATCCGCAGAACCCGAGTCTGCACCTGCGCCTTGGCCGCACGGATCAGGCCCAGATCATGGGTGGCAATCAGGATCGTCTTGCCCATGCGGTTCAGCTCGACCAGCAGCGTCAGCAGGCGTTGCGACATTTCCCAGTCGATATTGCCGGTCGGTTCATCGGCAAGGATCACATCCGGCGACATGATGACCGCACGCGCCAATGCAGCACGCTGGCGTTCGCCGCCCGACAGCTCTGGAGGCAATGCATTGGCCCGTCCAGTCAGTCCGACCCACGCCAGCAGTTCCTTGAGATTGGCATCCGCACCATCCGGGTCCTGCCCGGACACGGTCAGCGGCAACGCGACGTTTTCGGTCACTGGCAAATGGTCGAGGAACTGGCAATCCTGATGCACCACCCCGATCTTTCGACGCAGGATGGCGACGTCATCGCGGCTCAGGCCACGCACATCGCGCTCAAAAAGGCGCACATGTCCTGCGGTCGCCTGCAAGGCACCATAGCAGAGCTTGAGGAAGGTGGTTTTCCCCGATCCGGACGGGCCGGTGAGAAAGTGAAACGACCCCGGCGCCACATTCAGGGTCATGTCCGTCAATAACTCTCCGCCGCCATAACTATAGGCTACATTTTCCAACTCAATCACGGCGGTCCGGTCCCTGCCACTGGTTCGGCGTTGTTGTGCCTGACCATCGTGCGGGTTTCAATGCGCCGGAACGGTCACATTGGGCATTTACATGCGGAAACCCGCGCTTATTGTTCGATTTCAACAAGAAGGTGGTGGGCTGGTCGTGCAGTAGCGGCCAGCTGAGTAGGGGCAACAGGCAAAATGCGGCTGAAATGTCCAAGTTGTGGGGCGCAGTACGAAGTCCCGGACGATGTCATTCCCGAGGACGGTCGGGATGTTCAGTGTTCCAATTGCGGCAACACGTGGTTTCAGGCGCGCGACACCAGTAATACACCAGAAGCCCTCGAAGCAGCCGCCAAGACGCCCAAGGACGCGGTTTGGCATCCCGAGGTCGATGTGGATGTCGATGATCGTCCCTCGGTCAATCAGGAAGCGGCACCGGGCAATTCTGCACCACCCTCGCCAACCAAGCGCCGCGAGCTTGACCCTTCAGTCGCCGACATCCTGCGTGAAGAGGCCGAGATCGAGGCGCGTGCGCGCCGCGCCGAAGCGGGAACTCTTGAAGAGCAGCCCGATCTGGGCCTGCAGGAGCCAGAAGACGAGGCGGCAAAGCGCGCCCGTCAGGCGCAGGAGAGAATGCGCAAGCTGCGTGGTGAAAATCCGGAAGCCGCCGCGGTTGCAGCCGCCGCAGCTGCTGTGGCCGATCGTCCGAAATCCCGACGCGATATGCTGCCGGATGTGGAAGAGATCAATCAGAGCCTGCGCGCCTCTAGCGAACGCACCGAAGTGCGCAGTGTGCAGGCCGATCTTGAAGACGATGACGAACCGTCCGGCGGTTTCGGGCGCGGTTTTCTCTATACCATCCTGCTGTTTGCGATAGCTGCAGCCCTCTACGTGTACGCACCCGAAGTCGGTGAGGCCGTGCCGCAACTGAAGGCTCCGATGGAGTCTTTCGTGATAATGGTGGACCAGCTGCGCGCCTGGCTGGATGCGCAAGTCGCGATGCTGATGGGCATGATCAATGGCGCGCCCGCCGAACCACCGGCAGCAGACGGGTCCTGAACCACCAAAACCTTGGGCAAAATGGCAAGCGCAACTCCGCCAATGTGGACCTATCTGTGCGCGGGCTCTGGCCCTAACGTCGCAATGCTGATCTGATCAAGATGTTTCCAGCCAGATCGACAGCCGCGTCTGGCCCATTGTGATTCTCAAACCGAGGTGACGCCCATGGACGGTACATTGACCCAGAACGATCTCAGCCACGTGGTCGAAGCCGACCGCGCCCATGTGTGGCACCACCTGATCCAGCACAAGCCGTTCGAAACGAACGATCCCCGGATCATCGTCGAAGGCAAAGGCATGCGGGTCTGGGATCAGAAGGGCAAAGAGCATCTGGATGCCGTGTCCGGTGGCGTCTGGACGGTGAACGTAGGCTACGGCCGCGAAAGCATCGCCAAGGCGGTCTATGACCAGCTTCTGAAGCTGAACTATTTTGCGGGCTCTGCCGGGTCGATCCCCGGTGCGCTCTTCTCGGAAAAGCTGATCTCGAAGATGCCGGGCATGACCCGTGTGTACTACACGAACTCGGGGTCCGAGGCGAACGAGAAGGCGTTCAAGATGGTCCGCCAGATCGCGCACAAGCGCTATGGCGGCAACAAGCACAAGATCCTCTACCGTGACCGCGACTACCACGGCACCACCATCGGCTGCCTGTCGGCAGGCGGTCAGGACGAGCGCAACGCGCAGTACGGGCCGTTCACGCCCGGTTTCGTGCGCGTGCCGCATTGCCTTGAGTACCGCGCGGGCGATCAGGGCGCACCGACCGAGAATTACGGCGAATGGGCCGCTGACCAGATCGAACAGGTGATCCTGCGCGAAGGCCCGGACACCGTCGGCGCGCTCTGCCTTGAGCCGGTGACCGCTGGTGGTGGTGTGATCACCCCGCCGCAGGGCTACTGGGACCGCGTGCAGGAGATTTGCCGCAAGTACGACATCCTGTTGCATATCGACGAAGTGGTCTGCGGCGTGGGCCGCACGGGCACATGGTTCGGCTACCAGCATTACGGCGTGCAGCCCGACATGGTGACGATGGCCAAAGGTGTGGCGTCGGGCTATGCGGCGATTGCCTGCCTTGTGACCACCGAGGACGTGTTCTCGATGTTCAAGGACAATGCCGACGATCCGATGAACTACTTCCGCGACATCTCGACCTTTGGCGGCTGCACGGCTGGCCCGGCAGCGGCGCTGGAGAACATGCGCATCATCGAGGACGAAGGTCTGCTCGACAACACCACGGCGATGGGCCACTACATGCTGGACCAGCTTCACGCGCTGGCCGACAAGCACGCTGTCATCGGCAACGTGCGCGGCAAAGGCCTGTTCCTTGGCGCCGAACTGGTCGAAGACCGCGAAACCCGCAAGCCGATGGCGGAAAAGCGGGTACAGAAGGTGGTCGCAGACTGCATGCAGCAGGGCGTCATTATCGGCGCAACCAACCGTTCTTTGCCCGGTATGAACAACACGCTCTGCTTCAGCCCAGCGCTGATCGCCACAAAAGACGACATCAACCAGATCATCGCGGGCGTGGACGAAGCCCTTGGGCGCGAATTTGCGTGAGTGATCCCCTGATCACGGCTCAGCGCCTGAATGCGCTGGGCCAACCTGTCGGCTTACCTCTTGCCGATACATCGCCCCGCCAGGTGCCTCCGCGCACCGCCATGGTGGGGCGATATTGTTCTGTGGTGCCGCTTTCGCTGGATCACGCGGACGATCTTTACACCGCATTCCGCGCGGATGAAGAGAACCGCATCTGGACCTACTTGCCCAACGGCCCGTACAACGATCCTGCCGACTTCCGGGCATGGGTGAACGAGGCAATCCAGAAAGACGATCCTTTGATGCACGCCATTGTCGTGGACGGGTGCGCCTTGGGTCATGCCAGCTACCTGCGGATCACTCCGGCCAGCGCCAGTATCGAAGTCGGGTTCATCAACCTGTCCCCCGCCCTGCAACGCACCCGCGCCGCGACCGAGTTTCAGTTTCTGATGATGCGGCGCACTTTTGATGAGTTGGGCTATCGCCGATACGAATGGAAATGCGACGCGCTCAACGCACCATCGCGCAAGGCGGCCGAGCGGCTGGGCTTTACCTATGATGGCACGTTCCGCCAAGCGACACATTACAAGGGCCGCAACCGCGATACCGCATGGTTTTCGATTATCGACAATGAATGGCCCGGCCTGAAGCAACGCTTCGAGCGCTGGCTTGCTCCAGAGAATTTCGACGACACTGGTACGCAAAAACGCGGCTTATCGGCGGTGTGACAGTGGAGTGACGCGCAGGCCAAGGCACAAAGCAGCGCCTTGATATGCAGCGCAATGGGTCTATTCCATAAAGACAAACTGGTGTCACTTGGCCCTCTCCATGAAGAATCTGGCAATCACCCCTGCAAAATGCGCAATGGTAATTGGTGCGTTTTGCGGTATGAGGGGCCAATGTTAGCGCTATCGTAACTCTTGACCCGACCGTGGAACCCATCTGGATGAGCATGAAAACCGATATTCTGAACCGTCTGAAATACTCGCTGGGCAAAGATGCCGAGAACGCATCGACCTATGACTGGCGCATCGCGCTGTCGCTTGTCCTGCGCGACCAGATGGTCGAAGCGTGGTTCCGGTCGACCAAGGAAACCTACGCCGCCTCGCCCAAGCGGGTCTATTACCTGTCGATGGAGTTTCTCATCGGGCGGTTGATCGAGGACATGATCTCGAACCTGCGGATGGAGGACGAGGTCAAGACGGCGATTGCCGAACTGGGTCAGGACTATAGCACCATCGTACATGACGAACCCGACGCGGCACTTGGCAATGGTGGTCTGGGGCGCTTGGCGGCCTGTTTCATGGATTCGCTGGCAACCTTGGGCATTCCAGCATTCGGCTATGGCATCCGTTACGAACACGGTTTGTTCGAACAAAGCTTTGCCCAAGGCCAGCAGGTCGAAAAACCCGAAATGTGGCTGACCCAGCGCCATGCATGGGAATTCGAACGCCCCGAAGCACAATACCGCATCGGGTTCGGCGGGCATGTGGAACATCACGAAGGTAAGGCGCATTGGCACCCCGGCGAAGTTGTGATGGCAACGGCGCATGACACGCCCGTGGTTGGCTGGAAGGGCGAGTGGGGCAACACGCTCCGCCTCTGGTCTGCAGAGCCATCCAAGGATTTCGACCTCGAAAGCTTCAACCGCGGAGATTACCTCGCCGCCGGTCGGTCCGAGGCGCTGGCGCGCACGATCAGCCGCGTGCTCTATCCCGACGACACCACCGAAAGCGGCAAGGAACTGCGCCTCAAGCAGGAGTATTTCTTCACCGCCGCGTCGATCATGGACCTCCTGCGCCGCTACCTGAAGGATCACGACGACATTCGCGCCCTGCCCGATTACGTGGCGATCCAGCTCAACGACACGCACCCTGCCATCGCCGGGCCGGAACTGGTGCGCATTCTGGTAGACGAGCACGCCATCCCGATGGACGAGGCGATCCCGCTGGCGCGCAAATGTCTGGCCTACACCAACCACACGCTTTTGCCCGAAGCGCTGGAACGGTGGAGCGAACATCTCATGGGCCGCATCCTGCCCCGGCACCTCGACATCATCCGCGCCATCGAACATGCGCATCAGAGCGAATTCCCCGGCAGTCCCCGTATTCTGGAACATGGCGATGTGCGGATGGGGGAACTGGCGTTCATCATGGCGCACAAGGTCAACGGCGTGTCTGCGCTGCACACGGAACTGGTCAAGGAAACGGTGTTCGCCGACCTGCACCGCATCCATCCGACCAGGATCATCAACCAGACCAACGGCATCACCCCGCGCCGCTGGCTTTATGGCTGCAACCCGTCGCTGCGGCACCTGATCACCGACACGATCGGCGAAGGCTGGGTGACGGACCTTGAACAACTGACCGCGCTAAAGTCGAAGCGTGACGATGCAGCGTTCATCGAGGCATTCACCGCGTCAAAGCGCGAGAACAAGGCGAACCTGTCCAATTGGATCGGTCAGACGATGGGTGTCACACTTGACCCTGACGCGATGTTCGACGTGCAGATCAAGCGCATCCACGAATACAAACGTCAGTTGATGAACCTTTTGGAGACTGTCGCGCTCTGGAACGAGATGCGTGACAATCCGAATGGTGACTGGACCCCACGGGTCAAGATCTTCGGCGGCAAGGCAGCGCCGGGATATTTTGTGGCCAAGGATATCATCCGCCTGATCAATGACGTGGCACAGGTGATCAATGCCGATCCGATCACCGGCGACCGGCTCAAGATCGTGTATCCGCCGAACTACAACGTGACGATGGCCGAACGGCTGATCCCGGCGGCGGACCTGTCGGAACAGATCTCGACCGCCGGCAAAGAAGCGTCGGGCACCGGAAACATGAAATTTGCCCTGAACGGTGCGCTGACCATCGGCACGCTCGACGGTGCGAATGTCGAGATCCGCGACCATGTCGGGTCGGAAAACTTCTTCCTCTTCGGTCTGACCGCACAAGAAGTGATGGAGCGCCGCACGCATCACGGCTACTCCCGCGCCGCCATCGAAGCCAGCCCGCGTCTGCAGCGGGTGCTGGGCCAGATCGCCGAGGGGCGTTTTGCACCACATGACCCGAGCCGCTATCATGGGCTTGTAGGGATGCTTTATGACCATGATTATTTCCTCGTGACCTGCGATTTCGACAGCTATTTTGACACGCAGCGCCGCGCCGACATCGCCTATCGCAATCCGGCGAACTGGGCCGCGATGGCGCTGGTGAACACCGCCAGCATGGGCTGGTTCTCGTCCGACCGTACGATCAAGGGCTATGCCCGCGACATCTGGGGCGCCGAGAGCCTGACCAAAGCCAAACTTGGGAAAACGGCATGACACAGGCAGCGCCTCTGATCGACGCCGACGCAGCCCATGCAATCGCTCAGGGCCGGCACGGGGACCCGTTTGCGGTGCTGGGCCTGCATGAGGTGGCTGGCACTCTGGTCATGCGCGCGATGCGACCCGAGGCGGACAGTGTCGAGGTGATCGACGCAAAGACCGGGCGCGCACTCGTCACGCTTGAGCAGGTGGCGGACGGGCTTTTTGCGGGCGTGATCCCGCGCAGAAAAAAGCGCTTTGCGTACCGCCTTCGCATGACACGCGGCAGTGATGTCTGGGAAGAACAGGACGCCTATGCCTTTGGCCCCAAGCTGGGCGAGATGGACGAGTACCTTCTGGGCGAAGGCACACATAACCAGCTTTGGGATGCACTTGGTGCGCATGTCTGCACACTGGAAGGCGTAGACGGCACGCATTTCGCCGTCTGGGCGCCGAATGCTTTGCGCGTGTCCGTTGTGGGTGACTTCAACGGGTGGGATGGCCGCCGCCACGTGATGCGCCGCCGGGGTGCCACCGGCGTGCACGAGATTTTCCTGCCCGGACTGGGCGATGGCACGGTCTACAAGTACGAAATCATCGACGGCGCGGGCAACCTGCTGCCGCTCAAGGCCGACCCGGTTGGCTTTGGCGCGGAATTACCCCCTGCAACGGCGTCGGTCGTACGTGATCTGCGTGGATTTGAATGGTCCGATGCCGGGTGGCTG
>Ga0213861_10005143_pt1 | contig 10549 bp, 8 predicted proteins | sample PICome_4_FD_160110 | JGI IMG/M metagenome (GOLD analysis project Ga0213861, IMG submission 160110) | Coastal seawater microbial communities near Pivers Island, North Carolina, United States - PICO131 | ecosystem: Environmental > Aquatic > Marine > Coastal | place: USA: North Carolina | collected...
GATCATATTAATGTAGACTTGGAGCGTCAAATGGAGATTGCACAACGAACGTGTTCACTTGTTCTTGGGTTGAGAAAGAAAGAAAACATTCGCGTGCGTCAACCGTTGCAGAAGATTATGGTTCCTGTGTTAAGTGATGAATTTGCGACAAATCTCAAACACGTTCAAGACTTGATCCTTTCAGAAGTGAATGTGAAAGAGTTGGAGTTGTTGACAGAAGACAACAATGTATTGGTGAAGAGCATCAAACCCAACTTTAAAACGATTGGACCAAAGTATGGGAAGCACATGAAAGCAATTGCTGGAATGGTCGCACAATTTTCTGCTTATGATATTGCTCTCATCGAATCAAATTCAGGTTGGACAGGAGAAGTGAATGGCGACTCCATCAGTCTTGATTTGGGTGATTTTGAAATTGTAGCTCAGGACATACCGGGTTGGCTCGTGAGCTCAGAAGGAAATCTGACTGTGGCCTTAGATGTAACTGTTTCTGAAGAATTGAAATCTGAAGGGATTGCTCGTGAGTTGGTGAACAGGGTTCAAAACTTGCGTAAAGATTCTGGTCTTGAAATTACAGATAGAATCGTTCTGAAGGTCGATACAAATGACGCCATTCAAAAGGCAATTGTCTCCAACAAGGACTATGTTTGCGCAGAAGTTTTGGCCGATGACATTCAGTTCGAATCCTTGGGAGTAGAAGCAGTAGTTTCAGACTTGGTTGTTTCAGAAGATGTCAAGCTTGCTCTCGATAAGAAAGTATAATTCGAATAACAAAATTAGAAGTATGGGAAACAAGAAAAAAAGAATATGGCGATGGGTTGCGTTGGCTGTTGTAGTTCTTTTTATCTTGTTGCAGTTCTTTAAAATTGACACGTCGGTTCCGAAATTTGATGCAGATAAGGATTTTATTGCGATGACGGCTCCTAGTGATGCGGTTGTGACCCTTCTAAAAAATGCGTGTTATGATTGCCATTCGTATGCAACTGAGTATCCTTGGTATGCTGAGGTGACTCCAATATCATGGTGGCTGCAGCACCATGTGGAGGAGGGAAGAGAGCACTTGAATTTTTCACTTTGGGGAACTTATTCTACTGAGAAATCGATGCACAAACTTGAGGAGTGCACTGAGGAAGTAGAAGGTGGTGAGATGCCTTTAAAGTCGTATACATTCACCCATGGAGACGCAAAGTTGAGCGCCAAAGAGAAGGCAACACTCGTCGCTTTTTTTGATCGTTTGAGAAAAGAATAATTACGTATTTTTTTGTTTTTCATTTCATAATTTTCACTAACTTAATGTAGATGCAACAAAATACAGAATCATCTCAGTCAAGTGAAATAACCCAATTTATTGAGCAGTTCATCAACCAAACCAACCGATCCGTATTTATGACAGGAAAGGCGGGTACGGGCAAAACGACCTTACTCCGAAAATTGGTAAAAGAAACGCACAAGCAAGCAGTTATCGTCGCTCCAACCGGAATTGCTGCGTTGAATGCAGGAGGAGTTACGATACATTCATTTTTTCAATTGCCATTTGCTACATTCATTCCTGATTTCACAATCCCTGGTGGATTCAACAATCAAATAAAATTGGAGAGCAAACAAACACTGCTGCATCATTTTAAAATGAACTCCACCCGAAGAGCAATTTTTAGAAACCTTGAGTTGTTGATCATTGATGAGGTAAGCATGTTGAGGGCCGATGTTTTGGATGCAATGGACTGGACATTAAGAAACGTGCGGAAGATGAATACGCCTTTTGGTGGGGTTCAGGTATTGTATATTGGTGATTTGCTTCAATTGCCGCCAGTCGTTAAACCACAGGAGTGGTCTTATTTGCGAAACTATTACAACAGCATTTACTTTTTTAATGCAAAATCGGTAGCAGAAGATCCTCCGTTATACATTGAACTGAATAAAATTTACCGTCAGGAAGATGAGGTCTTTCTTTCTATTTTGAACAACTTGCGCAACAATGAAATTACGGCGCAAGATGTGGCGCATTTGAATCAATACGTGCGGCCAAATTTCGACCCGACAGAAGTGGATGATTACATCACTCTTACAACACACAATCGGGATGCAGATCGCATGAACTCGAATGCACTTCAGAAGCTGTCGACCAACTCCGTTAAATATACAGCTGAGGTAACAGGGAATTTCCCCGAACACATGTTTCCAGTTGACGTCGAGTTGGAGTTGAAAATTGGAGCTCAAGTGATGTTCATAAAGAATGATTTGTCACTAGAGAAAGAATTCTACAATGGCAAAATGGGCCGTATTGTTGCCCTAGAAAGCGATGAGATTAAAGTGAGTTTTCCTGCGGAGAAGCGAACAATCTCTGTCGATAAATACGAATGGGAGAATATCCAATATGCCCTGGATCCATCAACGGGTGAGGTAGAAGAAAAAACACTGGGTACTTTTGTGCATTATCCTTTGAAATTGGCCTGGGCCATAACCGTGCACAAAAGTCAGGGATTGACATTTGAAAAAGCAGTATTGGATGTTTCAAAAGTTTTTGTCCCAGGACAAGCATATGTTGCGCTCTCTCGATTGCGTTCCTTAGAAGGCCTAATTCTGCTGAATCCAATTGGTATGAATGGATTGTCGAATGACACAAACGTTGTCCAATATTCAAAAACAAAGGTTTCTGAAAAGTACCTTGGAGATCACTTGAGCAGCTCAACCTATAAATTCCTGTATGATGAGCTGGTGCATGCATACGATTGGCTTCACTTGCTTAACGCGTGGCAGTCGCATGAGGTAACTTATAAGAATCAAGGGTCAAAATCTCAAAAAGGAATCAATAGAAGTTGGGTCGCACAGCAGGTGCAGATTCTAAATGGTACGATGGATTCATCTCGAAAGTTTAGAAATGAGTTGTCACGTATATTTTCTGTTTTGAATGTTGATCTTGATCATGCGCACAAGCGGGTTGCAGCAGCGGCTGCTTATTTCTTCAAAATTCTTGATGGTATTCTTACGTCTAACCTGAAGAAAATGGCGGAGTTGCAGCAGAAAAACAATACCAAACAGTACAACGAGGAGTTGGAAGATCTCGATGTGTTGCTTACAGAAGTAATTTTACGAATCAAGAAGACACAGTTGTTAATTCAGGCAGTTCGGAATGGACGGCCTATTGATAAGTCAGTGGTAATGTCGATTGAGGTGCGCAATTATAAGCGTTCCAAAGTGGAAATGGTGAAACGTGAAATGCAGGAATCAAATTCGACCTTTGATTTTGACACGAATTTTGTTCAATTGGAAACCAAAACAGAAAAAAAGGCAAAATCAAAGAAGAAAAAGAAAGGTTCTACCTATGACACAACTTTGGGAATGCTCAAAGATGGAATGACGATAGAGCAGATAGCGAATGAACGGCAATTGTCAAAAGGAACTATAAGCACCCATTGTGCGCGGCTAATTAAATTGGAAAAGATAGATTTGAGCGATGTAATGGATTCGGACAAACGCAATGCATTGTCTGATCTTTTTGATGCTTATGATGGAGGTTCGATGACGGGGCTGAAAGAATTGGCAGGAGACGATTTTTCGTGGGACGAGTTGAGGTTGTATCAAGCGTCACTTTTGATTTAACGAATTCGTTTTAAAACTGTTTAATTCATTTAAATTTAGCACATGCAAAAAAAGTGGCACATTAAAACGCCAAAAGATGTTTCAGTAGTGAATGACTTTCGTTCATCTTTAAAGGTCGATCCGATTGTTGCAGAACTATTGCTTCAAAGAGGAATTGATTCTTTTGAGGCCGCAGAAAATTTCTTTCGACCAAAGTTGGAGCAGTTGCATGATCCGTTTTTAATGGCAGATATGGAACGGGCTGTGAACAGGATGCAAGAGGCCATTGAAGAGAATCAAAAAGTCATGCTTTTCGGAGATTATGATGTTGATGGGACCACTGCTGTAGCTCTGATGTATTCGTTTTTGAAAGACACCATGCAATTGGATTTTTATATTCCCGATCGGTATAAGGAGGGCTATGGATTGAGTAAAGAAGGGATTGAGGTTGCAAAAAAGTACAATGTAGATTTGATTATTTCCTTGGATTGTGGCATCAAAGCAGTCGATAAAATAGCATACGCCAAAACTTTAGGGATCGACTTTATTATTTGCGACCACCACACGCCCGGGGATACATTGCCCGATGCAATCGTATTGGATCCCAAACGTAAAGATTGCAATTATCCTTACGATGAACTTTCAGGTTGCGGCGTTGGATTTAAGCTGCTTCAAGGCATGTGTGAGCACAACAATTGGTCAACCGATCGACTTTTCGAACACCTTGATTTATTAGCTGTAAGTATCGGAGCTGATATTGTCCCTGTGACTGGAGAAAATAGAATCCTTGCGTACCATGGGATGAAGCGATTGAACGAACATCCGAGAAATGCATTCAAGGAGTTGTTGAAGCTTGCAAAGAAGCAATTCCCCGTTTCGTTGACGGATGTGATTTTCTCAATCGCCCCAAGAATTAATGCTGCAGGAAGGCTGCGTAGCGGGCGTCATGCGGTCGAGTTAATGGTTTCACTCCAATTGGATGAAATTCAGCAGTTGGCGCAGGCGATCAACCAGGACAACATTGAGCGTAGGGAACTTGACCAGCAAATAACGCAAGAGGCATTGGACATTATTACGAACCGGTGGAAAGAAAAAGAATCATATTCAAATGTTGTTTTCAGCCCGACTTGGCACAAAGGCGTGGTTGGAATCGTTGCCTCGCGACTGATAGAGAAGTATTACAGACCAACGATTGTATTGACTGAATCACAAGGGCGAATCACGGGTTCTGCTCGATCAATTCGAGACTTCAATGTATACGATGCATTGAATTCGTGCGCTCAATTTCTTGAACAGTTTGGAGGCCACAAGTACGCCGCAGGAATGACCCTGAAACGTGAGAACTTGGACGCGTTTATTGAAGCATTTGAGTCTTATGCTAAGGAGAACATTACGCCAGAAATGCTCGTTGAAGAACAAGAAGTTGATTTGCCTTTGGGCTTCAATCAGATTTATGGGAAAGAAGAAAACCGTATGAAAATTCCGCGGTTGAAACGCATATTAAATCAGTTTGAGCCTCATGGACCTGGTAATATGAAGCCCGTTTTTATGAGTAAGAACGTCTTTTCTACGGATATGAGGTTGTTGAAGGACGCACATATTAAGTTGTCCATGACACAACCCGAACACGATGTTGTAATTGATGGAATTGGATTCAATCAGGCGGAAAGCGCAAATATTGTTGCCGCAGGCGTTCCGTTTGATGTCGTTTATACACTTGAAACAAATCGGTGGATGAATCGAGAGACGCTACAGCTGAACATTAAAGATGTGCGCGAAACGATTTAACACCAAAATAAGATGTTCTCCGAGTATTTTTAATGGTTGATTTGATCGAAGGCACTTTTTAAATCTGAAATTAAATCGTCGTAGTTTTCTACGCCTATAGAAAGGCGAATAAGTTTTTCTGTGATGTTCATTGCAACCTTATCTTCTGGATCAACATCAGCATGTGTCATTGTTTGAGGATGCTCAGCCAAACTTTCAGTTCCTCCAAGAGAAACGGCCAACTTTATTAATTTGAGGTTGTCTAAAAAACAGAAGGCTTCCTTTTCACCTCCTTTAATATCAAAGGCAATCATAGCGCCGTATGATTTGTATTGTTTCGCAATTAATTCACGTTCCTTCTTTGTGCCGTTCACAGCAGCATTTCCCAAATAATAAACAGATTCTACCAGTGGATGTGCATTCAAAAATTCCGCAACATACTTGGCGCTTTTTGCTTGCTGATCCATTCTGACCTTGAGTGTTTCTAGACTTCGCATCAATAGCCATCCTGTCCAAGGACCAGCCATATTTCCTAAAAATGTTCGAAGTCCTTTTACCCTTCCCATAAGTTCTTTTGAGCCCAAGCATGCACCTGCAATCACATCTGAGTGTCCACCAATATACTTCGTTGCAGAGTACAATACCAAATCAGCTCCGTGCTTAAGTGGGTGCTGCCATACGGGCCCCATATAAGTATTGTCAACCGAGAAAACAATAGGGTTCTCTGTTGTTTCGAAATGTTTTTTTATTTCTGCGCACATTTCGATATCTATAATTGCGTTTGTTGGATTTGCTGGAGTTTCAATATGAATCATTGACAGTTTATGACCGAGCCCCGTCTCTTCAATCTTTTTGATGATTTCTTCTTTCGTTTCATCTGCACGAAAACCAACACTTGAAATTTGTAGTTTCTTCAAGAAATGATTTATGAAGTGATCTGTTCCGCCATAAACGGGCTTACTGTATAGCAATAGGTCTCCAGGCTTCATGAACTCCATCATTGCAGTTGAAATGGCTGACATACCGCTCTCAAATACGGCACATTCCTCAGCGCCATCCCATAAGCACAAGCGGTCTTCCAGAATTTCCAAATCAGGATTGTTTAAACGGCTGTAGATCAATCCCATCTCTTCGTCTTGATCTTTTTCCCTTAATCCATAGGCTACCTCAAAAAATCGTTTCCCCTCTAATGCAGTGTTAAAGACAAACGTCGAGGTTTGAAATATTGGACATTTGATCGCTCCTTCTGACAGCGATGGCTTGTATCCATAACTCATCATTAAACTTTCTGGCTTCATTCTTTTTCTGGTTTTATTTCAACTAACGATTAGGTGTAAACGTATTAATTTTTCTTATTAAATAGTCAGAGTAAGATAATATTGCTATTATTGACTGTTTATTAAGATTTTATTTCTTTTTTTGTGTTTGAAGAGCGTGGAATTTAGAAAAGTTATCTACGGTTTAATTTTAAATGTTAAGACATGGACAACATTGATCGAGCGATTGTAGAGATTCTGTTAGAGAATTCGAAATTAGGGACAAAAGAAATTGCAGTTCAAGTTGGGTTAACAATTACTCCCACGTATGAAAGAATTAAGCGTCTCGAAAAAAGCGGTGTAATACAGCGCTACACAATTGAAGTCAACAGGGCGGCAATCGGTAGAAATTTACAGGTGCTGTGTAATGTTTCTTTGAAAGAACACAATCTGGGTTTAATTACCCACTTTGAGGAGCAGGTTGTTGGCCTGGTAGAAGTGAGAGCATGTTATTATATTGCAGGCAATCACGACTATTCTTTACTCATTGAGGTTTCAGACATGGTAGAATATGAATCATTCCTTCGCCACAAACTTGCCTCAATTGACAGTATTGGGAATATTCAAAGTTCCTTTGTAATGCGCCAGTTAAAAGTATGATATTTTAGAAGAAATAATAAAAAACCCGCTATCATCGATAGCGGGTTGTATTGTTTTTTAACTGTGCTTTTTATTTACTTAAATCTGGCATTTCACGAGTAAAGGCTGGAATTCCAGTCACATCCATTCCTGTAATTAGTAGGTGAATATCATGTGTTCCTTCGTAGGTCACAACAGATTCTAGGTTTGCCATGTGGCGCATAATTGAGTACTCACTTGTTATTCCCATTCCGCCATGAATTTGTCTTGCTTCTCTGGCGATATTCAGTGCGATTTCAACATTGTTTCTTTTCGCCATCGATATTTGTGCAGACGTTGCTTTTCCTTCATTTCTCAATTGTCCAAGACGTAAGGTTAGAAGTTGTGCCTTGGTAATTTCAGTAATCATTTCGGCTAATTTTTTCTGGATGAGCTGAAAAGAACCAATCGGAACATTAAATTGTGTTCGTTCTTTTGAATATCTCAATGCTTGGTCGTAGCAGTCCATTGCTGCTCCTAACGCTCCCCATGCAATTCCAAATCGGGCTGAATCGAGGCAACTCAAAGGAGCTCCAAGACCTGACCTTCCGGGTAAAATGTTTTCTTTTGGGACTTTTACATTGTCAAAAATAAGTTCTCCAGTAGCAGATGCTCGAAGAGAGAGTTTTCCATGCATTTCTGGTGTGGAAAAGCCTTCCATGCCTCGTTCCACTACCAATCCATGAATTCTTCCAGATTCATCTTTTGCCCAAACAACTGCAATATCAGCAAATGGTGCATTTGAAATCCACATTTTGGCACCGTTCAAGATTACATGGTCTCCAGCATCTTTGAAGTTGGATAGCATTCCACTTGGGTTGGATCCATAATCAGGTTCAGTGAGTCCAAAACAACCGATCATCTCTCCAGTCGATAATTTTGGAAGGTATTTTTGTTTTTGTTCTTCAGAACCGTATTTCCAAATAGGATACATGACTAATGAACTCTGTACTGAGGCTGTAGATCTTAATCCGGAATCGCACCGCTCCAGCTCTTGCATGATCAATCCGTAAGAAATTTGGTCCAAGCCGGGGCCGCCATATTCCTCTGGTATGTATGGTCCAAAAGCACCAATTTCACCCAATCCAGTTAAAAGGTGATTCGGAAAAGTTGCATTTTCATAATGCTCATCAATGATTGGTGAAACCTCTTTTTTAACCCATGCTCTAGCAGCATCTCTGACGAGTTTGTGCTCTTCGGACAGCAAATCGTCCATGTTGTAGTAATCAGGGTGTGTATATAAGTCAGTTTTCATAGTCTTCTTTAATTGAAGCACAAATTTAACTATATTTTTTGTCTTTGTTAAAATATTCTCGAATTCAAAAGGTAACTTTGTGTATACGATCTTCTAGGACAAATTTGATGGTTAGTAACCTTAATTTTCATGTACTTTATTTGCTGGCTCCCCATGAATTGACGCCACGTGAGTTTGTATATCCCATTGAGATTGGAGTGCTATTGGCATTTTGTTTTATATGTATCACTTTGGCTCGTGTTGTTCGTCCATCGATTTATTTTTCCATTTTTTCAGGAATGATGAAGACGACAAGTTTACGAGCTCATATTAGAGAAACATTGCCTCTTCTTAAAAGAGGGTCGCTATTTCTGCTGCTCAATTACTTTCTTTCAAGTGCATTGGTTCTATATTTCTTAATTGGTCAATATGAAATTCCAAAAGCAAATCAAGTTGTTCTATCCAGTATTGCACCCATTGGATTGTTGTTCGGGAACCTTTTGAGCTTATTAATGACAGGGTGGATTACAGGTGAATGGAAATGTCTCAAGGAGCCTATTATTATGAAAGTTCTTGGAGCGCAAACACTCGGGCTCTTCTATTTTATTTATGCTTTGGTTTGGGTGTTAAATTCAAGCTATCATGAGGCCCTTCTCTCGTTGATTGTTTGGACATTTGTATTGGAGAGTGTATTGCGTTTAATTAAGAGTGTTAAAACTGTTTATGGCCATGGTGTTTCATGGTATTATATAATTTTGTATCTTTGCACCCTTGAAATCCTGCCGTTCTTCGTTTTATTTTACTTCGGAGTTCAGTAGTTTTTTGTTTACAGGATTGTTAATTAAACTTTTGAGACATTGGCTATCAAGACTATATTAGTTTCTCAACCAAAACCGGAGGGTAAAAAATCACCGTATTTTGATTTGGCTGAAAAATATGGATTGAAGATTGATTTTCGATCGTTTATCCACGTAGATGGGATTGGTGCTCAAGAATTCAGAGCCCAAAAAATTGATTTGGGGGCTCACACTGCGGTGATCCTTACTTCGAAAACAGCTGTAGATCATTTTTTTAGAATCGCAGAAGAAATGCGTTTCGAAGTTCCAGACAGCATGAAGTATTTTTGTATTTCAGAAGCAGTAGCTTACTATTTGCAAAAGTATGTAGCTTACCGAAAGCGAAAAATATTTTTTGGAAAGCAAACCATCGTTGATTTGGTTGATGTGCTTAAAAAACATAAGAAAGAGACGTTTTTATTGCCATGTACGGATCGGCTCCGAGATAATATACCATTGACTTTAGAGTCCAATAACTTGAAGTTTACAAAAGCTGTTTTGTACAGAACAGTTGCGTCTGATCTCTCTGATTTGGTGGATGTATATTATGATATGCTTGTATTTTACAGCCCTGGAGGAATCGAATCTTTATTGAAGAATTTTCCAAACTTCAAGCAAAACGACACTGTGATTGCAGCTTTTGGACCAACGACGGCAAATGCAATTGTCAAAAACAACTTGCGTTTGGATCTTCATGCTCCTCAGCCCAATGCACCTTCAATGACCGGAGCGATAGAACTTTTCGTTAAAGAGAAAAGTTGATCAGTTTTCAGTGAGCTGCCTTTTGAGCTCTACAAATCCGGTTTCGGCATTTGATGTGATTTGCACAAACGTTTTAGGAATTTTAAGTCGCGCTGCTTTGGGGTCAATTACAAACGCTTTTGTTGCATTGCGTGCAAAATGAATTAGTCCAGCTGCAGGATGAACATTTAATGATGTTCCCACAACAATCAAAATGTCGGCCTGTTCTAATTGTTTTATGGCGTCTTGGTATGCGGGTACTTCTTCTCCGAACCATACGACATGAGGGCGCAACCTATAACCATCCGGACAGGTATCATTCGGTGTTAATTTCCAACCATTAATTTTGTAGTAGTATTCTTCTTTTTGAGGACCACTTGATTTCGCATAGGTTATATTTCCATGCAAATGAAGTACAGAACTACTCCCTGCTCGCTCATGCAAATCATCAATATTTT
>Ga0213861_10005144_pt1 | contig 10548 bp, 7 predicted proteins | sample PICome_4_FD_160110 | JGI IMG/M metagenome (GOLD analysis project Ga0213861, IMG submission 160110) | Coastal seawater microbial communities near Pivers Island, North Carolina, United States - PICO131 | ecosystem: Environmental > Aquatic > Marine > Coastal | place: USA: North Carolina | collected...
TTGACACTATTTCCTAAAGGCGTATATTTAATAGACCAACTCGGACCGACTTACAAACAACTGCAGACGGGAGTAAGAGAGAAAGAGAAGGAAGAGACGAAGGGCGAAAGCGTTACTAAGAGTCGACGATAAAAAAGAGCTTAGTGACCCACCAAGAAGGAAAGAGAAAGCCTTCAAGGAGCTAAAGAGATTCTCACTTTAGACCCCTTCCAATCTCGAACTGAAAAGACAGAGCCTAGCTCTGTTTTTTTTTGCCTATAATTTATATCAGTTATTAATATTGGTTTATGCAGAAAAGTAAAAAAGCATTAATTGTTGAAGGTGGTGGCAGCAGAGGAGTTTTTTCCTTTGGTGTAATCGATTCATTTATTAAAGCTTCATACAATCCCTTTGACATTCATTTGGGCGTATCTAATGGAGCAGTTGTTCAGCTCTGGTATTTATTAGAAGCTTCAGATTACAACTTAGATAAAATGTTGTTTTCCGCATCAAGGGATTATGTGCGATATACAAATCTCCTTTTCAATAAAAGCATTATGAATTTTGAAAAACTATATCAAGATGCAAATAAAGTCTTTCCAATTGATTTTGATCGTTTGCAGGTTAACCTAGAAGGAAAAAATTTTTATGTTGTTGTTTCTGATGCCGCATCTGGTAAACCTGAATATATCGAGCTATCTAAAGAGAATTATATTAATGAAATGCTTGCCACTGGCTCTTTGCCTGTTTTAATGAAGAATGCAATTCTTCTGGAGGGCAAAAGAAAATATGATGGTGGCATTACTGACCCAATTCCAGTGCAAAAAGCTTATGAGATGGGAGCTAGAGAAATAGTAGTCATTCGAACATATGAAAAAGCTTTTATTAGAAAAACGAAATTAGAGAACTATATTGCTGCTTTTGCAACAAGAGCATATCCGCAAATTTCTAAGGCTTTAAAATACAACAGTGCAACTTATAATTCTTCGCTTGAGTTCATCAATAACCCACCAAGTGATTGTAAAATTACTCAAATTTGTCCTCCCCAAAGATTATCTACTAAAAGGGCCACGACCAATATCAATACTATGAAAGCAGACTATCAAATTGGAATGAGTTGTGGGGAAGAGTTTCTTAAAAATTTCTTCAACTAGTTTTATTTTGTCTATTCAACCAGGCTGACATTCTGCCTCCAAGAGGGGCGTTAAGCTGGTTCTCACAAAATAAAACAATTTCAGATAATTTCTGAAGATCTATGTTGGTTGTATATCCCATTTGATTAAGCATATTTGCAAGATCCTCAGTTGCAAGATTGCCAGCAGCACCTGGTGCAAACGGACATCCTCCTAATCCACCTATGCAGCTATCAAATTTTCTGATGCCTTCAGATAGTGCAGCACAAACATTTGCTAAAGCCATAGCTCGAGTATCATGGAAATGACCAGACAAGATCTGATGGCCAAATTCATTTATACAATCTTTAAACAACAAGCCTACACTAGCTGGATTTGCAGCCCCAATAGTATCGGCAAGAATAATTTCATCAGCCCCTGAAGCAAGAAGCTGGGTTGCAATATTTAAAACAACCTTGCTATCAACTTTGCCTTCATAGGGGCATTCCCACGCTACAGATACATAGGCGCGAGTTTTTAACTTAGATTTTTTTGCTTCTTTTAAAATATTACAAGAACTAGAGATGGTTTCATCAAGGCTCATATTAATATTTTTTTGGTTCATTGTTTCTGTAGCAGAGGGTACCACTGTAATAATTTTTGCACCTGCATCTCTTGCAAGCTCAAAGCCTTTAAGATTTGGAACTAAAACTGAAATTTCACAACTCTCAATATCCAAAAGACCCTGCATAATCTCATGTGCTCCGTCCATTGCTGGGACAGCCTTTGGATTAACAAAGCTTGCAACCTCAATTCCAGGTAAATTTGCTTTTATTAAATGATCAATTAGCTTTAGGCGATCTCCAGCAGCAAGGATAGTTTTTTGATTCTGGAGTCCATCTCTTGGACCAACCTCATTTATAAAAACAAAATCTGCACTCATTTTTTTATCTCAATTACTTGCTGTTTATCTAATTTAATTAATTCCTCGATAGAAAACCCTAACCAATTTTCTAGAATGTCCTTAGTGTGCTCTCCAAGAAGAGGTGGCGCAAGAAATTCTTCATTCTTGACTGATGACAGTTTAATCGGATTGCCTGGAATTTTGGCAGAGCCACCATCAGGGTGCGGAACATCTACAAGCATATTTCTATGCTGAGCTTGTTCATCATGTATAGCTTGCTCTAGATTATTTACTCTAGCACAGGGGACGGATTCTTTTTCTAGCTCATGAAGCCAATAGTCAGAATTTTCTTTTAAAAGCTCTTTTTGAATAATGCTTTCTAATTTTTGTTTATCTTTCTGCCTTTCAAAAGCAGTTTCGTAGATAGGGTTTTGTAACTCAGGGTTTGTAAAAATTTTTAACAGTCTTGGCCAAAATTGGTCTCCCACCGCAGCTATGACAATAGGATAATCTTTGGTAAGAAATGAATTGTACGGCATGTGAACAAAATGTGAGTTGCCAATAGGCTCAGGAATAATGCCAGACATTGTTTGCATCGTAGCCATATAGTTCAGCATAGAAATTTGACAATCCAGCATTGAGATATCGACATTTTGTCCAATTCCAGAGCTAGCTCTATCAATAAGCGCTGCTTGTATTCCCATAACTGCAAACATGCCACCACCTAAATCTCCAATAGGAATTCCAGCTCGCATAGGTTCTTGAGCCGATAGACCTGTAATAGACATGCCGCCTCCAAGGGCTTGAGCAATTTGATCAAATGCTGGACGCTGAAAATTTGGACCTGACTCACCAAAACCACTAACTGTACAAGTAATAATTTTAGGGTTTATCTTATGAAGGGTATCAAAATCAATCTTTAACTTTTTTGTAACACCAGCTGAAAAATTACTTAAAACTACATCAGCTTTCTCAACTAGCTTATAAAATATTTTCAAACCCTCATCTTTTTTTAGATCAATTGCTACACTTTTTTTATTCCGATTAAGGGTATAAAAATAAGCTCCCATTCCATTCACAGAGTAGTTTGGGTCGTTTTCTAATAATCTTCTTGTCCCTTCGCCTTTGATAGGTGGCTCAATCTTGATAACATCACAACCTAAATCTGCAAGGATCATGCCCCCGTAAGGACCTGATAGCATATGCGTCAAGTCAAGGACTTTGATGTTCCCCAAAGGTTTTTTTGCGCTAGTCATAAAGTAATTATATATCTATTGAATGTAAGAAAAATATTGGTTAAAAAAATGCATATTTTATAATGATTCAATACATCAATCCTGTATTGAATGTATTTGTTTAAATAGTTTTTTTAATGTATAAATTAATTATATAAGTTTTTTACTGAGGGGTAGAACATGACTAATAACACTTTCACCAAATTTGTCTTAGCGGCTAGTTTCTTTTTGATTCCATTAACCATTATTGCTGAACCAACGCTTGAAGAGATAGTTGTATCTGCTCGTAAGGTTGATGAGAATTTACAAGACGTACCTATTGCTATGAGTGTCTTTACTTCAAGCGATATTGAAGATGCCGGTATCCAAAGACCGGAAGACTTTATAGCTTTAACTCCTAATGTTGTGATGGCAAACACTGTGAATGTCGGCGACACCTTGGTAACTATCAGAGGTCTAACATCAACAAGAGATGCCGAATCAAACTTTGCATTTGTGGTAGATGGTGTTCTTCAAACAAACCCGAATGCATTTAACAGGGAATTGCTTGATATAGCCCAAATTGAGGTTTTGAAGGGACCCCAAGGAGCGCTTTATGGAAGAAACGCAACCTCTGGTGCCATATTGATCACTACAAAAGCTCCTTCTGAAGAGTCAGAAAGCACCGCTGTTGTTGGTTTGGGTGTAAATGATACAACTAAATTGCAATTCGTTAACTCTGGAAAAATGGGGGATAACATATACACGCGTTTTTCTATAAGCACACGTGAAACTGACGGAGAGCACACTAATGTTTACTCAGGATCAAATAATGTGGATTTTTTTGAAGATACAACTATTAGAACAAGATTTTTAGTTGATAACGGAGATAGTTCATGGGATCTGCGAGCTGGAATCAGCGAGGCGAGCGGAGGAACCATAAACTTTAATGCTGTTTTTGCGCTTCCTGCTTTTCAGGGTTTTGGTACTCCTGGCGCTGATCAGTTCTATAAAGACGTTAACTCACATCAATTTTCTTATATGTTTAATGTGCCTCCTGTTAATGAGCAGGAAACAGCAGATATCTCTTTAAAATATACTGAAGATATGGGAGATGGCAGAGAATTTTCTGCTATTTTGGCTTATAACCATTTAGAAGAATTTTTATTATCAGATGGAACTTCAGGAGCCTTTGGAGGTTACTTTGGCGTCCCATCATGTGCTGCTTCTAATACAGCTAGCAACTTAGCATTAATCAACTCTTTGCCTCCAGGTTTTTCTTTCGCTGCGCCAGGCACTGCACCCTCTGCAGCAAACTCTGTTTTAGGTCCATATCTTCCTCATACCTGTGATGGTTACCAGTTTCAATCAAGAGATCAGGATGATATCTCTATTGAGGTTAAGTTAAGCAGTGATCAGAATCAATCTAGCAGATGGCTGGTTGGAGCTTACTATGCTGAAATTGAAAGAGATGTTGCTGTCTCATATGGTGCAGATCTTGGAAAGGGGTTTGAATATAAATCTTATGTCCCGGCTTCAGGTAAGAATCCAACAGATTTAATGTTTGATGATAGTTTTAACACCGATGTTTTTTCTATCTTTGGTCAATATTCTGTTGATCTTTCAGATGTAACGGAGCTTTCTCTTGAAGGTAGATATGATAAAGAAAAACGCTCAGTAAATAATAATGTTCCTGGAGTTGCTTCTGCACTATATTACGGAGGCGGGGCCCCAATTAACCCTGCTATGGCAGCTGTTGGCGATACTATCCCATCTCGTGATAAATCATTTGATCAGTTCCAACCAAAAATTTCATTAACAACTACAGGTGAAAACACCACGGTATATGCATCCTATGGGGTTGGCTTTAGGTCTGGTGGATTTAACTCTTCCGGAAGTGCTGCTACAACTGAATTTTGGCTAAACTCCGGCAATCCATTTGGTCTAGGCGTAGTTGGCGCACAATTAGGCGTGTCTGACACATTCAAGAAAGAAGTCTCAAAATCTTTTGAGCTTGGTTTCAAGGGTAGATATCTTGATGGAAGGCTTGAGGTTAACGGAGCCATTTTTGAAACTGATGTAGATGACAATCAGTTCTTTGAATTTTTTGCAGGACCTTGGGGCCTCCTAAGAGTTGTAACGAATATCGATCAACTTGATATTTCAGGTTCTGAGTTAGATTTTAAATATGCTGTATCTGATAATCTAACTCTTGATGGCGGATTGGGCTTTACTGATGGAGAAATTAAGAAAAATGCTCATAGGCCAAATACCGTCGGTAATAATGCTCCACTAGCACCGGAACATACTTACAATCTAGGACTGCAATATGAAACTTCTTTCTCTGCTAATTATGACTTGGTCTTGCGAATGGATTACATGGAAGTTGGAGAAACTTGGTTCCATACGGTGCAAGATGATCAACAGCCTTCTGTATGGACTGCTTTGTTAGGTTTCCCGGTCGCTTCAGATATGACAAGATCAGTCAGAGATCCATATGAATTAATTGATTTCAGAGCATCTCTTATTGGTGAAAAATTAAGTCTTACTCTTTGGGGAAGAAACATCACCGATGAGGAGTACCTTGCTGAGGTAATTCCTGCCCCAGAATTTGGTGGGTCATTTATCCATGAAGCACCTTATGCTACTTATGGAATAGACTTAAAATATAATTTTTAATATTTAAAGATAAGGGATAAAGCTTTTATGTCATATCGATTAGGCGTTGATGTTGGCGGCACGTTTACAGATTTTTTATTGATTAATGAATCTGATGGTTCAACATATACTGCAAAAGTACCTTCCACACCAGAGGATTCTTCTATTGGAGTTTTGAATGGTGTGGCAAGGATTTGCGATCAGTCAGGCGTAAATCCTAAAGATATAAAGCTTGTTATGCATGGGACAACTGTTGCAACTAATGCAGTTCTAACTGGCAACGGCGCTAAAGTAGGGCTTCTAACCACTCAAGGCTATGAAAGTGTTCTTCAGGTTGCTAGGTCTTTTTGTCCTGGGGGCTTGGGTGGATGGGTTAGTTTTGTTAAAGGGCCATTATTAGCTCCCTTGGAGCTAACTTATGGTGTTAAAGAGCGAACCGATGCTTCTGGTGATATATCTATTGAGCTTGATGAAAGTCATTTAAAAGAGCAATTACAACATCTTAAGAGCAAGGGAGAAGTCGAGGCACTTACTATCAGCTTTGTAAATTCTTATATTAATGATGAAAATGAAATTAAGGCAGCCAAAATCGCAGCTGAGATATTTACCGACATACCTATTTCTATTTCCAGCGAGGTTATACCTGAAATGCAAGAGTATGAGAGGGCTGAAACAACTGTGTTGAACTCATATGTGAGACCTCAGGTTTCTAGTTATGTAAATAATTTACAGGCTAATTTAGAAAAATCTTTAGGCAGTGATGTGCAACTATCAATTTTACGTTCCGACGGAGGTCTGGCTTCAAGTCGCGCCACAGGAGATTCACCTGTAAATCATTTAATGTCAGGGCCTGCTGGAGGAGTTGCTGGCGCAATCCATTTTTGCAATCAAGCTGGATATGAAAATATTTTGACCTTTGATATGGGTGGGACATCTACCGATGTTGCATTAATTCAAAACTCTAGGGCAAAGGTTAGAAGAGAAACTTTAGTTGGAGATGTTAGGGTTAAAGCTCCCTCTGTTGATGTAAGAACTGTTGGCGCGGGTGGAGGCTCCATTGCATTTGTACCCGAGTTAACAAAAGCATTGAGGGTAGGCCCAGAATCTGCTGGAGCAGTTCCCGGTCCCGCAGCCTATATGAAAGGCGGTGACCAACCTACTGTTTGTGATGCAAATATCGTTCTAGGTCTTCTCCCAAGTGATGTTCAGCTTGGTGGTGATATGGTTATTGACAAGAAAGCTGCTGAAAAGGCAGTTCAAACCATTGCAGATGGTATTGGTGTAGATCTAATGGAAGCAGCGGAGGGGATTATCAAAATTGTCAATGAGTCTATGTTTGGCGCTTTGAGACTCGTTTCTGTTGAGCAAGGATTTGATCCAAGAGATTTTGCCTTAGTCGGTTTCGGGGGTGCGGGGCCTCTTCATGCAAATGCATTGGGTATTCTCTCTAATTCATTTCCAGTAATTATTCCACCAGGCCCAGGAGTACTTTGTGCTTATGGGGATGCAACTACGCAAATACAAGATGAAGCATCGAGATCATATCTGGCAATGGCTCAAGATATCACAACCGATAAATTTCTTAATGACTTGACAGACTTACGAGAAAAAGCATCTCAGTCTTTAATAAAAGATGGCGTGAGTGATTCAAATCTAGAGGTCATATATCAAGCTGACGTTCGTTATGCAGGCCAAGCTTTTCAAATCACAGTGGAGTTTGATGAAAAGGAGTATGAAACAAAGGGGATTCAATTAATTACAGATGCTTTTGATGAAGAGCATTACCAATTGTTTACATTTAAATTAAATGACGGGCATGAAATTTTAATGATTAGAGCAATTGTAAAAGTTGCCCAATCTGAAATTAAACACTCTGCAAGCGTCTCATCTGACTCATCTTTGCAAGATGCTGTTATTCAGGACTCTCGTTTTTATCATGAGGCTCAGTGGCATGATGCAAAAATATATGATCGCAATAAACTGCACTCTAAACATTTGATTCCAGGACCAGCAATCCTATCTGAGATGGACTCTACTACTGTGATATTGCCTGAACATGAAGCTGCCGTTGACGAAGTAGGGAATCTAATCATTAATCCAATAAAATAAATATGCCAGCAAGAATTATTGAAACAAACGAGTCTCCATTAAATCCGATAGAGGTAGATGGAATTACAGTTGATTTGATTGAAAATGCCTTAAAAAATGCTAGAGAAGAGATGGATGCCCTGGTAAGTAGAACTGCATTGTCACCAGGCATTAGAGAGCAGGGAGACTGTTTTCCAATGATTGCTAATCGAGAGGGAAAAATGGTTGTTGGTCAATTTGGCTCATTTATTCATGGCTTTACAGAAGCTTATGATGAAGAGATCGAAGAGGGAGATATAATTCTTACTAATGATCCATATATGTGTAATGCAGCGGTTTCACATCTCCCAGATTGGATGGTTTTAAAACCAGTATTTAGAGATGGTAGACACATTGCATGGTCAGCAATGTTTGGTCACATGTCTGATAATGGTGGGATGGTACCAGGATCTATACCAACCGAAGCAACGACAATTTTTCAAGAGGGCATAAGAATCCCACCAATCAAGCTTTATAAAAAAGGTGAGTTACAATCTGACGTATTGGAATTAATTCTGCATAATGTAAGAACCTCTCAATGGAATCGATTTGATTTAAATGCTTTGGTAGCTGCATGTAATACAGCGGCTAAGCGCTGTAATGAAATTGCTGACAGGTTTGGTGATGATGTTTTTTGCTCTACTATGAAAATCATGTTGCAGCGCAACTATGATGCTATGAAGCATATTATTTCAATGTTTATTCCCGAAGAACCAAGGGAATTTTCTGATTACATCTGCGACGATGGTATGGGCATGGGCCCATATAAAATTCATTGCAAGATGTGGCGAGAAGGAGAAAAAGCAATCTTTGATTTTGATGGAACAGACCCTCAAGCTCAGAGCTCTGTCAATTTCTATCTTAATGAAGATATGTTTAAGATGTTTTTTGGTTCATTCACTATAAATGTAGTTGATCCTCAGATTGTTTTTAATGATGGTTTCTATGATCTTGTGGATGTTAGAATTCCACAGGGAACCCTTTTAAAACCTAACTATCCAGCAGCTCTATCTGGAAGAACACATGCATTGGGTAGAATCTTTGATGTGTTGGGGGCTCTCTTGGGAATGGGTGCTCCAGGTGAAATGCTCAATGCAGCAGGTTTCTCTGATTCTCCGCATTTGTTTTTCTCTGGATATGATGACAAAGGTGAATGGTTTCAATTGTTTCAAATTGGTTTTGGTGGCGTGCCAGGTAGACCAATAGGAGATGGCCCTGATGGGCATTCTTTATGGCCGTCCTTTACTAATGTTCCAAATGAATTTGTTGAGGCCTATTTTCCACTGAGAGTTGAGAAGTATGAATTTATAGTTGATTCAGGAGGAGCCGGTCTTCATAGAGGTGGTAACGGCTTATCAGTTGCTTATAGATTTCTTGTAGATGGTCATATAGGCATTCATGATGATAGATGGCTTACTTACCCTTGGGGAGTGAATGGCGGCAAGCCTGGAATGCGCTCTACTAAGCGTCTAGTAAGAACTGACGGTTCTGAAGAGTACATACCTGCAAAGTGTGAGGATGTAAAAGTGCAAAAAGGAGATCTCTTGTATTTTAATACTTGGGGTGGAGGAGGCTGGGGAGACCCTCTAGAGCGTGATCCAGCTATTGTTGTTTCAGATGTTTTAAAGAAACTAGTTTCTATTGAAGGCGCTCGAAGATATGGCGTGGTGATAAATGATGACCTATCATTAAATCAAAAAGAGACAGAGTCTTTGAGAGCCGAAATGTCTAAAGCTACAGTAGCAGACGAGATGTTTAATTTTGGAGGCACAATTGAAGAGATTAAATCTAAAAGCCTCGAAGAAACACATTTAGAGGCACCTGTCTCACCTACATTTTTAAATCAGTAACTTTTGAGTAAACTTGAATCGCATTCAACTGGGATAGGGGATTATCCAGCATTGGTTGTAGTCGATATGTGCAGAGCATTTACTGACTCTTCGTCACCCCTTGGTTTTGAGTGCGATGAGTTAATTCAGTCTAATATTAATTTGATTAATAAATTTAGGTTAAGCAAACTCCCTGTAATTTTTACAACAACAATTTATAGAAACCCATCTGAAGCTAGTGTCTTTCGATCTAAGATTCCTGCTTTAAATATTCTTGAGCCTGGATCTGATGCTGTAGGTTTTATTGACGACTTGGCACCATCGAAAGATGAAATGCTGATTGAAAAAAAATTTGCTAGCGCATTCTTTCAAACACAACTAACAGATTCTCTGCACAAAATACGGGCTGACTCTATTGTCATTTGTGGGGTCACAACAAGCGGTTGTGTAAGGGCCACAGCCGTGGATTCGTTGCAAAATAATTTTCCAACTACCATTGTAGAAGATTGTGTTGGAGATAGAGATTTAGATGCTCACAAAGCAAATTTATATGATTTACAGTCAAAATATGCAGACGTAATTCAGTCTAATTCAATCTAATAGTAATTTCTCTGAATTAATTATATTTTTTTTAAAAAAAGTATTGACACTATTTCCTAAAGGCGTATATTTAATAGACCAACTCGGACCGACTTACAAACAACTGCAGACGGGAGTAAGAGAGG
>Ga0213861_10005147_pt1 | contig 10542 bp, 10 predicted proteins | sample PICome_4_FD_160110 | JGI IMG/M metagenome (GOLD analysis project Ga0213861, IMG submission 160110) | Coastal seawater microbial communities near Pivers Island, North Carolina, United States - PICO131 | ecosystem: Environmental > Aquatic > Marine > Coastal | place: USA: North Carolina...
TTGTATGACAATTACACCCTTGGATTTGTCTATGAGTTTAACAAGCTAGACTATGACAGAACCGATTCTTCGTTTGAGCCTTCGTTTAACACTCCTGAAAATCAGATAAAAGTTAGTTTGTCGGGAAGAAAATTATTTGACAATTTCTCTTTCAACGTGAGTGCTCGTTATTTTGACGATTATTACTACGAGTCTTCTTTTATTGATAGAACGGTAGAATCTGCCGTTATATTTGATGCTCAGGTAAGCATGAACTTAACAGCTATCGATGGAATCCTTAAAGTAGGAGGAGCCAACGTAGGTGGAGATGACTATGTAAACATGCCAGGTAGTGGTATGATTGGAAACCAATACTATGTTTCCTTGACATTAAATCCTTAATAGTTAATTCATAATATTTTTTAAAGGCACCTTCGGGTGCCTTTTTTATGTAATAAAAACCTAAAAAAGAATTCTTTTTTTCAGGAAGAAACAGCTATATTTGCACCTTTAAATTTGTCGATAAAGTCACCATCACGTTAAACCAAAGAAAAACGCACAATAATGTCTAAAAGTACAGGAACAGTTGCTCAAATAATCGGTCCCGTAGTTGACGTATTTTTTGATACAACTTCAACAGCACTCCCTAAAATTTACGATTCACTTGAAATTAGAAGAGAAGACGGATCCATCCTTGTTTTGGAAGTTCAATCGCATATAGGGGAAGACAGTGTTCGAACAATATCAATGGATTCGACCGATGGATTGGCAAGAGGTACCGACGTTTTTGCTACGGGCAATCCTATCAAAATGCCCATTGGAGACGATGTTTACGGACGTCTGTTTAACGTAATTGGAGATGCAATCGATGGGATAGGAAACCTTCCCAAAACAGGAGACAATGGATTGTCTATACACAGAGAGGCACCCAAATTCGAAGACCTTTCCACTTCTACTGAAGTTTTGTTCACAGGGATTAAGGTAATCGACTTGATTGAGCCCTATGCCAAAGGTGGAAAAATTGGTTTATTCGGTGGTGCGGGTGTTGGAAAAACAGTTTTGATCCAAGAATTAATTAACAACATTGCCAAAGGGCACGGAGGACTTTCTGTATTTGCAGGAGTAGGTGAACGTACACGAGAAGGAAACGATTTGCTTCGCGAAATGTTGGAATCTGGTATTATCAACTACGGAGAAGATTTTTTACACTCCATGGAAGAAGGCGGTTGGGATCTTCAAAAAGTAGATAAAAAAGCATTGAAAGCATCCAAAGCAACTTTTGTTTTTGGACAAATGAACGAGCCTCCTGGAGCACGTGCACGAGTAGCCCTTTCAGGATTAACCATTGCTGAGTATTTCCGTGATGGAGCCGGAGACGGTCAAGGAAAAGATGTATTATTTTTCGTAGATAATATCTTCCGATTTACTCAAGCAGGTTCTGAGGTATCAGCTTTGTTAGGGCGTATGCCCTCAGCAGTAGGATATCAACCTACATTAGCAACCGAAATGGGAGCGATGCAGGAACGAATTACTTCTACTAAAAACGGATCCATTACATCTGTACAAGCGGTTTACGTACCTGCGGATGACCTTACGGATCCAGCACCGGCGACTACGTTTGCTCACCTAGATGCTACTACAGTACTTTCTCGTAAAATTGCTGAGTTGGGGATTTATCCTGCAGTAGATCCTTTGGATTCTACTTCGCGAATTTTATCAGCCGACATCTTAGGCGATGATCACTACAACTGCGCACAGCGAGTAAAAGAACTTTTACAACGCTATAAAGAACTTCAAGACATTATCGCAATTCTTGGAATGGAAGAATTGTCGGAAGAAGACAAATTAGCCGTTTCCAGAGCAAGACGTGTACAACGATTCTTATCACAACCCTTTCACGTAGCTGAACAATTTACAGGTATTCCGGGTGTTTTGGTAGACATTAAAGAAACTATCAAAGGGTTTAACATGATTATGGACGGAGAGTTGGATCACCTTCCTGAGGCTGCTTTTAACCTTAAAGGAACCATCGAAGAAGCTATTGAAGCGGGAGAAAAAATGCTTGCTGAAGCCTAATTATTAAACTCGATTTATGTATTTAGAAATCGTTAGCCCAGAAGCTACATTATTTAGCGGAGAAGTTACATCTGTTGCTGTTCCGGGGACTGACGGCGCTTTCCAAATGTTGAACATGCACGCTCCCATAGTTTCTATTTTAGAACAAGGGATCGTTAAAATTCAAGGCAACTTTTCCCTCGATAATGAGCATGCTTCTAAATTTAAAAAAGGAAACGACAACGAATTTTTGTTAGAAATTGAATCCGGTGTCATTGAAATGCGCGAAAATAAAGTGATTATTCTGGCTGACTCCTAGACCCCTAATAGCTCAGTAGTCCGATTCAATAGGTTTTAATTTTTTACATTAAAACAAAATCCATACAAAGATGATTCTTCGATTACTGCCATTACTTTTGTTTCTTTGGCCTTTAATTAGCCATTCACAAAAAGAGGTTTCTCAGGAAAATCTTGAGGAAGTTGTAATCACTTCATCTCGAATTGACGTCCCGTTTTCTAAAAATTCAAGAACTATTGATATCATTTCTGCCAAAGATATTCAGCAAAGTGCAGCTACAACTATTGCGGATGTTTTGCAGCAAATTACGGGAGTTGATATTCGAAGAAGAGGTACAGGAGGCTCTCAGGCCGACTTGTATCTTCGAGGCGGCGGATTTGACCAAACACTCTTATTGATTGACGGAATTAAGGTAGAAGACCCTCAAACGGGACACCACAGCCTTAATATTTTAGTACCCATTGAAGTGGTAGAACGTATTGAAGTCGTGAAAGGGCCAGCCGCACGAATCTTTGGGCAAAATGCGTTTACGGGTGCGATTAACATTGTGACAAAAAAAAAGCTGTCTAGCAACCTAAATTTAAACCTACAAGCAGGTTCGTTTGACCAATACAATCGCTCAATAACCTTTGGAGGCAAACTGAATAAAACCAATCATATCGTTCACTTTTCCCAAGCATCATCTGATGGATATCGATACAATACCGATTATAAAAACACCAATGCTTTTGTGAAAAGCACTTTCTATAGCCGTGCAACTCCGATTAATTTTATTGCTACATTTTCCGAACGAGATTTTGGAGCCAACGGATTTTACGGTTCTTCTTCTGCAATTGATCAGTACGAAGAAACACAAGCTAGTTTGTTAGGAGTTTCGACGGCGCTTAAGTCGGGTAATTGGGTGTTTAAACCCAGAGTGTTTTGGAAACGAAATCAAGACATGTATCTTTTTGTAAGACACAATCCTTCTTTGTACCGAAACCTACACATTTCAAACAAAATAGGCGCTGAATTTAATGCCTCTTACTCATCAAAATTGGGGATATCGGGTGTTGGCGTTGATGTCAATAAAATAACCATTTCGAGTAACAATTTGGGAGATCGCAATCGCTCCTCAACAACCCTTTTCTTAGAGCACAAATTTTTATTAGCTAATAACCAATTGGATATTACCCCAGGGATTGCTGTCAATCATTTTTCGGATTTTGGAACGCATATTTTTCCAGGAATTGATATAGGATATCAAATCAACGATGTTTTTAGACTTTATGCCAATGGAGGAATTACATACCGTGTTCCTACTTATACCGATTTGTATTACAGCTCATCAACAACTGTAGGAGACGAGAATTTACAGCCAGAGTCTGCGATTGCACAAGAATTGGGGGGTGTTTTGCAATTTTCAAACATTAGAATTTCTGCGGCCGTTTTCAATCGCGATTCTGACGATTTGATTGATTATGTAAAAGAAAAAGAGGAGGATCGTTGGAAGGCAACCAATTTTGCAAAACTCAATTCAAAAGGAATAGAATTAAATACTCAATTTGTCTTTTCGCTGTTTAATTTGATTCAAAAATTCAATGTGGGTTACACCTATTTAGAGGACGAAATTAAGGACGTGAGTGTAAATTACTCGCGCTATTCTATCAATTCTTTAAAACATCATCTTACTACAAATGCAAGCCTTAAGATACATCAGAAAATACCTTTGAGCATTGTGTATAAGTTTGCAGAGCGCAGCTCGGGAGATTCGTATTCTGTAGTTGATGCTGCGATTCGATACCAGACCAGTCGGGTTACTTTTTCGTTGATAGCCAACAATATTTTCGATGAAAGCTATTCGGAAACTAATTTAGTACCCATGCCCAAAAGCAATTTTCTTTTGGGAATGAATTTTCACTTTTTCTAGGGCAATAAGCGTGTTTTTTATTAGAGTTTGAGTTGATTGATTTTATCGAAAACCAAATGCGATTCCCAACCTCTGTAAAACAAATAATCGGCGATTTTTTTCTTTACTTTAAGCGGGTGCGTTTCGGAAATTTGAGCTTTTCTTTTCTTTATTAAATCATCAAGCGTAGTTAGGTATTCGTGCTCATCGATTTCACGGAGTGCCAATCGGATATTGTATTGCGATATTTGTCGAATTTTCAATTCATTTTCAATTCTAATTTTTCCCCATTTTTTGATACGAAATTTACCTCGGGCAAAACTTTTTGAGAATCGAGTTTCATTTAAAAACTCATCAGAGATCAGTTGTGCAACAATTTGCTCAACAGCACTGGGAATCATGTTCATTTGTTGGAGTTTTTGAACAACCTCAAAATGACATCGATCCTGATAGGAACAATAGGCTTCCAATTTTTGTTTTGCTTCCTGAATCGTGTATGATTTTTTATAGTGCATATTGCAAATAAAGGAAAAATTATGGCACAAAAAAAGCGGCTCGAAAGCCGCTTTAGTTTATACGTGAATCACTTTTTTTTGGTTATCAAAAAAGCGATAATGTAAATAGGTGTAAGCATCTCTAGGGATTATCTTCACCCATTTCTTATGTTCAAAATACCATTTTGAACGAATGGATGGAAATCCCTTTGTTACATACGCCGCAATAAAAGGATGCAAATGCAAGGTGATTCCTTTTCCTGCGTGTTTTTTATTTGTAACAATCTTTTCTAATTCGCCTGAAATTTTGTCAATCAAAACAATAGGAGCTTCTACCTCACCATTTAGGTTTGGGTTTTTCTCTTTGGTTTTGATATCCATTTCAGGACGTACACGTTGCCGTGTCATTTGTATTAAGCCAATTTTACTTGGTGGAAGTATTTTATGCTTTGCGCGATCTGACTCCATTTCTTCTCTGAAATGGTCAAAAAGCTTCTTACGATTTTGAGGTTTTACCATGTCGATAAAATCAACTACAATAATTCCTCCCATATCACGCAATCGAAGTTGCAACGCAATTTCGGTTGCAGCAATCATGTTTACTTCAAGCGCAGTATCTTCCTGATTTTTGGCTTTGTTAGATCGATTTCCGCTGTTGACGTCTATTACATGGAGTGCTTCGGTATGTTCTATAATTAAGTACGCACCTCGACTCATGGAGACGGTTCTTCCAAAGGATGTTTTGATTTGGCGATCAACGCCATATTTTTCAAAAATCGGAAGATCAGCATTGTAATAATTAGCAATCGATTTCTTATCGGGAGCTATTTGATCCAAATAGTCCTTAACTTCTGTTAACATTGTTTGATCATCTACATGAATACCAGAAAAGGAATCGTCAAATACGTCTCGTAATATAGACGAAGCACGATTCATTTCACTAAGTACTTTGGTAGGGTGTTCAGCATGTCGAATTTTTTTGCACATGCCTGTCCAACGATCGAACAGGTTTTGCAAATCTTTATCCAATTCAGCGACTTTTTTGCCCTCTGCTACCGTCCGTACAATGACACCAAACCCTTTGGGTCGGATGCTTTGAACCAATCGTTTGAGGCGGTTTTTTTCTTCTCGAGACCCTATTTTTTGTGAAATAGAAATTCGATCTGAAAAAGGAACCAATACCAAATAACGACCTGCAAAAGAAAGCTCAGAACTAATTCTGGGCCCTTTTGTAGAAATGGGTTCTTTTATGATTTGTACAAGAATGGATTGATTGGCTTTGATAGCGTCTAAAATGCTACCATCTTTATCAATCTCCGGTTCTAATGGAAATTTTTTTGGTGAAAAATCTTTCACCTTACCTGTGCTTACACCTTTGATGAATTTTAAGAGGGTAGTAATCTTTGGACCCAAGTCGTGGTAATGCAAAAAGGCATCTTTCTCATACCCTACATTAACAAATGCGGCGTTGAGACCAGAAACGGGTTTTTTGATTTTAGCAAGAAAAATGTCACCTACACTAAACTTGTTATTATCTACTTCTTTATATAATTCAATCAATTTTCCATCCCTTAGCAGGGCAAAATCCACCGCGGAGGCATTGGAACGAATAATTAGTTCTTTACTCACAATGATGATTTTGTATTTATACAGTTTACTGTATAAATGGATTAATAATTAATAGTACACAGGATTTTTAAGGCCTGTCGAAATCTTAAAAATTACGAACGATAACTTAAAGATTTCATTTCAAAGAGCGATGAATGTTGTTCCAAAAAGAAAAAGTAGTTACTACTTTTTCTTTTTGTGTCGATTTGCTCGACTTCTTTTTTTACGCTTGTGCGTAGCTACCTTGTGTCTTTTACGTTTTTTACCACTTGGCATAATGTAATTCGTTTAAATTAATGAAAGTTGCCTTATTTTACAGCAACATTAGATTTTACACTTTCAACAAACACTTTAGCAGGCTTAAAAGCCGGAATGTTGTGTGCGGGTATTTTTATAGTTGTGTTTTTTGAAATATTTCTTCCCGTTTTTTCAGCTCTTGTCTTAACGATAAAGCTTCCAAAACCTCTTAAATATACATTTTCACCTCCTTCAAGAGATTCTTTAACTTCTTGCATAAAATGTTCAACAGTGGCAAGAACTTCATTTTTTTCAATCCCAAGATTTTCTGAAATTTTTGCTACAATTTCTGCTTTGGTCATAGCGCTGTAATTTTAATTTTGTTTTGTTTTTAAGGTTCGCAAATATATAAATTAATATTGACAATACACCGATGCTAATCGGCTAATATTAAATGAGATATCATTATATTTCGTCCTGTTATAATTGACACCATGAATTTCTCCAATTTATTGATAGACTGGTATTTGAAAAATAAACGAGACTTGCCTTGGAGGCAACTCAAGGAACCGTATGCTATTTGGCTCTCAGAAATTATTTTACAACAAACGCGCGTAGCTCAGGGTTGGGCCTACTATGAAAAGTTTCTCAACCAGTTTCCTTCTGTTTTTGACCTAGCTGCCGCCTCCGAACAAGATGTTATTAAATGTTGGCAAGGATTGGGATACTATAGTCGCGCTCGAAACCTCCATAAAGCAGCCCAAATTATTGTAAAGGATTATCGCGGAAAGATGCCTAACAGCTACGATGCATTGTTGCAATTGCCGGGAATTGGCGACTATACGGCCAGTGCAATTGCTTCCATTTGTTTTGGTCACAAAACCCCTGTAGTGGATGGGAATGTGTATCGATTTTTAGGACGTTTTTTTGGCATTCAAACTCCAATTAACTCCTCCAAAGGGATCAAAGAATACAAAGAATTGGCCTTTGCATTGATAGATTATAAGGATCCTGCAACATTCAATCAGGCCATTATGGAATTTGGAGCATTGCAGTGTAAACCCCAAAATCCAAATTGCTCCGAATGCCCATTTCAATTCAAATGTGTTGCTTTTGCTGAGAATACCATAAAGTCATTGCCCGTAAAAATTAATAAGACTAAGATTAAAACACGACACTTTAACTATTTGGTTTTTATCGGAAATGCATCGGACACTCTATTAGTACGACGAACTGGCAAAGGAATTTGGCAAAACCTGTATGAGTTTCCGCTTCTCGAAAGCGACACCCTCATGAGTGAAACAGCACTTAAAAATCATAGTAATTTTCCAAAATGGGCGCTTCATTCTCATTCTGAAATTTCACTTTACAATGAGACTCCTATTGTACATAAGCTCTCTCATCAACATTTAATTACTCAATTTTGGATTGTTTCTGCTCTTGATCTACCGGCCTCTAGTATTGCTATTGAAAAGCTTGAAAAATATCCCGTTTCCGCATTAACAGCACGTTTTTTAAATGACTTTCATTTTTAGTACCTTTGAAGTATTAATTCAAAAAAATCATGAGCGGAACATTAAACAAAGTAATGCTAATAGGGCATCTAGGAGACGAAGTTAAAATGCATTATTTTGAAGGCGGCGGCTCTATTGGAAGATTTCCCCTAGCCACCAACGAAACCTATACCAACAAAGCAGGCGAAAAAGTTTCTAATACCGAATGGCATAATATTGTGGTTAGAAACAAAGCGGCTGAAGTTTGTGAAAAGTATCTTAATAAAGGCGACAAGGTTTATATAGAAGGACGTATAAAAACACGAAAATGGCAAGGAGAAGACGGCAATCCTAGATATTCAACGGAAATCAACGTAGATGAGTTTACATTTTTAACTCCAAAAGGCGAGGTGTCGGCTTCTGCCAACCCCGCTTCAGAACAAGCTGTGGCTCAGCCAAGCTCTCCGCCTGCTGCTACATCACAACCCAAAGAACCTTCGGATGACTTACCTTTTTAAATAATTTTAGCATTGGACTCTGACCCCCTTAGTATCTTTTTTTTAGCCACAACACTCGATGTGTTATTGCTACTCAAACTCTTGTTTCTATGTGTTTTATTGTTTTTTTCAGCAATGATATCCGGTGCTGAAGTTGCCTTTTTTTCACTCTCATCATCAGACTTAACAACGCTTTCAAAGTCAAAAAATAAGCGTTACCAACTTGTTTTTAAACTGCGAAAAAACCCAAAAAGATTACTAGCCACCATCCTTGTTGGTAATAATTTTATCAATATCGCTACCGTTTTGTTGTTTGCCTCTATGTCCAACGTGTTGTTTTCGAATATAACTTCAACAGTGCTTCGATTTGTTGTAGAGGTTGGATTAATTACTTTCCTTATTCTTTTGTTCGGAGAAATTCTTCCTAAAGTCTATGCCAACAGAAATGCTGTTTCTTTTGCAAAACGAATGGCCCTACCGATTCATTTTATGGATCGTTATATCTTTTTCTTTTTAACACTTCCCATGAGTAAATGGACTAATTTTTTACACAATTCGTTGGGAAAAAAACGTTCTAATATTTCGGTTGATCAACTTTCAAAAGCATTGGAACTTACCGACGAAAAGGACACAACAGCCAAAGAGCAACAAATTCTTCAAGGAATAGTTAGTTTTGGAAATATAGACACCAAACAAGTCATGCGACCCCGTATAGATATGTTTGCCCTTTCAGAATCACTCTCTTTTCAAGAAGTAAAAGAACAAATTGTTGCATATGGTTTTTCAAGAATTCCTGTTTATAGAGAGCAAATAGATTCGGTTGTAGGCGTACTTTACATCAAAGATTTATTGCCTTATATAAATCAATCAACCTATGATTGGGTTCAATTGTTAAGGGATCCTTATTTTGTTCCTGAAAACAAAAAATTAGACGATCTGCTAATGGATTTTCAATCCATGAAAATGCATTTGGCTATTGTAGTGGACGAATACGGGGGCACTTCGGGACTAGTGACATTGGAAGATATTATGGAAGAAATTGTTGGTGAAATAAGCGATGAATTTGACGATCACGATGTGATGTATTCTAAAATTGATAAAAATACCGTTGTGTTTGAAGGAAAAACAAACTTGAAAGATGTTTATCGCATTATGCAATTTGACGATGAATCCTCGTTTGAGGAGCAAAAAGGAGAAGCAGAAACATTGGCGGGTTTTGTTTTGGAGCAAACAGGGTTATTTCCAAGAAAAAACACTTCAATTGAATTTCATGGAGTTGTTTTTACCATTGAAGCTGTTGATAAAAAGCGCATCCAACGGGTTAAGGTTCATAAAAAACAGGTATTATGAGGGCCATTATTTTAGGTTTTATTGGAATGCTGTTTTCATGCTCTCAACCCAGTCTGCCCAAGCCTGCAGGCTTTTTAGCCTTGGAATACCCAAAAGCTCAATATCAATTTTTTCAATCCGATTGTAGCTTTCAGTTTCAATTCAATCGCTTGTCAGCGATTCATTTTACAAAAGGATGTGATTTGGAAATTCAATATCCTTTTATGAAAGCCACTATTTTTTTGACTCATTTACCCGTAAAAAATAACTTGGGTAGATTGTATGAAGATGTTCAAAAAAAGCTAGACGAACAATCCTTAGGAACTACCAGAGTTCACCAAAGCGCATTTGAGGATGCCGAACGAAACCTAGTGGGGAGCTTGTTTACAATAGAGGCAGATGCAGCTTCTAATGTTCAGTTTTTTGTCACCGACAAACAAAACAATTTTGTTTCGGGATCGATTTATATAGAAACTAAACCCAATTATGATTCGTTACTTCCTACTTTGGAATACCTCAAAAAAGATATTCGAAAGTTGGTGCAAACTTTTGAATGGAAAGAAATGCTTTAAGCAGCTTCTTTTTTAACGCAACAAGGTTTTGTACAGTCTTTTTTACAAGCCGCTTTGTCTTTAGTGCAACAAGGTTTTGTACAGTCTTTTTT
>Ga0213861_10005148_pt1 | contig 10542 bp, 8 predicted proteins | sample PICome_4_FD_160110 | JGI IMG/M metagenome (GOLD analysis project Ga0213861, IMG submission 160110) | Coastal seawater microbial communities near Pivers Island, North Carolina, United States - PICO131 | ecosystem: Environmental > Aquatic > Marine > Coastal | place: USA: North Carolina | collected...
AAGTCAGAGAACGCTTAGCATGGAATGCAGTCCTGTACCGATCATGGTGGCCGATGGCCAACTATGTGCCAGTAAGGAAAGCGATGGGGATCGCATGGTTCGCAGCGCAAGGGTTGAAATCCTTATTTCATGTGCAGCAAGGTTAAAAGTTAGGAGAAACCGCCTTGGTACGTTAAAGCGTATGCCGGGTGGTGTGGGGGGGACGGCGGCTTCGGCCGCCTACCCATCCCGATTAGGTAGCTGCGGATCACTGCAGTCGGCCGAAGCATCCTGCGGGAAGGCGATGACGAAGTCGTGTACCTCCGTGATTGTGATCAGCTGGCTACAGCTGTTCGTTGAGCGGAATACTTCGTTCAGATCGATGCGGCCATTGTCGTTCACATCACCTTCAGGGCGAATCTGCCAGGCTTCGAAGCGGCGGGTAATGGTTCCCCAGCCACATTCGTTGACGGCCAGGTTGGGCGTGCGCTCTACGATGGTGTCCACCGCACAGTTATCTGTGCCCGTAGCGTCGCCAAACAACAGGTTCATCATCGCTGAGGTCGCCGCAAAGTCGTCGGCGTAAGCCTGGGTTAAATCACCAGGGAAGGTCAACGGTAAGGCTGCACAGGTCAGTGACCTGTTTTCCGGTGCGTAACAGAACGGATTCAGTTTGTCTTCAGGTACGACTTGTACCCAACAAGTATTCCTGTTTAGGCTTTCGTCAATCACTTGCAGGAATACGGTAATGGTGTCTCCGATGTCGGAGCAGGTAAATTCTACCGTATCCAGCCAGGTGGTATCTTCCCGGCGAATGGCTAAAGTTACTGCGCCGCAGTGGTCGGAGGAGCCTTCGTCCAACGCCTGGGCGGCGAGTTGAGCTACCCCTGTACCACCTTCATTGTCTGCTCCACTGAGGGAAATAAGGAGCTCGTCTTTACAGGCAGCCGTGGGGGCGATCGCATCGCGGACGAGGAGCGCTACCAGGATACAGGAGGTATTGGCACAGGAATCTGTTGCACAGTACCGGAGAGAAAAATGTCCCCTTGGCAGAATGACTCGGTCACCGGGCAAACCTTCCCAAACAAAAGCCTGGTTTTCGTCGGTAATGGTAACGGCAGAACTGGCTATATCCGAACAACCATTACCGTCTGCGAGGAGGGGGACCGGCACATTGAACAGCGCTTCGCAACTGAATGGAGAGGTAGAGGTTTGCAACTGGTTATCTGGTAGGCCATTCTGGTCGTAATCGGGTATGCTTACGATAATTGTAGGTCCGGTAAAGTCACCAACACGGATGATTTGATTATAGGTTAGGCTATTCCCCGGATCGCACCAATCGATGAAGTTCCATTCTCGCCGAAAGTAATAGGAGCCGGGGCAAACCTGAATGCGCGGTTCATCAGAATAGGAAGCGCCCAGGTTGCAAACACTTTGATTCAGGTCATAAAAATTACCAGCGGTAGCCAAATAAGGGAAACCCGAAAAACCAGGTGCAGGATTGTCTTCCGGGCCACCCTGAATACCATCGGTTGGAAAATCCTCATCACATTCGATAATACTGGTAAAGGGCGGGAAAACGATGTCACCCAGGTTGGGTTTACGTACCCTGATCACTTGCGTACAGCTACTGATGAGTGCGGGTGGGGGACAATCGGATTGGTAGCGATCCCGCACCGAGAAGTGGCGGGTAATGATCCAGTCTCCACAATCCCCTTCTTCCTCCAACTCATCATAGACCGTTACGATCATGGCGCTGCAATTGTCGTGTACTTGAGGATAACCCGTTAGGTTGAAGACATTGCGCAAGTCCTGGGGGATGCGGTAGGGTTCACTGTAAGCCAGCATGAGCGTACCGTCGGCTTCCACGCTGTAGCTATACTGGTGGGTAAGAGAAATGGTTTCGATATCGAGGCAGACCAATTCGGCAGTAATGAGTACCTGTGATTTACTCAAATCTAGGATGCGGCCTGCTACGTCTGAAAATATAGCAATACCGTAGTCGCCGGTGGTAACTGGCTCCCGGCAGGAATAGACAATGGTATAAAATTGCTCGGGGTGGAGCCCGAGGCTCAGGCGCAGCGAAGGGGCCATCATCGGTATAACTGAATCGAAATCACTAAGACGACCTAAAAAAGTTTCATCAGATTGGGCAATCATGTTTCGACAAGGATCTTCGGGGAAAAAATCGCCTTGATAAATGGAGAGTAAACCATCGAATTTGGAAACACCAATGAAGGTAAAAACATCTGCGGTGTTGATGCTGAAAGTATAAGTGTCGTAATAGCGGAGACCCGCGCTGAGTGGTGGAGCAACTTCCTGGTAGCAACTATAAAAACCAGGATTAAAGGTGGCATCATCGGTGCTGAGTGTCCCGTTGAGTTGCTGCATATCTTCCAGCTGGGTGGCATCACTGGTCGCAGGAGGGCAGATCAGGCTGGGGGCGGTTTTGTCCTCGGCGTTAATTTCGCCCCAGCAACTGAAGACGACCAGGCCAGCTTCGATAATATTGATGGTATAAGTATGGTTGCCACAACCCGTTAGCACATCAGTGCCGTTGTTGTCGATGTCAACAACAATTTCGGAGGAGATGGGATATGTTCCTGCAAGTACCATACTGGGCGTGATGGTTCGGCTACAGGTTCCGTCTAAGGTAATGTTAATATTAGCCAGGCAGGATAAATCCGGCGGCATACTGGCGGCCCGTAATAAACCGGGTGCACAACAATACAACAAAATAAAGAGGAACCCTCCAGCCAACTGATTTGCCGGAGAACGAAAGGTAGAGCGCCTGCTCTTGCATCCAGGGATTTTTCATAAATCGTCTTTTTGAGATTAACCCAATGGTCTTCTTGGGAAGGAATGACCATTGTCGAACGTACTACTACTACTCGATAAGACGATACTTGTGAAGGTATTTCAAGCTATCCCCTCTGCAACTGGTGAACAGCGCATTCAACCCCTTTTAAGGGAAAGAGATCAATTGTTTTGAAATTGGATGTACGTTGCGGTAAGGTAAGCAGATTTACCTGTACAGCAAACATATGTATTTATTTAAATTAGTTGTAGTAATTGTTTAAAATCTGATCGCTTTCTTAGTGGTACCTAAAATATTTCTATTTTTGCGGCGCCTCCAGGCAAAGCCGCATAATTCAAAGAATCATTCGGAAAATTATCGAATAAACTAACAAATATGCCTTACCTTTTTACTTCAGAGTCTGTTTCTGAAGGACACCCAGATAAAGTATCCGACCAAATTTCTGATGCTTTAGTTGATCACTTTATCGCCTTTGATCCCCAGTCGAAAGTGGCATGTGAAACCTTGGTAACTACTGGTCAGGTATTTCTGGCCGGGGAGGTGAAGTCCAGTGTTTATCTGGATGTTCAAAAAATTGCCCGGGATGTCATCCAACGGATTGGCTACAACAAGTCGGAATACATGTTCGACGCCAACAGCTGCGGGGTATTGTCGGCTATTCACGAGCAATCACCAGATATCAACCAGGGGGTAGAACGGAAAAACCCCGAAGAGCAAGGCGCTGGTGACCAGGGGATGATGTTTGGTTACGCGACCAACGAAACGGAAAACTACATGCCATTGGCACTGGATCTTTCTCACAAAATCCTGCAGGAACTGGCGGCTATTCGCAAAGCAGGCGAAGAGATGACCTATTTGCGGCCCGACAGCAAGTCGCAGGTTACCATTGAATACAGCGACACCCACCAACCCCAGCGAATCGACACCATTGTCGTGTCTACCCAACACGATCCTTTTGCCGAGGATGAGACGATGCTGGCACAGATCAAAAAGGATGTGATCGAGCTGGTCATTCCCCGGGTGAAAGCGCAGCTTAAGCCTGCTTTACAGGCCCTGTTCAACAGCCAGATTACCTACCATGTCAACCCTACCGGTAAGTTTGTCATTGGTGGCCCGCACGGAGACACCGGCCTTACCGGCCGCAAGATTATTGTAGACACTTACGGCGGTAAAGGTGCCCATGGTGGTGGTGCGTTTTCGGGCAAAGATCCTTCTAAAGTCGATCGTTCAGCGGCTTATGCCACCCGACACATTGCTAAAAATCTGGTTGCTGCTGGTGTTTGCAGTGAGGTGTTGGTGCAGGTGTCTTACGCCATTGGTGTAGCCAAACCGACCAACATATATATCAATACCTACGGGACGGCAAAAGTTGGTAAGAGCGATAGCGCTATTGCTGATGCGGTAGCCCTCCTCTTTGACATGCGTCCCTACGCAATCGAACAGCGCCTGAAACTGCGCAATCCCATCTACAGTGATACCGCGGCTTATGGCCACATGGGACGCGACTCAGAAATAAAGATGGTGACTTTAACCAATGGTTCAGGAGAAGTGAAAACGATGGAGGTGGAAACCTTTACCTGGGAGAAGTTGGATCATGTAGACCAGGTGAAAGCTGCTTTCGGCTTGTAGGTTCAGCGTGCCACGGTTTCAAATAAAATTAAAAAGGCAAAGACGGTGCGCCATTCCGTTTTTGCCTTTTTTCTATTTAGCCAACTCAATTCCTGTCGGAAAGCTTGTCACTTGCTTTTATTGAAGAATTATCTTGCGCACTTGCTGTCCGGTGGCGTTGACCATGCGCAGCAAGTATACTCCGCGGGGTAAGTCGTGGGTATTAATCAGGGTATTATTACTGCCTGGCTGTAATTGGAGCTCCTGGATCCAGAACGGTTGGCCCAACTGGTTGTAGCCTTCCAGGCGACCTTCCCAGGGCTGGCTCATTTCCCATTCCAGGCGGAGGTCTTGCCCCGCCACAAGTGGCTGCGGCATAATGCGCCACTGCGTCAGTTCACGGATAAATTGAGTGCCTACAACCGGAGCAGTGGTGATAAAGCTCTGCCGTTCGGAAAAAGCGGTACAGGTGTGGTAACCATTGAAGGCCCGCACCCGCCAAAAATAAGTACGGTCGTTTGATAGGGTATCCGTCGTCAAACTATTGGTATGGGTAAGGTAATTATCCGTTAAGGCAGGCGGAAAACTGTTGAGTCGGCTGACTTGCACCAGATAGCCCGTAGCCTGGGGCACGGCTTCCCACGAGAGCAAAGGCTCGGAGTTGTCCACGGTTGCTCCATCCAGTGGTAATGTCAGGTTGGCGGTTTCGGTAGTAGGCGGTAAAGCCGGAGCAGCGGACAGCCAATTGGCCCGGCGCGCCAGCAAAAATGCCCGCATAGCTTCCTGTTGCTGGGGGCTGAATTGATTCTGACACGCGTCGTTGGCGTAATTCATGATCAACGAGCCATTCGATTGGAAGGCCACGTCGGCCGGATCGTGCTGGACCACGGCACTGACGCCCGTTCCATTACACGTCCAGCGGCTGGCGAGGTAATCGGGGGTAGTGTCACAGAAGCCGTCGGCGGCGAAGGAGCAATTGCTGCCGTCGGTGCGCTCCACATAAACCGTATCGATGATCAGTGTATCCAGGATGAGGGTGTCCTGAAAAAAGGTGTAGTCCGCCGTGACGCGCTCGGGAGCAGCATCGGCGAAATTAGGCGGATCGGTATCGTCCCAATTGATGCCGCCTTCCCAGCCAAAGAAAGGGTGGGGGAGGCTGAGTCCGTGACCCACTTCGTGAGACCAGGTGATGTCATTGGCACTCGAACAACTGATCGCATTGGCAATACCTGCGTAAGGCAGGTTGTACCCACAATTGCCCGCCGGATCACTGACGAAGTACGTATTCAGCGTATTAGGTACATTATAGGTGAACATCATATCGGCACCTTCCAAAACCGTTGTGTGGCGGTAGTAGCCACTGTTGTTGTGATACAACACATCACCCGCCAGGAAAAACTGGATGCCAGCCGGGGCAAACGATTCGTTGAGCTTGCAAAAAGCATCCAGGAGCGTATTTTTCGAGTAATAAGCGGCGCCTTCGTCCGTACCCAACAGGTGTACGGTCATGGCAACGTAGAGGGTCGTATCACCACCCTTGCGAAAACTTTCCGGCGATTGTTGAAATTGTTGCAGCCATTTGGAGCGGCCCTGATTGGAACCACAGAAATCTGCCGGTACCAGGCTTTCCTGTCCGGATAAAAACACCCCGCCTAAACAGAGGATAAAGAGCAATGTAACTTTGTACATAGGATAGGGGATTGATGGTTCGATTAGTTAAGTAGGAACTTCTCCACGGCCATCCGGTCATGGAGTTGCAAGCGCAGCAGGTACAAGCCGGTGGGTAGTTGAAGCGTGGATATGGGGATGCGTTGGCTACCCGTAATGGCCTGGAAGGATTGTGTTTGTAGCACTTGCCCTTGCAGGTTCAACACTTGCCAAACGGCCGGACCTGAAGAGCGGCTTTCCAGCTCCAGAAAGACTTGGCCACTGCCACTGGGATTGGGCGTGACCCGCAACTGCTCGCCAGCCAAAAGGTCCTGGCTGGCCGTGACATTCCCGGTATCAAAATTGGCGGGTCGGGTAAATGAACCACAAGTATTATAGGCATTGAAAGGGAATATCCGCCAGAAGAAAGTTTCAGCCGACAATAAATTCGTAAAAGTCAAAGCCGGCTCATCCACAATGAACTCGTTGAAGACAATACTGAAAATAGAGAAAGGATTCACCTGAACGAGGTAGTGTGTGGCATTGGGGACCGGTTGCCAGGCGAGGCGTACCGATGATCCTTCAATGAGTGCAGCTGGGGCCGGGGAAAGCACCGTGATGTTTTCCGTCTCAGGAATAACCAGACTGCCAGCTGCGGGAGCTACCGTGAGCAGATTGGGCCGTTCTTCCAGGATGTTGGCCTGCATCGCAGCGATTTGATCCAGTGAAAAGCGGTTTTTACAACCCGAATTCGAATACGACATAAACAAGGTGCCGTCAGACACAAAATCCTCCCCATTGGGGTCTTGTTGTACAACATTGGATGTTCCGGTTACATTACAACTCCATCGATAGCTCAGGTAATCGGGCGGCGTATCGCAAAAGCCGTCTCCGGCATTGTTGCAGTTGCTGCCATCGAGTTTTTCAACTTGCCAGCCGTTCACGAAATCCGGCGCAGGTTGATCAGGGGTTATATTTTCGTCTTCCCAGCCGTAAAATGGATGCGGTAGCGAAAGAAAATGCCCCACTTCGTGGGCCCAGGTGTGGTCATTGGGTTGGGTACAGCTTTTAGACAGGGCAATGCCGTCTACTCCAGGAAAAAAATAGCCGCAGTTGCCAGCGGGATCCTGGACAATGTAACAATTAATCGCGTTGGGAAAATTATGCTCGGTCATCATATCGTACCCGCCGTCAAAATCATGTTCGTAGTAGGTCGAGTTGTCGATGTAGTGGATCGGATTAGCCAGGAAGAACTGGATATTGGCATCCGCGAAATCATTGTTCAAGGTGCAAAAGGAACGCATGACGGTCAGTTTGCTCATGTACCCCACGCCATCATCGTTACCCACCACGTGGATTTGCAGGGGCACGTAAAGGGTTTCATCGTTGCGGGGCGAACCGCTGGGGCGCGCCTGGAAGTCCCTCAACCACGATGAAATACCCAGTTGGGTACCACAGGGAGACAATTCCTGGGCGTAGCTATTGGATGCCAAAACCACCAAAACAAAAAAGAGCAGGTAAGTAAGCTTTTTCATACGAGTGTATTCAGGAGAAAAGAAAAAAGTCAATCGCCCGAGGCACGAACGATTGACTTTTGTTTAGGATAAATTGTGTTTTCGTCAGAGCTGCTAGAAGCGGCTAATTCATTCTCTTCTATTGGGCAATCACCACTTTCTGTGCCAGTCGACCTTGCTGCGTGAGGATTTGTAACACGTATACGCCGCTGCTCAATTGGCCGATAGGTAAATCGACGAGTTGGTTGCCTGCACCAAAGCTGTATTCCCGTGCCACACCAGTAGGGCGGCCCGTGATGTCGAGCATCTGGATTTGCCCCACGAATGCCTCCGCTGAAGTCAGGTTGATCTGCACATTTGACTGTCCGACAACGGGATTGGGAGAAACCTGGAAGGATTCCACGAAAGCGAGTTCCTGGCTGGCCACTACACCACCCGTCGTGAAACTATTGACAGTGGTAGATGCTATACAGGTAGAGTGGGCGTTAAAAGGCCGCACCCGCCAGTAATATCGTTTTCCTGCTTCCAGGCCATTGATCACCTTGGTGGTTCCGTAAACGACTATTCGGATAGGATCAATGGTAAAAGAAGATACCCGGGAAACCTCCAGTAAATAGGCGTTGGCATTGGCTACCCCCGTCCACTCCAGGTTAACGGCGTTGAAATTAGGCGTAATTTCATTACCTATCGGGGAAACCAGGGTAGGCGAGTCGTTAATTGCTGCGTAGGCAGGTACGGGGTCAAGGCGGAGGGTGTTTCGGCTAAAAGAGTTGAGATCAGCCAGGACTAGACTGGTCTGCTGATTGGTGAATAAATAGTCGCTATCAGGGCAGCTCAGGAAATAACTCATGTAGTTTTGCTCCTGCGGGTCGATAGGGTTGCCCTGGGGATCGAGTACGTTCAGGGTGAAATTACAGCCGTTCCAACCAAGTCCGTTGTTGTAGTCGGCGGGGGTGTCGCAGACGCGGTCACCAGCTGTCTCACAATTGGTACCGTTGGCACGTTCGGTCGCGTTGCCGAGCGGACTGTTAACCGGGGCATTGACGTTTTGGGTGTTATAGGGTGCTGTTTCCCAACCGCTAAAAGTGTGGTCCAGCGAAAAATAATGCCCTATTTCGTGGCTCAAAGTAGCATCATCTTTACCAATATAGTCTTTCGTGATCACGATCCAGTCACGTTGAGGGCTGTAGTAAGCTAACGTTACTCCTCCTTCACCACCACCGTCTGTATCAGCATTTTCAACAATGTATACATTGAGGGCTCGTGGATCCTTTTGAAAAGACATGATGCTATTCTGGGTAGCAGAATGATTCTCGTAAAAGGTCGTATTGCTGATGAGGTTGTAAGTACCATCCGCCAGGAAAAACTGAATTTCGTAAGACGCAAAATCTTCGTTGAGTTCACACAATTGATCCAGGATATTGTTTTCATTCAGGCGACCCGATCCATCATTTCTGCTACCGATATGGAATTTGATGGGCACGTAGGAGATGTTTCTGGCCGACACCGCGCCGGTTGCCACCGTGCGTAGGTTAGCCGTCAACCGCGCTGCCATAAAGTCATAGCCTTCAATTCGGGAATCGGTTCCGCATACACCTGTTTGAGGCCTTTGCGCTTGAGCAGTTGCAAAAAGCAGCAATGCCAGCGATAATAATAACATTTGACGCATGGTCGATGAATTTTCAGTTGATATAAATGATCGCAAAAATACTTAATTACTGTCTAAAGTGTTGTTAGTATAACATCAATTCTTTGGTCGGTGGTTGAACAAAGCACGAAAAAAACACTAACTTTGCCGCGCAAACAACATAAAATTAGTTGTTCGTATTATTTTTAGCCAAAAAACCAATCCATTTAACATGAGTAAAGTAACCGTCATTGGTGCTGGTAATGTGGGAGCCACCTGCGCTAACGTCCTTGCCCACAAAGACCTTGTGAAAGAAATCGTTCTTCTCGACCTCGTAGGTGATCTGGCTCGCGGCAAAGCGCTCGATACCTGGCAACAGGCCCCGATTGACTATTACAGCACCCAAATTACGGGTACGGATAATTACGCGGATACTGCCAATTCAGATATTGTCGTGATTACGGCAGGTATTCCCCGCAAACCGGGAATGAGCCGGGATGATTTGATTTCCACCAACGCTAAAATCGTTAGCTCGGTCACCAAATCCATCATGCAGCACTCGGCCAACCCGATCATTATTGTCGTTTCCAACCCCCTGGACGTCATGACCTATGCCGCCCACGAAGCTTCGGGCCTGGATCGCAGCCGCGTTTTCGGAATGGCAGGCATCCTGGATACCGCCCGCTACCGCGCCTTTTTGGCTACCGCACTCGATGTGTCTCCCAAAGACATTCAAGCCTTGTTGTTGGGTGGCCATGGCGACACCATGGTGCCCCTGCCCCGCTACACCACGGTTGCGGGAATTCCCGTTACGGATATGATCGATGATGCAACCCTCGATGCAATCGTGGAACGGACCAAAGCTGGTGGCGGAGAGCTGGTCAAGCTGATGGGCACTTCAGCCTGGTATGCACCGGGCGCTGCTGCCGCGCAAATGGTAGAAGCCATTGTTCGCGACGAAAAGCGCATCTTTCCTTGTTGTACCCTCTTGCAGGGGGAATATGGCCAGGACAAGGTCTATTTGGGTGTTCCGGTGAAATTGGGTAAAAATGGCATCGAACAACTGATCCAGGTAAAACTCAACAAAGAAGAGCAAGCCCTGCTCGACGATTCTTCTATGCACGTGCGCGCCGTAATGGAGGTGTACGACAGCATGAACTAAAGGATAAGAAATTTTATTCGGTGAAGTACCGGGACAGCCAGCAGTGCGCCTGTCCCGGTATTTTTTGTGCGCCCAGCATGGGCGCAGACTCGGCGGTGCAAGTCCGCTATACGCTTGGCAGCGAGGAGTATTAGCCAATAGCAAGGGTGTCCATCGTGAGTTGGAATCTGAAGGAAGCTGGCGGCAA
>Ga0213861_10005149_pt1 | contig 10541 bp, 12 predicted proteins | sample PICome_4_FD_160110 | JGI IMG/M metagenome (GOLD analysis project Ga0213861, IMG submission 160110) | Coastal seawater microbial communities near Pivers Island, North Carolina, United States - PICO131 | ecosystem: Environmental > Aquatic > Marine > Coastal | place: USA: North Carolina...
GCAAGTGGTGATGTTCTTCCTTGTTGTATAGGCGATTGGACAAAGCCATTAGGAAATATAAACAAACAAAGTTTTGATGAAATATGGCAAGGAGACAATATTAATAAAATAAGAAAGTCACTTGCAGATGATAAAAAAGTGCCAGAGTGTAGTGGTTGCTATCGTAGGGAAAATGAAAGTGGTTTTAGTTTAAGGCATGATGCAATACACAAGTTTCATGACGTAACTAAAGACATGGTTCTTGATACACAGGAAGATGGATCAAGTCCTAGTGCTAAGCCTATATATTGGGATATTAGATTTAGTAATATATGTAACATGCGTTGTAAGATGTGTGGACATTTTAGTAGCAGTAAGTGGTATGCAGATGCTAAGAAGTTAGCAAGCGAAGACATACATAATTATAGCACTGATAAAGATCAAGCCATAATACATGGAGTAGAAGATAGTGCGAAGTTACTAAACAGGTTAGAAGAGTATTTGCCTTATGTACAAGAGTTATACTTTGCAGGCGGTGAACCACTGTTTATGGAAGAACATTATACTATATTAAATAAACTTATTGATATGGAACTAACGGATGTGTTTATTCGTTATAGTTCTAATCTTAGTATAATGAAATATAAAAGCACAAACGTAGTAGACTTATGGAAACACTTTAGTAATGTATACTGTGCAGGCAGTATTGATACATATGGTGCTCGTGCAGAGAATATAAGAAAAGATACAGTATGGTCCGAGATAGAAGATAATATGAGACTAATAAAAACAACAGCACCTAAAGTTTGGGTAGGTATTAGTCCTACGATACAAATTATGAATGCATATACAATATGCGATTTAAATGAACAATGGATTACTAACGGTTGGGTAAATCGTTGGACTATGTATTGGAACATTTTATCTAATCCTAGTTTTTATAATATACAACACTTACCAGATCATATGAAAGAAGAGCTTATAGAAATATGGACTAAGCATTTAAAGTGGCTTCATATTAAAAAAGATAGTCCAGTACATCATACAGTCAATGCCGCTATTAATTGGATGCGTAGTGGAAAACATAATCCAGAAGAACTAATTAAAATGTGTGAACACACTAAGCGACTTGATAAGTTACGTAACGAAGATACACGTGCAGTTTTTCCTGAACTTAATTATATATGGGAAAACTATTGGGAATGATACCACGCATAGAACAAAACGAGCATTGGAAAGATCCACTTATACCTGAACTACTTGGTACAAGATATAACCTAACACAAAGAGATAATGGTGTCTACATACATTGGTGCGAGGTTAATAAAGATCCATATAGCCACGACGCTATACAAGGTAACATACTGCCGTTTATTCCTACTAAAGTAATAAACGACTTACGCACAGACAATGCACGTATTGTCTTTAGTACATGGGAAGAAAGTACTAACCCAGAAGACGATTATCCAATAGAACATTGTATTGACTTTGATTTAGTATTGGAAAAGTTTTGTGCTGACAATAACATTCCATGTCGCAATGTTGTGTGGGTTAGTGGAGATTTAAAAGTACAACAAAGGCAAAAAAGTAAACATATTAAAGCATATGGATTTACATGCTATGGGCATGATATACTACGACACGTAGAAACTGAGATAGACAAGACACAATGGAACTTGCAACCAATTACTAAACGAACGTTTGAAAGAGACTTTATATGTCTACAACGTTATATGAAGCCAGGTAGAATATACTGGAGCTTATTATTGTATAGAAATAACTTTATAAATACACAGTATGTTAGCATTGCTGACAGAATAGAAGGCTGGAGTTTTTTAGACAAAGCAAAAGCATTCTATAAATCATCCCATTGGGATCATATGTCTACTACACTAACAGACAAAGACATGTGGCATGACTTAGCAGATTTAGGACTCAAGGTTCCACTAACAGTAGATGTGCAAGATCACAATAGCAATTGGTGTGCAGGTTGGGATACTACATTAAGCAGTTTAGAATTTTATAATAAAAGTTTTGCAAGTGTAATAACAGAAACAGATATACAAAGTAATGGATTGTTTATTAGTGAGGCTACTTTTAGATCTTTTGTATATCAGCAACCTTGTGTATGGGTAGCCCAAGCAGGCATTGTTAAGCAATTAAACGATTGGGGTTTTAAAACATGGGACTGGTTAGCAAGTGAAGAATATGATAATGAGCCATTAATGATAAACAGACTTAATATGTGCATGGACAGTCTTAAAAAAATGATTTCTGTAAGTAGAGATAAAAAAGTTTTAGAACGTATACATGAACAAAATATATATAACTGGAATCATTTACAAAATAAATTTGTGGATGACCAAAGAAATAGATTTAGTAAGTTGCTAAATGATATTGCAAATAAACATAGGAGTAAATGATGATTTTATTAACAGGTGCAAATGGATTTATAGGAAAGTATTTGCGTAATAGTATAAACTGTATTACAGTTGACTATGAAAACTGTGACTTCAATGGAGATTTAAATGATTGGAATTTTGTTCAAAGTTTACCAGATGTTGATACAGTAATACATTTGGCAGCATTTAATAGTACAAAGAATTTTTATAGTACACCTTTTAGTGTAATAGATAGTATTATAACTCCTACAATGAATTTATTAAAGCGTTACTCTAATACTCATTTTGTGTATGCAGGAAGTAGCGAAGGATATGCTGGTACTGTAAATTTAGGTTGGGCTGAACCTCCTACACCAGAGAGTGTTCCGCTAGCAATTGAAGATATAACTAATCCACGTTGGAGTTATGCTAGTGGTAAGATAGCAATGGAGAGTGCAGTAATTAGTAATAGTGTACAAAATGGAAACACATATACTATTATTCGTTTTCATAATATATACGGCCCAGGACAAAAGAATCATTTTATTCCAGAGTTTGTAGATAGAATACGCAATGAAGATTTTGTTTTGTATGGACATGATAACACTCGTAGCTTCTGTTATATTACTGATGCAGTAGAATTAATAAAAAATATATATAATACTAAAAATGAAATTATTAATATTGGATCACCCGACGAGAATAAAATAATAGATGTAGCTCGTGTTATTATGTCACAACTAGAACTAGATGATAAAAAACTAGAACTGCATCCAGATCCACCAGGTAGTACACGAAGAAGACTACCCGACTTAACTAAACTGAACAGTCTTGTTCCTGACTTTCAGTATACAACATTAGAAGAAGGAATAAGGAGAATATTAGATGGTATTAAAAGTTAGCGACAACATGGTTGGCCAAAAGGCATTGGCAATAGGAGATATGACAAACGGCACGCCAAGCCTTGTAATGATTATTTGTAACCACTGTCCTTATGTATTATTTAGAATGCAAGCAATATCACAGTTAGTTAAAGATTATAATGACAGAGTATATTGTATCGCAGTAAACAGCAACGATAGTAGCAAGTACGAAGAAGATGCACCAGAGCTTATGCCAGAGTTTAAAAACAAATATAGCCTTACATGTGATTATATATTTGACGAAGACCAAAGCATAGCAAAGTCATATGGTGCGGTATGTACTCCGGAGTTTTATGTAGTTGACGGCGAAGGTATTATAGTGTATCATGGCGAACTAGATGCAAGTCATACAAGCAATGACTTAATGCCCACAGGCAGTAGTTTACGTCATGCATTAGATTTAACTCTTGCTGGAAAAGAAATTACATGGGATGTAAATCCAAGTTTTGGTTGTAGTGTAAAATGGAAAGCATAATGGAAAGACAAAGCCGTAAGTATAAAAATGATTATAGAGATTTGAGTTATCGTTGGCAAGACGAACTTAAATCTATAGACAACGAAGAATGGAAAAAAGAAATTGCATACAACTGTAGTCCATTTACTGTTACGCAATTGCCAGCAGTTTTAGATTTAATAGATACAGTTGAAGATATTATATTAAATGACATACCAGGAGACTTTGTAGAATGCGGAGTCTTTATGGGCGGCAGTTGTATGATCATAGCTGAGGTTTTAAAACATTATAATGTTAATCGTACTATATGGCTTTTCGATACATTTGATGGAGTACCTATGCCGAGTGAACATGATGTTACTCATGAAGGCGAAAGTTTAAAGGATTGGTATAAGAATAAAAAATTAGATACTAATAATAAAAGCACATGGTGTTATTCTGCATTAGATGATATAAAAGAAAACTTTGCAGAATGTAATTATAAAGGTGATACAAAATTTATAATAGGCAAAGTAGAAGATACTATACCTAATAATGCTCCTGATAACATTTCTCTTTTAAGAATAGATGTTGATCTTGCAGAGTCAACAAGACATGTATTAGATCATTTGTATCCAATACTAGTTACAAACGGGCATTTAATTTTAGATGACTATGGACATTTTCCTGCTGTTAAAGAAACAGTAGATGATTATTTTAAAAATGATCCTAAGACATTACAAGAAATTACATATACAGTTAGGCATATAATAAAATGAAAATAGGATTAATAGGATTAGGTGTTGTAGGCAAAGCCTGTAAAGAAGGCTTTGAACATTGTGGCTACAATGTAGTTGCACACGACATAGCACTTGATACAAAAATAGAAGATGTATTAGAAACTGAGATTACATATCTATGTGTGCCTACACCTACTAACGATGCTGGTGAATGTGATACAAGTATTGTAGAAAGTGTTGTTGCTGAATTGCGACAAGCAAACTATGAAGGCGTAATAGGTATCAAGTCAACTGTTGAGCCTGGAACAACAGCAAGGTTAATAAAACAGTACGATGATAAAATTGTATTTGTTCCTGAGTTTCTTAAAGAACGTAGTGCAGAATATGATTTTATATTTGACCACAGACTGTTATTAGTAGGAACAGAAAACGTAAACTATTATTATCTAGTACAGCGTTCACATGGTAAGTTACCAGATGACATAATGAGAGTGCCACCAACAGAAGCAGAACTAATGAAATACTATCACAACACATTCAATGCATTACGTGTAGTATTTGCAAATGTAATGTTTGAGATAAGTGATAAACTTAATGTGTCATATGATACAGTGAAAGAAGCATTTTTAAAGAACAGCGATTTACCTGATGAGTACCTTGATGTTAAACCTGAACTGCGAGGATACGGTGGTGCTTGTTTACCTAAAGATGTTTTAGCAATGAACAACGCATGTAAAAAATTAGGAATACCAAACAAGTTGTTTGAGTATATTGATAAAGAAAATAAACTATTTAAGAAAACAGTATTCAAAGGAATGAGACTATAGTGAGTTATTTAGAAGACAATAAAGAAAATGTATATTTTAATAATGATGCTAATCTGTTTTGGGGAGTCATAGAACATTTTAGACACAGTGATAATAACCGTCTTTGTATCGATATTGGCACATTTTATGGAGGCTATGCAGAGAGATATGTATCTTTATTTGAAAACGTAGTTTGTTTTGAAGCTAATTATTATATTGAAAAAGATTTAAGAAATAGAATGGCTAAAACAAAACATGATAATTATAAAATTTATATGAATGGACTAGGCAAACCCGAAGACCATAACACTGAAAAGTTGTTCTATGCAGTTACTTGGGCGCCTCCTCACAATACACGTTGGAGTGGCATCAGCAGTTACAAAAGCGATCACTTCACAAACTGGCCCGAGAAAGAAGTGAACATAACTGAAATTACTACTACGGTTAGGACATTAGATAGCTATAACCTAGCACCTAGTTTTATTAAAATGGATGTAGAGAATTCAGAATCAGATGTTATTATGGGCGGCATAGAAACTATATCAAAGCATAAACCCACATTACAAGTAGAAGGCAAAGGAAGTATGGAATTAATAAAAAGTTTAGGATATCGTTTAGTAGCTCAACGAAAATGTCATGGTGCACTACAGGATAATATATATGTATATGGATAAATGTAAAATACTTACTGCAGATTTATTTGAAGATAAAAGAGGATCTATCCTTAGTTTTTATCCTGACAAAAATATTGTAGAATATAATTTAATGATTACTAAAAAGGGTGATGCTCGCGGACATCACTATCATCCACACTTTGATGAGTATATGATTGTAGTAGACGGAGAATGTTTGTTTAAAGAGTATAGCGATAGTATACACGAAATAGTGTTAACTGAGGGCGACAGTATACATATACCTAGCGGAGTAGCACACACATTTGTAGCATTAACAGACTTTAAGTTTGTTAGTATGCTTACAAAAAGATGGCATGATAGCAACCCTCCAATAGTAAAGGTAGATGAATATGGCAAACCCATTTGATACAGTACACGAGTTTGAAAGAGTAGTTGCAGATTATTCTGGTGCACCATATAGTATAGCAACTGATTGTTGTAGCCATGCTATATTCCTAAGTGCAATATACTACAAACAAAAATATGGAGCATGCACAGTAACAATGCCTAAGAACACATATGTAAGTGCACCTATGCAAATGATACATGCTGGATTTGATGTTGAGTTTATAGACAAGCAATGGTCTGGAGTATATCCAATTGAGCCAACAAATATTGTAGATGGCGCTCCTAGGTTTACATATAATATGTATATGAAAGGAACTTATCATTGTTTAAGTTTTCAATTTAAGAAAATATTAAGCACAGGCAGAGGTGGAATGATACTAACAGACGACGAAGAGTTTTATGAGTGGGCTCAGCGAGCAGTACATGATGGAAGAGATATGAGTATACCATACGAAGAAGATACGGTTACTATGCTAGGTTATCATATGTTTATGACTCCTGAAGCTGCCCAAATTGGATTAGATAAAATGAAAACAATGCCACGCATTAATAACGATGTAGCAACTAACAACACGTATCCTGATATTAGTTACATAAAAGGTTTCAAATGAAAATACATTTTAAAAGTGGAGTAGTAGAAATAGAATTACTAGACAACAAGTTTGTTAAGCAATGGCATGACACTATTAGTAAACTACAACCTATAGAGACTTGGAATGAAAATCTATTCCCTCAAGTTACGATGCCACAAGAAGAAGTAGATGCTATTAGAAAAAAGTATAGTACAAAGTTTGATCGTCATGTAGACGAATTAAAAGAAAAATATAATCTAGTCTTTCCAGGAAAGATGGGAATACATAAAGTAAGCCAGGCTAGATTAAATCAATTACACTTGTGGGTAACACACGGTGCATTTACAAAAACTAATTGGGAATTACCAAACGCTACTGTGGAAGATATCAATAACAGTAAATGGAACCATTGGAAGGACTATAACTATCTTGCTGACCATACTCCAGAGTTTGAGATAAACAACAACGACATACAAGACGTTACAAGAATACTATTTGAAATGAATTGCGATATACATTGGTATGAAGAAACAATAACAAGCCCACGCATTGAACAATTAGAAAAATGGGGTTATAATTATAACGACGGTAAGCATATTATACAACGATACACCAGTGGATTGGATACAGCATTTGATGTATTTGATATACCAAACGAGTATAGAAAGCTATGTACATATAACACATCACCAGACTTGTGGTTACCATTTGCAGTTCTAGGAAAAGAATATTATACGTGTTGGGTTAATATGGATAACCCTAGCCAGTTTGATATAACAAACATTGATAAAACATATTGTCCAGGTTGGGAATTACAACCTAATGCGTTTACTAATAAAGTATTAGCACATGATGAGTTTCAATATTGGTTAACACAGCACGGCGTGCCAACGGATGCATTTTGTATTGCTAAGATGCCATTAGGAAAATGTATTAATAAAGAACAATTAAATTTTGATCAAATATTATCAGAGCCAGTACAACATGTTGAATGGTAAGAAAAACATTGTAATAGTAACGCCTGCTAGAAGCGGAAGTAGTTGGCTAGTCAGTTCGTTTGGTAGAGAAAATTATAACGAGCAACCCCTTAGTCTAAGTGAAACAAACAATGATAAGAAACTAAGTTTACAACAAAGAATAGATATACTAAACTCTAATAAGCCTTTTGTTACAAAAGTGTTTACTGATGAAATGATTGACTTGGAATTATTAAAGGATAATGATGTTGAATTTATATGGTTGTATAGACGTAACCTTGTTGAACATTTTTTAAGCAATGTACTTGCTTGGCGAACACAAGTGTTTAATTTACACCAGCACGAATGGTACTGGCCTCCTACAACACTTAATATAACAGATGATGATTTAAATATATATGAGAACATTGTTAAGTGTCAAAAGAAAGCATATAAAAAATACAAGGATTGGTTTACATATGAAATTGCATACGAGGATTTGTTTACTAACAATCCGTGGAATTTCAAATCAACAGACGACAAGACTGTTAAGTTAAATCATTATTCAGATGAATGGATTGCGTTAGCAACTAATAAACTACAAGAGAGAAATATAATATGAGACAAGTTAAAAAAATTACACAATGTCGTAGTTGTGGTGCAGACAATATGAACACTGTATTTGATATGGGAGATTTAAAAATTAATGCATTTGTAAACGAGCCTAATACAGATGTAGGAAGTGCACCACTTGTGCTTGTTCATTGTAACAAGTGTGACTTGACGCAACTAGATCATACTGTACGTGAACAAGAGCTTTATGAAAACTATTGGTACTTGTCAAGACTAAACAAAAAGATTGTTGACAACTTAGAAAGTATTACAGTAGATGCTACATACGAAGTAACATTAAACGATAATGATATTGTAGCTGACATTGGTGCAAACGATGGAACGCTATTAAGTTTTTATCCTAGTAATGTAACTAGAGTAGGAATAGACCCGGCACAAAATATACACAACGAACTAAAAAATAATTGTGATGTTATGATAGGAGATTTCTTTAATAAGAATAATTGGGTAGAGAAGTTAGGCAACAAGAAAGCAAAGATTATTACTACTATTGCTATGTTCTATGACTTAGATAATCCAAACGAGTTTGTACAAGATATTAAAAGTGTACTAGACGAAAGCGGAGTATGGGTGTGTCAGTTAATGACTGCAAGACCTATGTTAGATACAAATGACTTGGGTAATGTCATTCACGAGCATTTAGAATATTATTCTTATAAGGCATTAGTAAACTTATTAGAACGCAATGGGTTAGAGATATATCAAGTGCGTGAGAATGATATTAATGGTGGAAGTTATCAACTATACATTCAACACTATAACGATGGAAGTTGCAAGTATGAGGAAGACTGTTCAACAATACGATATACTACATGGAAATCAAACATTGATAAGAACAGAGATGATACTATGAACTTTTTACGTACAGAAGTATCTAACGGAAAGAAAGTTTATATTATGGGTGCTAGTACAAAAGGTAATACAATTATGCAATACTATGGACTAGATAGTAATGTAATCAACGGTGCAGCTGAGATACATCCAGATAAGATTGGTAAATATTTAGTAGGAAGCAGCATTCCTATTGTGCATGAAGATGATGCAAAGAAAGATGCAGATTATTTTCTAGTGTTCCCATTTCACTTTAAGGAACTCTTTGTAAATAAAATTATGAAAGACTGGATAGCAGATGGAGGCAAACTAATATTCTGCACACCAAAATTTGAGGTTATTGGATGACACGTTACATGAAAATAGTATTAGTAACTGGTGGGTTTGATCCATTGCACAGTGGACACATACAATACTTTAACGAAGCTAAGAAGTTAGGCGAAAAACTAATTGTAGGCTTAAACTCAGATGAATGGTTAGAACGTAAGAAGGGTAAAGCATTTATGCCGTGGAACGAACGTCTTGCTATTATTAATAACTTACAAATGGTAGATGAAGTATTTACATTTATGGATGACGATGATACTGCTATTAATTTTATTAAACAAGTTAAAGCACATTATCCCAACGACCAACTAATCTTTGCTAATGGTGGAGATAGAACAGCAGACAATATACCTGAAATGATATTCAATGATGTTGAGTTTGTATTTGGTGTAGGTGGAACAGATAAAAAGAATTCAAGCAGTTGGTTGTTAGAAGAATGGAAGTCACCCAAGACTATTCGCAATTGGGGTTGGTATAGAGTATTAGATGAAAAGCCAGAATATAAAGTTAAAGAATTAATAATAGCACCAGGACAACGTTTAAGTATGCAACGCCATGAACACAGAGCTGAACATTGGTATATTCTCAAAGGCGAATGTTGTTTTAACACTATAAATGTTTCTTCTGATATAGAAGAATTGGGAATATATAAAGAACATCAGACAGTAATAATCAATAAAAACGAGTGGCATCAAGCATGTAATTATACAAATAACCCTTGTCATATACTAGAAGTACAATACGGTGAGTACTGTACAGAGTCTGATATAGAAAGGTATCCTAGATGAAAACTATAATATTTGACTTCGACGGAACACTAGCAGACTGTAAAGAGCTACATCAAATTGCATTTCGTAATGCAGTACAAGAGCTTTGTCCTGATGCAAAGTTTAACAATGAAGATATAGAAGGTAGACCAACACGTGAAAAGATACGTA
>Ga0213861_10005156_pt1 | contig 10536 bp, 9 predicted proteins | sample PICome_4_FD_160110 | JGI IMG/M metagenome (GOLD analysis project Ga0213861, IMG submission 160110) | Coastal seawater microbial communities near Pivers Island, North Carolina, United States - PICO131 | ecosystem: Environmental > Aquatic > Marine > Coastal | place: USA: North Carolina | collected...
CGAGCGTTGCGGCGTGCGGAACTCGGGTGCGAAAGTGGTGGTTGAGGGCTGCGGGTCGAACGGCTGCGAATACATGACCGGCGGTGTTGCGGTGATCCTTGGCGATATCGGTGCCAACTTCGGTGCGGGTATGACCGGTGGCATGGCCTATCTCTACGATCCCGAAGGCAAGGCGCAGGCGCTTATGAACCCTGAGAGCATTGTGACCTGCCCGGTGACGGTGGATCACTGGATCGACCAGTTGAAGGGCCTGATTGAGCGTCATGCCGAGGAAACCATGAGCCGCAAGGCGCAGGACATCCTGCAGCATTGGGACCTTGAACTGGGCAACTTCATGCAGGTCTGCCCGAAAGAGATGCTGGACAAGATCAGCCATCCGCTGGGCATCGAAAAGAAAGCGGTTCCTGCCGAATAAGGGCAGACTATAGCAAAATTCAGCGACCCGGCCCTGTGACCGGGTCGTTTGCGTTTTGGGGGATTGATTACGTATTGGCGACAAAAACGAGCCTCAATACGGCCAAATTGCCCCCCTATGCCGATCCCGACCCAGTACGGAGTTCGGGACATGGAAACACTGCAGAACTTTATCGCAGCGACGCTTGATGCGCCCTTCGATTTCAATGTGCGGTACTCCATTTTCTACCTGACCTGCACGGTTCTGATCGCCTTTGGCATCTGGAAATACCGGGGCAGTCCGGGCACGTTCACCTCGTGGCTGTTGCCGAAAGAGGTCTACCGGCACCGCTCCAACCTGCTGGATATCAAGCTGTTTTTCGCATCGCGCTTTTTCGCCGTATTGGGCGTGTTTGGTGCGGTGTTCTTTCCGACAACGGTCGCCTACGGGCTTCTGGCGCAATTCGGTGGTGCCGATTACGCGCCGCCTGAAACCACATGGATGCGCATCGCTGCCGTTACCCTGATCGTCGTGGTCGTCAGCGACTTCTGCAAATACTGGGCACACCGCGCGCATCATGAATGGCGCGCGCTTTGGCCGTTCCATGCGGTACATCATTCGGCGGATGTGCTGACGCCTTTGACGGTGCAGCGGGTTCATCCGCTGGAGCCAATGATCAATTCGCTGTTGATGACGCTTTTCGTCGGCATCGCGCAGGGTTTGGCGCTCTACTTCCTTGTTGGTGAGTTGAGCATGGTCACCATTGGTGGCGCCAACGCTGTCTATTTCCTGTTCCATACGCTCGGGTCGAACTTCCGTCACAGCCATATCTGGATCAGCTATGGCCGGGTGATGGAGCACATCCTGATCTCGCCTGCCCAGCACCAGATTCACCACTCGGTTGCCGTCAAACACCATGACAAAAACTACGGGTCGATCTTTGCGATCTGGGACTGGATGTTCGGCACGCTTTACGTTCCCGAAAGCTACGAGGACCTGACCTTTGGTGTGTCCGATGCCAAGGGCCAACGTCGCGAGCAACCCTATGAGACCCTTGGCGCTGCCTTGTTCAAACCGTTTGTGGAAAGCGCACAGAACATGCTTGGCATGGTGCGGAAGGGACGGCCAGCCGCAACCGAAAACGTGGGTACCGCACGCATGAGCCAAGGGTTTTCGCTTTGGCTTGATGCACTGCGGGCCGGGGCCGCGTTGACGGTGCTGTTCGGACATATGGCGCATACGCGCTTTACCGGCGGAGATTACCAGTTCCTGCGCGACTGGAACGTGGCCAGCGATGCGGTTGCCGTGTTCTTTGTCCTGTCGGGTGTGGTCATTGCCTATGCTGCGCAGCGCGACGGGACATTGGGACGCTATGCGTTCAACCGGATCACACGGATCATGTCGGTGTTGATCCCGGCTTTGATGCTGACGCTGGTCTTTGATGCGGTCGGCACAGCCAAGGATATGTCGGCCTATCAGGCGCCCTATTATCAGGACGTGCCGCTGGGCGAATTCTTCTGGCGCGGCCTGACGCTCACCAATCTTTGGACCGGAACCGGAGACTGGGTGCGCCTTGGCAGCAACGGTCCGATCTGGTCGCTGAGTTACGAGGTGGCGTTCTATCTGATCTTCGGCGCGGTGCTGTTCCTGAAAGGTGTTCAGCGCATCGCGGTCTTGCTGCTGCTGGTTCTTCTGGTGGGCGTGCCAGCCTTGGCGTTGCTGCCCGCGTGGTGGGTCGGCGTCTGGGTCTGGCGGCATGCGACGGTGCTGACCGATGGCCACAGGCGCGGTCGCGCTTGGGTGCTTGCAGTGGGAAGTGTTGTCGCGCTGGTGATGATGAAGATGTCATCGATCCCTGCCGATCTGGAAAGCTTTACCGCGCGCTTGCTTGCGCCGCATGACCACCACGCGATTCTTGTCTATTCCAACGAGGTGCTTTGGAACTCGGTGATCGCGCTGTGTCTCGCGCTGCATCTGGTGGGCGTGCGGTATCTGGCCGACACGTGGCCGGAACGTACCGAAGGGGGCATTGCCAAAACGGTGCGTTGGGTCGCGGGTGGCAGTTTCTCGCTCTACCTCGTGCACTACCCGACGCTGCATCTGCTAGATGCAACGCTGCCAGAAACCCTGCCGGCCTATAACCCCGTGTTCCTGCTGCTGACGCTGTCGATTTGTTTCGGCTTTGCCGTGCTCTTTGAACGTCCCATCCGCCAGTATCGCGCGGTTCTTGTCAGATTGTGGGAGCGTCTCGCACCGCATGTCCCAGTGATGAATCGGAGGTCCGTGTCATGAGCGGTTCAAGTTGCCAAGGCTGCAAGAACGCCCAGAACGGCGGGTGCGCCCGCGCCAAGGCAGGTCAGCCCATATTTCCAGTCTCGGTTCTGACGGGTGATCCGCAGCAGTCCACCCATCGCAAGGCCAAGACCGATCATGAGCGCCGGAAGGGCGATCGCGCCCCCCAGCGCGATTGAGAGCCAAGGCTCGATGAAGCCTGTCTGAACCAGAAGCCATAGCGTTAGCGCGGCAACAGCGGCCACGGCGCACAGACCGACGCCCTGCACCAAAGCTTGTTGTGCAAGCGTAAAGGCGGAGGCCAACCAAAGGCTGCATAGATAGAAGCCAAGAAGCGCGAGAACGAGAAGCATGCTCCGGGTCTTGTTCGATATCGGGCAAAGTAAACCAGTTTCACCAAGTTGCCATTCTGTGGCCCAGCTTGCACCGGATTCTGCGATTACCCGCGATGACGGACAAGACCAGAGGGGATGTTTTCTTGCATGGCAGTTGCGCCTAATGTGCCCGCGATGGCAGGCGGAAAACCCAAACCCACACCGCAACAGGGTCCTCGGCTGGACAAGCCGAAGTCCAAGCGGACGCGTGCCCGGAAGGAACCCGGCGTGGTCGACAAGATCCTCGCCCCGTATCGCTGGCTGGTGAAATGGGGTTTCCGCACGGGTCTGGCGCTGATCGTTCTGGTTTTGGGGATTGTTGGCCTCTTTGGCATTGTGAATCCTCCGACGACGCACACGATGTGGTCCGAGGGGCGCCGTTTGGGGGTGCCCGTGGATCAGGTCTGGGTCGATGCCGAGCAGATCGCACCAGTGATGTTCCGCTCTGCCGTGGCGGCGGAAGACGCAAATTTCTGTCTGCACTGGGGCTTTGATGTAGACGCCATTCAGGCCGCCATCGAAGCGGGCGGCGCGCGGGGTGCCTCGACGATTTCGCAGCAGGTCGTGAAGAACGTCTTTCTCTGGCAGGACCGGTCCTGGGTGCGCAAGGGCATGGAGGCGGTGCTGACGCCGGTTTCCGAGGCGATGTGGTCGAAGCGGCGTATTCTCGAGCTGTATCTGAACGTTGCCGAATTCGACGAGGGTGTGTTTGGCGTGCAGGCTGCCGCCAAGCATTATTTCGGCGTTGATGCGGCCGATCTCAGCCCGCTTCAGGCGGCGCGGCTGGCCGCGGTTCTGCCGTCGCCCAAGACACGATCCGCCTCGAACCCGAGCAATTTCGTAGACCGCCGCGCCCGTTCGATCCGGGGTGGGGCAGAGACCATCAATCAGGACGGTCGGGCCGCATGTTTCCAGAATTGAGCCTGCTTGGGTGAGACGAAAACCGCGCGTCGGGGATTAATCCGGTTCCGGCCCATTGTATTGCGGGGCGCTTCGCGGCAATTAGAAGGGACCGATCACCCAATTTTCGAGACTCGTTTCGCATGGCCAAACTCTATCATGTTCCGTTGTCGCCGTTCTGCCGCAAGGTTCGGCTGAGCCTTGCGGAAAAGAAGATCGAGTGCGAGTTGGTGGAAGAGAAATACTGGGAGAAAGACCCGGATTTCCTGCGCCGCAATCCCGCTGCGAAGGTGCCTGTTCTCAAGATCGATGGGCGGACGATGGCGGAAAGTGCGGCCATCTGCGAATATCTCGAAGAAAAATATCCCGAACCGCCGCTGATGCCCCGGTCGCTGGATGCGCGCTATGAAGTGCGGCGTCTGGTGGGTTGGTTCGACGACAAGTTCCACAACGAGGTTACGTCGAAGCTGCTTTATGAGAGGGTGAACAAGAAGGTCACCAAGCAGGGCTTTCCAGACAGCGCGAACGTCAAGTCGGGGGCCAAGGCGATCAAGTATCACCTCGATTACATGGCGTGGCTTCTGGATCATCGCCGCTGGCTTGCGGGGGATACCATGACGCTTGCCGATTTTGCCGCTGCCGCGCATCTGTCGTCGCTGGATTATATCCGGGACGTGGACTGGAACCGCAGCGCCGTGGTCAAGGATTGGTACGCCAAGATCAAATCGCGCCCGGCTTTCCGGTCGATTCTGGCCGATCAGGTTCCGGGCTTCCCGCAACCGCCGCATTATGCCGATCTGGATTTCTGAGGCGGACCCGATTTTTCGTCCGAAAAATCGGAACATGGGGACATGCATGGACCTCACGGCCCGACTGAAAGCGCAGGCGTTGGACGAAGGGTTCTCGGCCTGCCGCATCTGTCGCCCGTGGGACGTTTCGGAGGTTCCAGAGCGACTGCGCGCGTTTCTGGATGCAGGGTATCATGGGCAGATGGGTTGGCTGGCAGAGCGCGCGCATTGGCGCGGCGCGCCACAAGTGCTGTGGCCAGAGGCCCAGTCGGTCATCATGTTGGCCGAGAATTACGGGCCAGAGCATGATCCGTTGGACGTGCTGGAGCATCCCGAGCAGGCGGCCATCTCGGTCTATGCGCAGAACCGCGATTACCATGATGTGGTGAAAAAGCGGCTCAAGCGTTTGGCGCGCTGGCTGATCGCGGAAGGCGGAGGCGAGGTGAAGGTGTTTGTCGACACGGCACCCGTGCCGGAAAAGCCTTTGGGGCAGGCGGCGGGACTGGGCTGGCAAGGCAAGCACACGAACCTAGTGTCGCGCGAGTTGGGGTCTTGGTTCTTTATCGGGTCGGTGTTCACGACGCTCGATCTGACACCCGACGCGGCAGAGGTGGACCATTGCGGATCGTGTCGGGCCTGTCTGGATGTCTGCCCGACTGATGCGTTCCCAGCGCCGTATCAGTTGGACGCGCGGCGCTGCATCTCTTACCTCACGATCGAACATCACGGGCCGGTGGACGAAGACCTGCGCGGCCTGATGGGCAATCGGATATATGGTTGCGACGATTGTCTGGCGGTCTGTCCTTGGAACAAGTTTGCCAGCCTTGCATCTGAGGTGAAATACCACGCGCGGGAGGATCTGCTTGCGCCTGATCTGGCAGAGTTGGCGCGGCTGGACGATGCGGGATTTCGGGAGCGGTTTTCTGGCTCTCCGATCAAGCGGATCGGGCGCAATCGGTTTGTGCGCAACGTGCTCTATGCCATTGGCAATTCGGGGTCGCCACGCCTGCGGGCTGTCGCGCAAGCCTTGGTGGACGATCCCGACGAAACCGTGGCAGATGCGGCGCGCTGGGCCGTGATACGACTTGCGGATGTCGCAAACACGCGGGCTGGGGCTGGCGACTAGTCTAGGTCAGTCGCAGGAGGCGGGTTTATGGCAATTCTACTCGGTGTGGACACCGGGGGCACTTATACCGACGCGGTGTTGATGCGCGACGAAGACACGGTGATCGCCAGCGCCAAGGCGCTGACGACGCGGCAGGATCTGGCCATTGGTGTCAGCGAGGCGGTCAAGGCGGTGCTGGCGAAATCCCTTGTGTCTCCGGCGGAAATCGCCTTGGCGTCCCTGTCGACCACCTTGGCCACCAATGCGCTGGTCGAAGGTCAGGGCGCGCGGGTGGCGCTGATCTATATCGGGTTCTCTGAGCGCGATCTGGCGGCGCAGGGTCTGGCTGAGGCTTTGGCGGGTGACCCTGTGCTGGTGACGGCAGGCGGGCACAGCCATAGCGGGTCGGAAGTTGCACCTTTGGACGTGGCTCTGATCGCGGAGTGGGCGGCGGCGCAAGACGTATCGGCTTTTGCCATCGCGGCGCAGTTCGGCACGCGCAACCCGGCGCATGAGGTGGCGGCGCGCGACGCGGTGCGGGCGGCGACGGGGCGGCCGGTGACCTGTTCGCATGAATTGTCAGCAAAGCTTGGTGGGCCGAAGCGGGCGTTGACGGCTGTGCTGAACGCGCGGTTGATCGGGTTGACACATCGTTTGATCGGGCGGGCCGAGGGGGCGTTGCGAGACTTGGGGATCGATGCGCCGCTGATGGTGGTGCGCGGCGATGGGGCGCTCATGTCGGCGGCGCAAGCGCAGGAGCGACCCATCGAGACCATCCTGAGCGGGCCTGCCGCCTCGATCGTCGGCGCGCGTTGGCTGACGGGCGCGGATCAGGCGTTGGTGTCGGATATTGGTGGGACGACAACCGACATTGCCGTGCTGCGCAACGGTCAGCCGGTGATCGACCCCGATGGCGCGCGGGTTGGGCCGCATCGCACAATGGTCGAGGCAGTGGCGATGCGCACGCACGGGCTGGGCGGCGACAGCGAGGTGCATTTGGCCAGCCGTGGTCTGACCGGGGGTGTGACGCTTGGGCCAAGGCGCGTGCTGCCGGTGGCGCTTGTGGCGCAGGACGCGCCCGAGGTTGTCCATAAGGCGCTGGATGAGCAGATGAACCGGCCTGTTCCCGGCGAATACGATGCACGGTTTGTGCGGCGGGTCGAGGGGCAGGATGCGGTTGGTCTGCCGGAGCGTGCACAGGCGGTGCTCGACCGGATCACCGTCGCGCCGCAGCCTTTCGGCGCTGTGGTGCAGTCGCGGCTGGAGGCGCAGTCGCTGCGGCTTCTCGTGTCGCGTGGGTTGGTGCAGGTCGCAGGGCCAACACCGACGGATGCGCTGCACGTGCTGGGGCGGTTCGCCCATTGGGATGCAACCGCGTCGGAAAAGGCGCTGGCCTTGCTGGCCCGCAACCGCACCGGATCGGGGGAGAGGCACGCCCACACCGCGCAGGAGATGGCTGAACAGATCGTCGATGCGCTGACCCGCGCCACTGGCACTGTGCTGCTGGAAGCGGCGTTTGCGGAGGATGGGATGGAAGACCCGACCGCGCTTGCCCAACATCCGCTGATGGCGCGTGGGTTGCGGCAGACGCCGGGCTTGGTGCATCTGACGGCTGGGCTCTCCGTTCCCGTCGTGGGGTTGGGTGCATCGGCGCAGACGACCTATCCTGCTGTCGGGCAATACCTGAATGCCGAGATGCTTTTGCCCGACCATGGAGATGTGGCCAACGCCATTGGTGCCGTCACGGGCCGGATCCGGATGCTGCGCGAAGGCTTGGTGAGCAGCCCGTCCGAGGGTGTTTTCCGGGCGCATCTGCCCGATGCGCCGCAGGATTTCCGCGATGCAGATGCAGCTATGGCGATGCTGGAGGCGCGGCTGAGTGCGGCGGCCACCCAAGACGCCGAAGCGGCAGGTGCGGCATCGGTCCATGTGCAGGTCTGGCGCGAGGTCAAACGGGCCGAGATCGAAGCGCGCGAGATGTTTGTCGAGGCACGCATCGTGGTCGAAGCGACTGGACGGCCACGGATCACGGCTCACGACGTGGAGACCGCGCTGTAACAAGTGTTGGACTTGGCACAATGCGCGCCATCTATAGTCTCAACACGACGAATGGAGGTGCCCGCATGGCCAAATACGAAAAGAACCCGGACGTGATCGCGACATTGTCGCCGGAACAGTTCTACGTCACGCAGGAAAGCGGGACGGAACGTCCCGGCACGGGGGAATACCTTCACAACAAGGAACCCGGCATCTATGTCGATATCGTGAGCGGCGAGCCGCTGTTTGCCAGTGCCGACAAGTACGAGTCCGGTTGCGGCTGGCCCAGCTTTACCAAGCCGATCGAACCTGCGCATATCAATGAATTGCGCGACATGTCCCACGGGATGATCCGCACCGAGGTGCGGTCGGCCCATGGTGACAGCCATCTGGGGCACGTGTTCCCGGACGGTCCGCGCGACCGGGGTGGTTTGCGCTACTGCATCAATTCCGCCAGCCTGCGGTTCATCCATCGTGACGATATGGAGGCTGAAGGCTATGGCGATTATCTCGATCAAGTGGAGGATGTGGCATGACTGAACGTGCTGTTTTGGCAGGTGGCTGTTTCTGGGGGATGCAGGATCTGATCCGCAAGCTGCCCGGTGTTCTGGACACCCGCGTGGGCTATACCGGTGGGGATGTCCCCAACGCGACCTATCGCAATCACGGCACTCATGCCGAGGGGATCGAGATCATTTTTGATCCGTCGGTGATCTCGTATCGCAAGCTCTTGGAATTCTTCTTTCAGATCCACGATCCGACCACGTTGAACCGTCAGGGCAATGACCGTGGTCTGAGCTACCGCTCGGCGATCTACTATGTGGACGAGGCGCAGAAAGATTGCGCGCTGGACACCATCGCCGATGTGAACGCCAGCGGCATCTGGCCGGGGAAAGTTGTTACTGAAGTGGAGCCTGTGGGGGATTTTTGGGAGGCGGAGCCCGAGCATCAGGACTACCTGGAGCGGTTCCCGAACGGTTATACCTGCCACTTCCCGCGCGCCAACTGGGTGCTGCCCAAGCGCGACGCGGCCGAGTAAAGGTTGCTGAGAGATAACGGAAAGGCCCGTTCGCGGGCCTTTTTCTTTTCCGGGGTCAGGTCTTCTTGCCGCCGATCCTCGGCTCTGTCCCTGCCTTGAGGCGGGCCAGGTTTTCGCGGTGCCGCCAGATGATGAGCAGGGCAAGCGCCAAGGTCAGGAAAAACACCTGTCCCTGACCGACCAGAAGACACCACAGTGTCGACCATGACGCGGCGACCAGTGCCGAGAGGCTGGAGATCCGGCTGATGACGGCGGTGGCCAGCCATGTGGCGCAAGCCAAGAGACCCACGGGCCATGACAGAGCCAGCATCAGGCCAAGGAATGTCGCAACCCCTTTGCCGCCCTTGAAGCCCAGCCAGACAGGAAAACAATGGCCAAGAAACGCCGCAAGTGCCGCAATCTGCGCCGCGATTTCTCCGCCAAATTCACGGGCCAGCAATACGGCAACCGCACCTTTGGCCCCGTCGAGCAACAGGGTCGCGGCAGCGGCCCCCTTATTGCCGGTGCGCAGCACGTTGGTTGCGCCGATATTGCCTGATCCGATTTTGCGAAGATCCCCCAGTCCCATCGCCTTGGTCAGGATCAGGCCGAACGGGATCGACCCAAGCAGGTAGCCGATCAGCGCCCAAAGCGCATAGAGGGCCAGTCCTGTCTCAAGCGTTGGCATCATGTGCTCCGGTAGACCGAGGTTCCGCTGACAAAGGTTTCAAGAACCTTACCCTGCAAGCGCGCGCCGTCAAAGGGCGTGTTTTTCGACTTGGACTTGAGCTTGAACCGGTCGAGCACGATGGGTTTGTCGGGATCGAAGAGAACCAGATCGGCGGGTGCGCCCTTGGTCAGGCGTCCGCAGTCCAGACCAAGCCGCTTGGCCGGGTTCAAGGACAGCGCACGGAAGAGCGTTGGCAGATCAAGATCGCCCGAATGATAGAGGCGCATCAGCACCGGCAGCATGGTCTCCAGACCCACAGCCCCGCTTGCCGCTTCCTCGAACGGCAGGCGCTTGCTTTCCTCGTCCTGCGGTGTGTGGAACGATCCGATCACGTCGATCAGGCCGGACTTCACGGCCTCAACCACCGCCTGTCGGTCATCCTCGGACCGCAATGGCGGCTTGACCTTGAAGAAGGTTCGGTAGTCGGCGACGTCGTATTCATTCAGAGTCAGGTGGTGCATCGACCCGCCAGCGGTCACGTCGAACCCGTTGCGTTTTGCCCGCTCCAGCGCGGGCAGGGCGCGGGTCGTGGTGATCTGGTCGGCATGGTAGCGCACTCCGGTCATCTCGACGAGGGCGATGTCGCGGTCTAGCCCCATGCGCTCGGCCATCGGCGTGACACTGGGCAGACCGCGCAGCGATGCGAATTTGCCGGATGTGGTCGCGGCACCTGCGGACAGGTTAGGTTCCTGCGGGTGACCGACGACCAATGCGCCAAGCGCGCGGGCATAGGTCATCGCGCGACTGAGCACTTTGGTGTCCCGTACCACGCGGTCGCAATCGGTGAAGGCGACGGCTCCGGCATCCATCAGGAACCCGATCTCGGTCATCTCGCGCCCATCGCGGCCTTTGGTCAAAGCGGCCATCGGCAGTACGTGGACGGGTGCCGCCTCGTTCG
>Ga0213861_10005162_pt1 | contig 10529 bp, 11 predicted proteins | sample PICome_4_FD_160110 | JGI IMG/M metagenome (GOLD analysis project Ga0213861, IMG submission 160110) | Coastal seawater microbial communities near Pivers Island, North Carolina, United States - PICO131 | ecosystem: Environmental > Aquatic > Marine > Coastal | place: USA: North Carolina...
GATGCACAATATTCTTCATTTTTAACTTATTTTTGTATCTCATTATCCTCATCTAAAAGCATCATACCCATCGCTGCATAATTGTGTAAATCAATTAATGTATCTCGTATACACTCATCTTCAACCAGATTCACCCCCTTGTTTGAAATTGAAATAGAACGTTGTAATTTATCTTCAATCCGCATTAAAACTCCTATCACACCATACTTGGCAAATGCATCACCATAATCTAGATTTTTTTTAGTAAACAATTCAAGTGCTTCTGCTTGAATTTTTTTCATTTGTTCAACACGTTTATTATTGTTGCTCATAGATAGATATATTAAAATAGTATGTAATGTTTAAGTTTTGGGTCCTTCTTTAATTCTTTCATCCAAAACCATGCCTCTAAACGTTTCAAATAAGTAACCGAGTTATCTGGGTCACTTTCAAAAATAACCAACTCTTGAACCAGTTCTTCTTTTCGCATTTTTCGAATAGAAATATCATAATAATCTGCAATTTTTTTCAATTCAGGTATTGTATAATTTTCTTGATAGTCAAGTTGTCTTGCTACAAACGAATCACTATCAAAGCATGTTTGTTGCTCTTGCTCAAGAATAGGAACATTCTCTTTTCCAAATTCACTATTTATATTTGCAGAATCATCAATTTCAATACATATATTTTCCATTGAACCAAATAATATATGTATTAGACTCAAACTTTAATATCCATTATATCCATAAATTTAAACAATGATTTATTTGATAATCCAGCATGTTCCTTTACTTTCATCTTCATAATAGGTTTAATTTTACTTACCATTTCTTCGTACATTTTTGCCTTTGTAAATGTTTCTGCACCCTTTTCTGTAAGAATAAAAATATTTTCAGATAATTCAACAATGGTATGTTTATGTTCACCATCATCAACAAGCATTGAAACCAAATCACATAATTGATAATAAATATTCACTACCTCATCAAGAGAAATAACATCCATCTTCATCAAATTTACGAAAAATTCTGTCATTGCCTTTCGCTGTTCATTTTCTTTATTTACTTCACAAAATGCTTCATAATCTTCGTTAGGATTCACAATCTTAATTGCTGAAAAACGCTCAATATAAGCATCCACCTCTTTTTGAAGACGTTCTTTAAAAATAATTGAAGACTGAACCATAAGCACTTTATACATCTTAGCATAAACTTCTGAATAAAACCGGTTTGAACTTGCCACGTTAAAAATGATGTCTAAAGCAACATCATATTCTATACTTCCTTCTAGTTCACCCAATTTCTCAAAAATAAGGTCTCGCATTTCGTGATAATTTTTATCCGTCATTTTATTAAGCGCCCCTTTAACAATTTGAATTAACTCTTCATTATCAGTTCGCTCTACTTTTGCTGTAGGTTTAAATTGTTTAAGCAAATCCCAGTCAGGTTCCCCGTTTTCTTTTGTTAATTTCCGTTTTTGGAAAACCGGTGTTTTTATATAATCTGGAGAACCAACTAACTTTGATAACTGCATAATAAGGTCTTGTGTATTCTGTGGCAATGTAAAATTAAATCCTTGTTGCTTGATATGATTTACGTCATCAAGAGAATATCTTTGCATCTCTAATTTATTACATTTCAATGGTCTAAATTATTTATATCATTTTAAGAAATATACTTAAAACCTTCCTCTGCAAGTATGTTATACTATGATTGAATCTTGGGATGATTTTGATATGGATGCAAAGGTACTTCGGGGGGTTTACTCAATCGGGTTTGAGAAACCTAGTCCGATCCAGGGAAAGGCAATTAAGCCTATGATGGAAGGAAAGGACTTGTTAGCTCAGGCACAGTCAGGGACTGGCAAGACCGGAGCGTTTTCTATTGGAACACTGAATCACATTGATACCTCTAAAAACACAATTCAGGCAGTTATTCTTTCTCCTACGCGCGAATTGTCGCAGCAAAGTTTTAATGTGATTGAGAGACTTAGTACTTTTATGGATGGGTTGCGAATGCAACTTCTAGTTGGAGGAACTTCGGTTTATTCTGATATTGAACAGTTGACTAATAATCCACCGCATATTGTTGTTGGTTGTCCAGGACGTACATATGATATGATGAAGCGTGGACATCTTAATACAAAAGATATTAAACTTATGGTGATTGATGAGGCAGATGAACTGTTATCATCTGGTTTTAAGGAACAGATTTATTATATTTTCCAGTATCTTCCTTCTTCTGCACAGATTTGTCTATTTAGTGCATCTTTTCCAGTAGAGGTTGAGCAACTTACCGAAAAGTTTATGAAGGAACCCGAGAAAATTCTGGTGAAATCTGAACAGTTGACACTTGAGGGTATTTCTCAGTATCATATTGCTCTAGATAATGATGGTAACAAGTTTGATTGTCTTAAGGACTTATACAATTCTATTTCTGTGTCTCAGTGTATTATCTACTGCAATAGCATTAAGCGTGTGGAAGACCTCTATGAAGCAATGAGTAATGACTCATTTGCTGTATCTCGTCTTCACGGAAGTATGGATAAGGAACAACGCACGGAAGCATACGATAGTTTCAGGGATGGAAAAACGCGCATTCTTATTTCTTCCAATGTTACCGCACGTGGTATTGATATTCAGCAAGTCAGTACAGTTATTAACTTCGATTTGCCAAAGAGTGTGCACACCTATCTTCATCGCATTGGACGCAGTGGACGTTGGGGTCGTAAGGGCGTAGGCATCAACTTTGTGACTCGGTTTGACCTCCCACAACTTAAGGCAATTGAGCAATTTTACCATACTAAGATTGACGAACTGCCTGCTAACTTTGTACAGGTTTAAAACTATAAATTTATTTATAAATATTGATTAATGTTTAAAACACCTATTCAATATTTACCTGAAACAAAACAATTGAACGAACAATGCCAAAATGACTTGCAAATGAGTGTAATTTATAAAGATTTATTAAAAGAAGATTCTTCCTCTCTTGTACGGAAATCATGGGTAAATGACTATACGGCCAATGTAGAATTTTTAAAGGATACGCAGGGAATGTTAAACAACGATGTAAAAAATATGCCAACAAAGTATTCTTTTAAAAAAATTCAGGAAACGCTTAAAGAATTACGAGACAATCCAAGTTTCAAGGAAAAGTACGAATATATTTCAGTTGAGTTTTTTGAAAAACTTAATAGGAATGAAATTATGTTACAAGCAATTTCAATGTACACTTTATCGTCCCCAATTATTTCTCTCTTGATGCCGGTTGTTATGATGTTTATACCTTTTTTTGCATTGCGAATTTTGGGAAAACCAATAACTATGGTAAACTACGTAGAACAACTAAAAAAGGTTTTTGCAATGATGCCGATTGGCAAATTATTTAATATTGGAGAAGCATCTTGGGACCAACGTGGATTTATAATGTTTTCAGTTATCCTATATTTTGTTCAAATGTATCAAAATTCATTGACGTGTTACAAGTTTTATCATCATTCACAAGAAATGGCAAAAACTATTCACGACTTTGGATATTACTGCAATAGTACAGCATCCTCTATGGAAACCTACAAAACCCTAGCAGATAAACTTCCAACTTATGATGGATTTTGTTCATCATTACAAACCATTATTCCCAAACTAAGGTCAATGGGAGAAAAATTTATAACTATCAGTTCGTCACCTTTTAAGGATATGGGTCCACGTATGAAGATTTTTTATGACCTTTACGCAGACGATGATTACAAGAAAATGTTTGACTATACATTTGGTTATCATGAATACAGCAATAATATGTTATCCTTAATGGATATTGATGAAATACATCAGTGCTCTTTTTCCAGTTCTAAATCATCATTCAAAAACTCTTACTATTCTTTATTAAGGCATTGTGACCCAACCAAAAATTCATATTCACTCAAGAAAAATGGTATTCTCTCTGGACCAAATGCATCAGGCAAAACAACATTACTAAAATCCACAATGATTAATTCAATATTATGTCAACAGGTTGGTGGTGGGTTTTTTGACGAAGCATCTATCCTGCCTGTAGACTATTATCATTGTTACATTAATATACCAGATACATGTGACCGTGATAGTTTATTTCAAGCAGAGGCACGTCGATGTAAAGAAATAATAGACATCATTGATAGTAATCCACAAGCAAGACATTTCTGCGTTTTTGATGAATTGTTTTCAGGTACAAATCCATATGAAGCAGTTGGTAGCGCATTAGGATACTTAACCTACTTGCATAAATATAAAAATGTTAAATATCTATTAACCACACACTACTTAGATTTATGCAAAGAATTTACAAAGTCAAAATATGTAAGTAACTATACTTTCGACAAACCTTACTATTTAGAAAAAGGTATTTCAAATATAAAAGGTGGTATAAAAGTATTAGAAGAACTGGAATTTCCGTCTGAAATCGTTAAAACTGCACAAAAGATGGTTTCGTAAAATTAAGCATTTAAATATATGGTATGATTCTAATTAAGAATGATAGGTTTAGAAGGAAGTGGATTTACCATTTGTTTAGGAGTAATTTTACTTCTTACAGGTATAGTAATGTATTATTGCAAATCAAAAATTACACAGAACGAACACAAAATTAATTCTATGTTTAAATTGGTAACTGCTGTCCATGAGGAAGTCAATACACTAAAATCAGTACAGCAACAAAATATTTCACACATGCAATCAGGAGGACATATGCAATCAAGGCAAACAGAGCAAGAACATGAATGGAACCAAACAACTCAAATGGAATCTGATGGAGACTTAGAAAGTATTAATGAGGAAGACGAGAGTCAACCAAGAGAGGGTGCTCCAGTTCCTAATTCCTTTTTGAATCATCCATATGAGGAACTCATTCCAACACAACTGACACAAGAATTAAATGAAAGTGATGATAGTCAAAGTGAAACGGATAATGATCATGAAGAAGAAGAAGAAATTAAATTAGCAATTCATAATCTTGATAGCAATACTGAAAACAGTTCAACAATTAAGGTTGTTGATTTAGGAGAAATTGAGGAATTAAAAGTTGAAGAAGAAAGTGAGGAAGAAGAAGAATTGGAAGAAACAGATGGAACAGAAACCAATTCAGAAGGAGAATCACCAGATATTGACTACACAAAAATGCAAGTTGCTGCTTTGAAGAAGATTGTTTCGGAGCGCAATCTTTCTACCAATGTATCTAAACTGAGAAAACCAGAGTTGTTAAGTCTTTTACAAGCACAGTAAGAACAGTGCGGGTTTAGGATACAAGCACAGTAAGAACTGTGCGGGTTTAGGATACAAGCACAGTAAGAACTGTGCGGGTTTAGGATACAAGCACAGTAAGAACAGTGCGGGTTTAGGATACAAGCACAGTAAAACTGTGCGGGTTTAGGATACAAGCACAGTAAGACTATATATAACTAATTATTATATAACAATATATATAATAATGAGTGCTAATTGGAAATACCGCCAGTATTTAACAAAAAATGCAGATGCTATTATTACAGAAAATCAAACCTTTAAATGTACAGAACAACCTAGATATCCAAAAACCACACACACTACTAATACACCTTTTTTATATAGTTCGTGTGTAGATACAGCACAACCTGTTGGTTATGAGAACACTAATTTAAAGCAAATGTTTTTAGAAAAAAGACAAATGATGTGCACAATGGTTGCACCTGAAATCCATATTCAAAAATGATTTACTGTTGAGGTGGGATTTCTTCACTTGATACTAATTCTGTAACAAGGTCTGCGTTACAAATAGCGACCTCATCCATAGCATCTGTAGCATCTATACCTTCAGGCGATTTAAGCCAAGCAACAATATTTTCTGTCTCTGTATTATTTATTACACGAATCCATCCATCAATACCTGCCTTACATAAAGGCAAAAATAAATTCCAATCAGGGTTTCTACACTCATCACGTGTTACTTCATTTAATTCTATAAGATGATTAATAGCATCTTGATAGCATTTATCATCTACATCAATCTCTTTTAAAATCTTTGCAAGTCTAAGATCTTGGGCAGTTTCTTCTTCTTCATAAGTAACGTTTTTATAGGGAATAGCAAGTAATCTCAATGGTCTTGTTGTCTTTAAAACTTTAAAAGTACAACCGTTTATGCATCGTTTTTTACCCCAAGGATTTTCAATACCTCCTTTTCTAAAAAAGGAATAAAATTTATCTTGTGTTAATCTTTGATTTGGTTTTTCATAACGTTCTAGTTCCGTTCCTGTAGGTAACTCATAAATCCACTCATTTAAACTTTCCATATTAAATCCGCCCACTTTATTTCTTCCGCGTTTTGTAGATTTACGTTTTGTATAATTACGTTTTGTATAATTACGTTTTGTATAATTACGTTTTGTATAATTACGTTTTGTATAATTACGTTTTGTATAATTACGTTTTTTCTGCCTACGTTTTGTATATTTTGACATTTTATATATATAATATAAAGAAAAATATAAAAAATGATTATCTTTATTAAATAACAATGAAGATAATAAGTTTCGATGTTGGTATTAAAAATTTAGCATATTGTATTTTGGATGTTAATGAAGATAAAAAATTCAAAATACATGACTGGGGTATTATTGACCTAGTGAACAAACCAGTATTTCTTTGTGGATGCAAACAAAAGAAAAAACCCTACGCAATTTGTGGAAAATCTGCAACCTACATGGATTCAGAACAAAAATACTACTGTAAACAACACGCTAAGACATCTAAATATTTTATATGTCCCAAAGAAATGTCTGATACTGCTCTTAAACGAGCAAAACTCTCTGAATTAAAACATTTCGCAGAAACATATAAAATTTATTATGATGCACCCATTTTGAAGCAATCACTGCTTAAAACCATAATGGAATATAAGGAGAAACATTTTTTAAAACAAATTATTATTGAAAAGGGGGATACTAGTTTAGTATCATTAAGTATTAATCTAATGCATATGTTGGATGAATTATTAAAAGGAATAAAAATAGATTGTGTACTCATTGAAAATCAAATTAGTAAAATAGCATCTACAATGAAAACAATTCAAGGCATGATAACACAATATTTTGTTATGTCACACGTTGAAAATATACACTATATTTCTTCATACAATAAACTTAAGATGTTTATTGAATCAAAAAAGAATTATTCTTACAAAGAACGCAAGGATTTAGGAATTCAATGTGCACAAAAAGAGATTATTGAGACACAAGAAAATAAATGGTTAGAATTATTTCAAAAACATAAAAAGAAGGATGATCTTGCCGATTGCTTTCTTCAAGGATTATGGTATATTAATATGAAATTGCGGACTACTTAAAATTAAAAGTTCTAATAATTTCATAATGGAAGTCATAAATTTAGACAGCGTAGATTTATCAGGAGGTGGACTAGATACATCATTTAAACTTAATAAGGGTGATTCAATAGACGTTGATATTAGTAATGCTCCATCATTAACAGGTGTTGAACTATTAATGAATCAAAATACAAAAAAACAAAGTGAAAAGAAAGATGTGGACCTTGATGATTTAACTGCTCTTGAACAAGATTTAAACTCGCTTACAAATATAGATGTAAATGGAGGTCTTAAATTAGATGAACACATAAATATTAAATCCTCAAATGATAGTCCGATTAAACTTAATGTTAATGAAATTAAGGAACCAAAAGATAGTCCAACCATCAAAAAAATGGGAGAACCGGAAAAAACCTGGGATGGTTACCAACAATTTAATAATATTCCTATGGACCCAGACAAAAATGTGAGTAATCAACCTAAAAAATCACGTGAAGAAGTTCTCAAAGAAAAATTCAATTACTTGCGAAAACTTGAGGCACTTGAGAAAAAAGGTGTGCATCTCAGTAAACAATATAGTATGGAGTCATCACTTGATGAAATGATGGGAGAATATGAGACCATTAAGAGTGAAAAAGAACGCTCAAATAGTGTGAAATTTCAGGGACGTATGCTTATGGCAGCAGTCACCGGATTAGAATTTATGAATAACCGATTTGACCCCTTTGATTTCAAATTGGACGGATGGTCGGAACAAGTCAATGAAAACATTGATGATTACGACGAAATTTTCGGTGAGTTACACGAGAAGTACAGTTCAAAGGCAAAGATGGCACCCGAATTGAAGTTGCTTTTTCAACTCTCAGGAAGTGCAATTATGCTTCATATGACGAATACGATGTTTAAATCATCTATTCCCGGTATGGACGACATATTGCGTCAAAATCCTGAATTAATGCAACAATTCACCCAGGCAGCAGTGAATCAAATGGGAGAACAACAACCAGGGTTTGGAAACTTTATGAATGATATGATGAGTCAACAAAATCAAAACCAACCTGGTATGCGTCGTGCTCAACCTCCTGCACCTCCACCTTCAATGAGTCAGGGACCCCCTCCACAAGCAATGAAAACACGTAATCCATCACGAATGGATAACTTTACACGACCAGACATTGGTTTTGGAAGAGGTGCACCAGAAGCAGGAATTGATATTAACAATTCGTTTGAAAATCCTGAAAAACCTGAGCGATCCGCGCGAAAACCGCGTCCAGAAATGAAAGGACCAAGTAGCGATATTGACCAACTCCTTTCTGGATTAAAAACAAAAACACCTACCATAGTAAAACGTGATAGTTCTCCATTAGGAAAAATGGAACCAACTACAACAAAACCTGAACGTAGTAAAAGGCGTCCAATCTCAGAAAAGAACACAGTCAGTCTAGACATCTAATAAGAATTATATAAATTTTATCTTGTATATAATTCAAAAAAGTAAAATCATTTTATTTTTTGTAAGTATTTAACTAATTTTTAATACTTTACGTAATGTTTTAGCAATTGTATCTCCAAGTAAATCTATTAAAAAACGCTCTGTTAAAACAAAGAATATAATAGTTGAAAACCCAAATCCATAAATAAGTAAATGTTTTAAAATTTTAGAAAAAGAAAATTTATCTAAATAAGAATGTACTTCTTGCATGTAATATGCAATATAATTACTTGGTAATAAATAAGTGATCAAAAGCATAATAAATCCCCTGCCCCATCCTTTTGATAAACTCTTTGTTTTTAATGTATAATAACACATGTAAAATGTTGCTCCTAATAATGCAAAATAGTTAATAAATGTTTGAGACCAATAACCATAACTTGTTTTTGTTGAAGGATTATATAAATATTCAAAGTATTTACTGAATAGTTTGAAATCACCTTCTTTACCATGAAACCCTAATACTGTAGCCATCATATCAACATTAGGAATATAACCTTCTAAAAATCCTAAATACTGGTTCTTCACCAGCAAATAAGGTATTGTTACAATACAGATTATAAAGTAAATAATAAAACCAATTAATGCTTTATGTAAATGATGAATCGGTGGATCATTCAATGTAGTTCTATCATTTTTATTATATTGAATGTCATCTTCATTTTGAGGTTTACTTTGATTCTCCTGTAATTTATTCATATATATATTATAAATAAAAAAAATTTACCATAGTCGAATAAAATATTTTTTCTTCATATAATATAGATTAATTTATGGCACGTTGTGGAGACTTACCTAGAAAATATTTTTATCTTAGAGCACATTCAAATGTTCCTGATGAATTAGTTCGTATTCCTCCAGTAGAAAACGTAACTTATATTAACACAATAGAAGCAGATACTTTATGTTGGCATAACAAACACACAAGGCGTATGATTGAAATATTTGCAAGTTATAATCCTACAGAAAGAGAACATAATCTTCAAGAATTTATGAGAAATATGCGTTTTCAATCAACAAATCCTGAATTGCGTGGTGCAATGTTTTATCCCTCACGTTCTCCAGATGCCACAAATCAACCGTTTGCATTTTTTCATCAATCAGGAGAACCATTAGATTCCTTACCGTTAGGAATTTGGGATTTAGATGAATTACGGGAGAGAGTAACTAATTTAAATAGATCGACCATATTAGATAGACCTACACCTGTATTCTTCCAAGAACAAGGATTTTCTAGAGATAGTTTAACTCATATTTTAACACTTGAACAAATTAGAGATATATTAATGCAAAGATACCCTGGACAATGCATTGTTATTATTATGGGAGGATGTAGATTAATTCAAACTTCTGAACGTATTGCTATAAGATCAAGAGAAGAACGCGCTCCTGGCGAATTACCAATAAATCAATTAGCAGAAGCATTTGGTCATTTACGTCCTCCACATCAGGTATCCGAGGAATCCTTATCCGGCGATGAGCTAGATGATTCAGCCGATATGTTTAGACATCGTCCCGAAATAGCAAGAGATCCTGGAATGCAATGGAATAGAGAAGAATATCGAGGGAGAGATTTTAATGCAGATATTACCTATGGTCATGACCCATTATCTAATCCTGCCTTTCCAATAACTTCTCAACCTGGAAGAAAACGTGAGTGGTCCCCTTTTTCACCAAATAGAAAAGGAGGTAGAAAAACACGCAAAAGCAAACGTGGCAAAAGCAAA
>Ga0213861_10005164_pt1 | contig 10526 bp, 10 predicted proteins | sample PICome_4_FD_160110 | JGI IMG/M metagenome (GOLD analysis project Ga0213861, IMG submission 160110) | Coastal seawater microbial communities near Pivers Island, North Carolina, United States - PICO131 | ecosystem: Environmental > Aquatic > Marine > Coastal | place: USA: North Carolina...
AATAGAGAAATGAATAAGCAAAAATTACAAGATTATGTTGATAAACAAAAATACAATATTGATAGTATTACTAAAAGATTACAAAAAGATAAAAATGCTATTCAAACAAATATTAATATACCTATTAAAGTATTAAATGCTATTCTTATTAAAATAAAAGAAGATGATAACTTACCTGTTGAACAAAAAACGGAACTTATTTCTAAATTAATTAATAATAAAAAATTAAGTGATGCTAAAATAATTGATAAAACTGAATACGAACAAAGTTTAAATAAAATATTAAGTTCTTGTCCTAATTATGATTTAACTGGTTTAGTTAAAAAATCAGTTGTTAATGATGTATGTTTTGGATGCGATGTTTAACTCTAGTATTTTTTTTAAATTATATTATTAAATTTCTATTTTTCTATTTTTTATAATACAATACTTTTTAATTATTCATATTATATTTTCTATTACAATTTTCATCTTTAATAGTACATGGTTCACCATCTAAACCTTTATATCCTTTATCGCCATCTAATCCATCTTTGCCAGGCTCAAGTGATGTATAATAATAGAATACATAAATAAATATAACTAAACTTAAATTTATTATTAATAAACAAATAAACCATAAATTACCAACAATACTATTTTTTGCTTTTGTAGCATTGGTATAATAGGAACTAATAACTGTATAAATTGTTTGCCAGAAAAATACAAATATTAAAACTATTAATGTCAAATAAAAAATATACATTTTTATTATTACTTTATATAATAATTATATTACTTTATATACTTATTATATTACTTTATATACTTATTATATTACTTTATATACTTATTATATTACTTTATATAATAAGTATATAATATTTTACTATATTTTTAAACATTATATAAAATATAAATATAATTTAAAAAGAATATTTATAATTATATTTATATACTATTAATTTTATTTTACATAATCACTACACTACTAAATTAAAATAAATTCTGAAACTATAATTAATTAATAAAAATGTTAAATGATATTGATTTAACATCTGGCACTATTTGTGATTATTTTTATACTAATTTATTTGGTTTATCTAAAATAGAAGATGGGTTTAAAATTTATATAACATCTGATAATATTATAACACCAGATGAACCTTATATGTTTCAAGGTTTATGGCGATACTATAATAATATTGGTCGTAATGATGCTGTTTTAATCATTGGTAAATTATTTGATAATATTGAACGTTATTATAATTCCCTTTATATTAAAACGTGTATTCTTAAAAATAAAGAAAAAAAAATTAATATGCCACTAAATGTAGTCAAAGAGTATGAACTTATTATAGAAAAAATGAATGGTGCTTTATATGGTATTAATAATTTAAAATTAACTTATAAAGATGATGCTAATACTAGTAAAGAATTAGATACTATTATAGAAAATGCTAATAAAATGATTAAACATTTTACTGATATTTCTACTAATAAATATATTGAGTGAATTTTTATTTATTGTTGAATTTTTTATTTCTTTAATGTTGAATTTTTTATTTCTTTAATGTTTAATTTTTTATTTCTTTAATGTTTAATTTTTTATTTCTTTAATGTTTAATTTTTTATTTCTTTAATGTTTAATTTTTTATTTTATTTTATTTATTAAAATATAAAGTGTATCCAGAGTAATTGTATATAATATACTATAATTTATATAACTATAGTAAGTTTATTCTAGAGCATACAATGTCATCTGTAAATAATTTAAATATTTTTACGTTTATTAAAGATATTTATCAATCGTTAAAACATATTGATAAAACATCAACATTATCAAATGATACATTAAATAAAAGAATTACTAAACTAGAAGAAAATCAACAAATATTAATAGACAAATGCACAACAATTGAACTACTATTAAATAAATTAGGGGAAAATAATACAACACAACATAATTTAGATAAAACAATCGAATATGAATTATTAGAAAAAATGAAAACATTAAATCACAATGAAATTAATAATGAAAAATTATCTTTAAAACCAGAAGAACTTACATTTGCTAATGTCATTGAAAATAATTATAATTTTATTGATATTAATGAAAGTATAAGTAATAATGAAAGTATAAGTAATAATAGTATTTTTTTACCATTGGATAATAGTTTAAATACTCTAGATAATACTTTAGATAATACTTTAGATACTAGTTTAAATACAATAGAATATAAAAATATAAAAAATAATAATAATAACACTAATAATAATAATAATAATGAAACACTAGATAGTCTTTTATTTAGTAATTAAGATTGATTTTGATTTTCGGCATTTTTCTTTTCAAGTTTAGCACGAAGTCTATCGCGTGTAGCATTTTGAGAGTTCATTTGGTTCATTTTATTTTTTACTTGAGGATTTTTCATCATTTTTTCAAGATTTTGTTGTCCTCCAGCAGCACTCATTGTTTGTTTGAGTAAATCGGCAGGATTTATATTACCACTTTTAACTTCATTTTGTAATTTACCTCCAAATTTACCAACAAGTTCCATTAATTTAGCAGGGTTATTTCCAGACATAAATTTACCTAAAGCATCACCAATGTTTTGAGGCTTACCATCTTTTTCCATTTCAGAAAAGTCAAAGGTATTACCTATTTCAGAGGCGAGGTCAGAAAATAAGGGATTGTTAAACATAGATGGAGGTTGATTGGGTTGAGTTGATGCTTGTTCTTTTTTATCTTCAGTTGTAGTTTCTCCTTCGGTTGCAGTTGTAGTTTCTCCTTCGGTTGCAGTTGTAGTTTCTCCTTCGGTTGCAGTTGTAGTTTCATCATTGCCTTCAGCATTTTCTGTATTATTTGTTTGAGGTGCCATTTGTTGTGCCATTTGGCTCATTGCTTCAGTAAATTGAGGATTACTAAACATATCTTTCATTCCATTTACAAGATTTCCAATATCTCCTAAACCTTCACCTAAATTACCAAGACCACCTGCTAAACTACCAAGACCACCAAGGCTTGAAGCAATATCACCTAATCCAAATACACTTGGTGTTTCGTCGGCGTCATCTTTATCAGCACTGGCTAGGGTTTGCTCTACTTTAGCAGGGATATGAACATCACCATTAGACACTTTATTAAGCATTTCAACAATTTCTTTGTGGTTAGGCATAATTTTACGTCCAAGTATCATAAGTATTTGTAAATACTTCCAAATGGCATTTCTATTTTCAGCAGTAGCATCAGTATGGTTCCAAATAGAATATAAATCAACACCTTCTATAAATATTTTACCTGAAGTTTCAAATAGAGTTTCATCTTTAGTGGCAATTTGTGTTAAGAAATTATTAATCTTGGTATAATAACATTTCGCATAAATATCATTTTTATTATTTGGAGTTTCTAAAAGAGGACGGTAGTTGGAAAGAATAGGTTCTCTTGTTTCTGGAAACGTATTTACAAGTTCATTAAGGTATTCCTTAAGATAATAATTGAAATAATCAAGATAAGTATAATCCATTTTGAAATAAATAAGTATTAATTAAATATTAAATAGTTATTAATTATTATTAAATTATAAATTTAATTTTAAGTTTAATTAAAAAAGAGAAAATAAAAGTTAAACTGATACGCATAAGTTTTTAAGTTTTTAGAAAAAACTTAGTAATTACATATTAAAGGTGTTTTATTTACAAAATAATTATGTAAATTTGAAATATGCTTTGTTATTTTATCAGTATCATAATCACCACCATCATTATACCAAAAAAATAAGGCTCCTCCTGGTTCAACTGAATTAGGGTATGGTGATGTAATAATATATTCATTAATAAAATGTGATAAATCTGAACATTCAAATTCAGTTGCTGATGAAGGATTAATAAAAGCAGGTAATAATTTAGTATTACTAACACCTTTTATTACAAAATTAGTTGCCCAATAATTTAATAATCCATTCCACGTATCTTGTGCGGTAGGATCACCATATGGATATTGAGGTATAGAATATAACATAGGAACAGCATAATCAAATGGTGATGTATTTGTTTTTAACGTATCATAAATGCCTTGAAATTGTGCTCCATAACTATTTCCAGATAACATAGTAATAAGTAATATAATAGTTTTACCTCTTTTTGACATTTCTTTTTTTAAATCTATTGAAAATTTAACTAAAGCTGTTGCTAAATTACCTTCAGGGTCAGGGCTTTCATAATCAAAATCAATACCATCAGCACCTGTAGCCATTAAACAATCAGCAAATGCTTGAACAGGATCACTATTTTTTAATTTACATAAATATAAAGAATTATTATCAGTTCCTGCTTCTTGAACACATTTATTATAATTATCTTGGTTTATTAAACCTGGAACATTACATGGAACATCTGGAGTATTTGAAACACATTTACCATCTATAATTGTAGACCCATAACCACAACAACATTTATGTGGATTTGAATTAAAACTACAACAATTTTCACTATCTTTATAAGGTATTGTAAAAGTGCCACCACATTTCCCAGCGGCTTTATCAGCATCAGGACAACAAGATTGGTCATCGGCATCACATCCAAACCAATAACTTGAACCAGGACATTGACATACTGAATTACTAGGAGATTGATAATATTTATATAACATACCACCCCATTCACCTACACCAAAAGAAGAACCACCAATTGATAGTAATACAATAGGAGCTTTAGTTCTTGCTGTAGAAACCATTTTAGCAAAATCAGTATAATCTTCAGGAAACATTGAAAAACTACTTGTACAAGGATATAACATTGACCATGGATTTGGTCCAAATGATGATAATATAATAATATCCATATTTGGAATTATAGACCATGGAGGATTTGCAGCATTAATCCATGCACCTACAACTTTATTAGAATTTGAAGGTCCTGGTGGATTAGGTGTAGGTGGTACAGGTGGATTACCTCCACCTCCAGAATGTTTATTTTTAAATACGGTAAAGTATAATATTAAACCAATAACTCCACCAAGAACTATTATAATACTTATTATAATTAATGTTCTTTTAGAAAAAATATTGTTTGAATTTTTTTTATTTTTATATTTTATAATGTTTTTAACCATTTTATTATTAATATATTATTATTATATATATATATATATATATTTTAATAATATATTAATAATAATAAAATAATAAATTAAATAAAAAAATATGAATCACAATAATACTAATACTAATAGTAATAATAAATATAAATTAGAAATACTCTTTAATAATGTTTTACAGAAATCATATCAATTACGTAAGCAAAATCCCAATACATTTGATGGTAAAATGTTCTGGCAACCTATAAAAAAAATCCTTGAGTTATTAGATAATCATAGTGCTTCAAAATGGAAAACATTATCTAAATCAAAAACAAAAAAAATTATGTTATTACCAGAATATACTATTAATGGATATGAAACTAAACAAATAAATGAAAAAAATCATTTTATGATTCAACAAGTAAGAATACCATTAAATGACAAACCAACAATAAAAAAAATAATACAAATCGCATTAAATATAGGTCAATATAAAGGAACAAATAAAAGTATTAATAAAACTAAAAATAGTAATAGTATAAAGTATAATAATATAAATCAATTCATTTATAAAAATGATATTATTAAATTATCAAATTATTTAACTGTTGATATTATTGAGGAAATTAATAAATATTTAAGTTTTCTCTAAAAACTTAATATGGGGAACTAAAATTTGGTGTATCAGGAGGACCTTGTTTCTGCATATCATTACCTCTTGCTTTCATCATTTGGTCATAAGCCGTATTTGTAGTTCCTCCTGTTTTTTTACCACCAGAAGCAGCAGTACCTTGTTGACTTGTTCCTGTTCCAGTAGTAGCATCAAATTTAGTAAATTCTGGCATTTTATTTATATCTCTATCTTGAAGAAAAGAGTAATTTTGGTTCATCAAATCATTTTTATCATCTTCTATAAAAGAATAGACTGCTCCTGCTAAACCATTACCCATTTCACTCATTTGAAAAGGTAAAATACCATCATCACCTGTGACGTCAGCCATTTTTACTTTATTATTATTTTCATTTTCTTGTGCTAATTCATTTTCAAACCATTGGAATAAATGAGAATCTGTTAATACTTGACGTTTAGCAGGTAAATACAATGTTGGAACTGCTTGAACAAAATTAGGTAATTGAACTTGAGGATTATCAATATTAACTAATTGAAAATTATTAACAATGGATGTTTTTTGTATTTGTAATAAAATACGTTTAGAATGTTGGCATTGATTACTATAAAAAAGATAATTTTTTTGCTGACCTTGAGACATTATAATTTATTTATCTAGTTTATTTGTTTGATTAATTTATTTTATTTATAATAATAAATTTATATTCTTCTTTATTATGTTAAAAAGAATGAAATATTAAAAATTATACACATTTAAATTTAAAATAATTAAAATAAAATAAATAAATTTAGTATATAATAAAACTACTAAAAAGTATATATTAAAAAATTGATTTAAATAATAATTTATTTATTTTACATATTTTATAATTAATTTAATATTTTTATAATTTAAAATTAGTATCTATTAATAATAGTAATACTATAAATAAAAAGTTTTAAAAATGAGTAAAACAGATCATATTACAAATATTCGTTATCCTTATGCTAAAACGTGGGATAAACAAAACTTTTATGTTGAATTTGAAGTTGGAAATATTCAAACATCTATGGCAAATGGGATTAGGCGAACAATTATTTCAGATATTAAAACAGTTGGGTTTCGAACTGAACCTTATGAAGCAAGTCAAGTTAGCATAATTGCGAATGATACACCTTTACATAATCAATTTGTTCTTCATCGTATATCTTTAATACCTATACATATTGCTAAACCAGATAAATTTGAGGTTGATGATTATTTATTTATTATTGACGTTGTAAATGATACAAATTCTATTATTGATATTACAACTGAAGATTTTAAGATAAAGCGTATTTCAACAAATAAATTTTTACCAGAAGAAGAAGTTAAGAAATTCTTTCCTCCTGATCCAATTACAGGTGATTATATACTTATTAATAGATTGCGTCCAAAATATTTTGTGCCATCTAAAACATTATCTCAAGAGGTAGTTGATGAAATGGGTAAAGTATTTACTAAAAAAACAGATGATGTAATGAGATTTCATATTGAAGGTAAAGTGTGTATTAGTAATAGTAAAGAAAATGGGCACTTTTGTCCTACATCTTGTGCTGCTTATATAAATACAGTTGATAATGATAAAGCAAAATTAGGACTTAAAAATTATATAGATAAACAACTTGAAATTGCTAAAGATACTAATGTCTCGGCGATGACAACTGAACAATTAACTAGACGTTTTGATTTAACTGAAAAAGCACGTTATTTTTATACAAATAATAAAGATGAACCAAATGTATTTACATTTAAGATTGAAACAGTTGGTGTTATTCCATCTTTGATTATATTTCATCGTTCAATTGATATTCTTAAAGATAAAATTAATAATTTTGTTAGTAATTTAATTAATAATAATGAAGATGTCATTACAATTAATTCATCATCTCAATTAAATGGTGGTTATGATATTATAATTAAAGATGAAGATGATACATTAGGAAATATTTTACAAACCCATTTATGTTTATTATATGCTGATTATACTATTCCTAAAGAACAACGTAAATTACAATTTATAGGTTATAAACGTCCTCATCCATTAGAAAATCATATTATTCTAGCATTACACGGCAGTAGTAATGAAAAAATGCCAACTTTAATTACTGATATAATTAAACCTGGATGCCAACAAATTATTAAAGTGTTTAATAAAATACAAAGTGAATTGGAAAGCAATACTCATTTTGTGAGTGAATTGAAAAGAATTAATTAAGTTCTTTAGTTATATACTTATATTTATATAGTTAATTATATATTACACCGACCGAAAAGAAAAATGAGAAATAAATATTATAATTTTAAATTTTAATTTTTTTTAAATATTATAAATTATATTATTAAATTAAATAACTTAAAAATAATATATTATTATAATGTAACAAGTAAAATATTACATATTGCGATTACTTAAGTGTAGCTTAACCTTTAATGGTTCAATATAAATATTGTTATTTTGTTCCGTTAGTAATACTACATCACTAACGTATTCAATCTTAAATTATACTAAAAGTATATTATGACTAACATCTCAAATGTAAAATTAAAGTCTTAATAGAAAATAATTATATAGATTGAAGACCGCAGATAAAAGATAGTAACCCTAACTTAAGTAATTAAGAAAGCGTCAAATACTATCAAGCCTGTAAAGGTGCAATTACATTATCAAAAAAAGGAGTGAGTTTTTTTCTCATTTTTCTTTTCGGTCGGTGTAATTAGTTGTTTGTTTCTGGATACACTTATTTTTACTTTAACTTTTTAATTTTTTTATTTTATATTTATAATATTAATTTAATTTAGTTAAATAATATTAGTTAAATAATATTAGTTTAATTTAAATAACTAAAAAATAAAATGTTTGAATTTATAACAATTGCTAGAATACTATTCAGTGTTGTGTTTAGTCTTACATTTTTATATGTATCTCAATTTATTACCGAAGTAGGTAAAAAAAAATGTCCTTTAGCATCTAGTTTATATATTTCTAATGGAAAATTATTTGGTGGTATATTAATAATGATTGGTCTTATTAATATAATACTACCTATAAATAAATTTATTTATAATATTCCTGTTATTGGCACAAGTTATGTATTTATAATTATGCTACTTATATTTGTTATGTTCTTTGTATTGAAAAGAATTATAAGTAATTTACAAGAAGATGAAAATAAAAAATGTAGAACTAAAAATTACAAACAATTAAGAGACTTTATAGAAAATAGAAGCATTGCTGATTGTATTTACATTACTGTTGCTATTTCAATAGTGTTTTTTTATTTATAATATTGTAAATATAAAAAAAATGCGAGACAGAGTTAAACTGTCTTTCACTTTAGCATTGCTGCTGTGGAACAGGAAATGCTTCAGACAATTCCTTCTTAAAGGACTCTTTTGACACAGCTTCGATGAACTCTTTAAATTTGAGAGACTTCGTGAAGTCAGCATTGTCCTTGTAAAACCGATAGAGATAAGCTTCTACTGTTGCCAGGGAGTTGCTGGGATCGAACAAGTCATTGTATTCTTTCGTGTCTTCCAAAAAATCCGGCAAAAAGGACACGTCATAGTAATTACCAGGCATAAAGTGATTATTGCCAAGCGTGTTTTTGATGAACGTCATAAAGAACGCCAACCAATAATGAAGTTCTCTGACCTTTAAGGACAAGCCAGGATGATTCTCCATTTCTGCTTCAAAGTCCTTCTCAAATTGCATCATCTTGGACTCCATTTTCAGAGGTTATGATAATAAACATAATTTACAACTTAGTTTTTCAATTTTTCCATTTTTTTCCATTTTTTTCCATTTTTTCAATTATAGTTTTAACCACACTTAAAACTATCTTAATTTTATAACTATAAAAATTGAATTTAAAAATAAACTATAATAATTTATTATAACTATAGTTAAACTATCGCGTTTTTAGTATTTCTATTTTTACTTATTCTTTCGTATAATTTCTTACTCATTATTTAATATTATTTTAATTATTATTAAAAATGAGTGATACTATTGAAACCCCTTTAGAAACTTTATCTATTAATAATAATATTAATAATAATGATGAAGGTTCGACCTTTAATTATGTTAATAACTCTTTAGTTAAAAAATTTTATGAATTTATGGCTGATATTTATATTGAACATAAAAAATTAAATGAAAAAAATGTAAACGATTTACAAGATGACAAAACTGTAAAACCATTACAGCCTTTTCCTCAATACTTTCTCTATAAATTATATTATCATTATGGTGTCAAACGTCGTATGGCTAATGACCATATTGCTTTATTATATTATTCTAAAACTGCGAAAGGCTATAAAAATACAGAACCTATTACTATGTTATGTCGTCATATGTTGCTTGATTTAAAATGTATGCGTATTATTTCACTTGGTATTCCCAAAGCAGTTAAATTAAATGATTTTTGTAATACGTATTCTATTAACAAAGCAGATGCTTCAACAAATTATATGAAAAAAGATGATACTACAAATGATGATAAAACAACTGATGATAAAAATAATAAATATGATATGTATTATTTTTCAGAAGGCACAATGATGACTTATAATCCAAGTTTAAGTAAATATAATTTTACATTTGTAGAATGTGATGATAGTGAAGATGATAATGATGAACCTAAACCTAAAATTGAAACTGAAACTGAAATTGAAATTGAAACTGAAACTGAAACTGAAACTGAAGAAACTGCTTTATTAGAAAACTCTTTAGATATTGAAAAACCAGTAGAAATTAAATTTGTCAATCAATTTATTTATTCTACACGTAAAATTTTAGGCACAGGACATTTTAA